>TARA_R110002110_G_scaffold387396_1_pt1 | contig 19260 bp, 15 predicted proteins | sample TARA_R110002110 | Tara Oceans TARA_R110002110 (sample SAMEA4397330) | marine metagenome | biome: Polar Biome; feature: [SRF] surface water layer (ENVO:00010504); material: water (ENVO:00002006), including particulate matter (ENVO:01000060) such as... | depth 5 m
CCGGTTTTCCTCGGCACCAACCCGGCGGAAATTCCGGGCGGCCCCCGCAAGGGCGAACGGGTGCAGCGCGATGAATACGTCCTGGCGCTGCGGTTGGCCCGGAGCCTGAACGAGGCCCAGCGTGCCCGGACCCTCTTGAGGGAGCGCTCCCTCGGCAACGTGGTTGCCGGCCCCGGCCGGGGGGATGCCCTGGCGACGCCCGAAGGCCTGCCCGCCGATGCCTTGAGCCCGCCGCAGCAGGCCCTGCTGACCGACTTGATCCGAACCTATGTCGGCCTCGCCCGCGACGAAATCGGCCGCCCTTACATGGATTTGGTGCGGGCGGGATGGGCCGACACCCGTGTCGCCTGGGCCGGGCCCATGGCCGAGGGCAGGGCCTTCTATTACCGCATCCACGGCCCCCGCATCCTAATCGAATTCGACAATTCCCAGGGCGGCGGCAACCACATCCACAGCCTGTGGCGCGACCCGGCCAACGACTTCGGCCGCGACGATCTGCACCGCCACTACAAGGGTGCGCCGGAAGTGCACGGGCACCGGCCCTAAGGGCGGCGCGGACGCAGCCCGAATGCTACCACAGCCGCCTTCTGGCGAAGGCGTGGCCGGAACCGGATTTCAGGTACCGCTCAAACGCGGAGGCCTGATCTTCGTTGGAAAACGCCAGGTAGGTGACAAGCTTCCACGGCCGGAACTTGGCGGTGTGAGAAGATTTTCCGGCATTGTGGTCCGCGAGGCGCTGCTTCAGGTCTTTGGTGCAGCCGACGTATCGATGATCACCGGATTGCTCGCTTTGGAGCAAATAGACGTAATGCACCGGGCAACCCTCCTTCGCCGAGGCTTCGGAGGGCATCCTGCTTCGCGTTTGAGAGGATTGCAAATCCTGCGAAGCGCCTTGGCGCGAAGCAGGATGGTGGAGCCGGACGGATTAAGTCCGATGGTCCAACAAGCCTTGTATTTGCAGTAGGTTAATTAACTGCGCTACACCCTAATCGTACCCCGATAGTGTAGCAGATGGAAGTTTTAACTTCGTCCTGTAGGGTGTTTGGGCGACCAATGATAGGCTCTCAGGGGCGTTTTCCGGGCGACTGGGAGCATCAAGGGCTCTCGGGTAGGGCGCGGCGTAGCGCGGGGGGCGATACCAGCCCAGGCGAGTCACTGCGCCGGGGGGGTGCGTCAGGCGAGACCTATTTCACCTTCCTAAGGTCCGTGATGATCTCACCACACAGCACCAAGACTTGATCGTACATCTGCAAGTGACGGGCGAGCATGTCTGCTCGTTTCTCAGGCGATTGGGTGTTCCAGTCCCCCCGGTCCATACACTGCCGATCCGCGACCACCACTTGGAAGGCGCTTGCGCCCCGGATCAATTTGTTGGTGACGTTCTCGGGCAAAATGCCGATGCGGGGTAAGTTCGTATAGTAAATGCTCCGTCCACCGTCCCATTCGTAATGGAAGTTGGGCATCGGTTCTGGGTGCCCCGCCCTGATCTGGTCCAGGCACCTCTGGTACTCGGCGCGGTAACCGACCTCTTGTTCAATTTGGATTGCTCCGTTGAATTCAGCGATCAGGGCGGTGGCGAGGCTCCGTCGCTCCCTAGCCGCACGCCGTTCATCATGGTAGGCCGCACCGATCAGGGACATCGCCCCACCGACAATTGAACTGACTATCGCAACTGCAGCAGTGAAGACAACGTTGGGGTCTAGAGAAGCCACGGTCAATGCTCCCCTCCACTGTCGATCTTGCCCATGGCCCGGTTTAGAATCTGCAACGCTCCTTCTCCTTTCCAGCTCAGGCGATCATCAGCTCTTCGATGACTAGATTGTCGATTTCAAAATCCGCGTCGCGCAGCGCGTCCGCTTCAGCCCCGAGGCGTCGGACGAGCTCGGCGAAGTCGATCTCAGGCTCGCCGGGTGGTTGCCACCGACGAGCAGTGCCACGCGAGCAGAGAAGCAGTACCCCGTGACGAGACCTACGTGCCCTCATGTATCTGCCCACAAGCTGGTCACGTAGGGCCTCGAGCAACTGGTTGTAGGACCAGTCCTCGGCCCACTTCATCTCGATGCTGGTGGGCAGATACGGTGCTGTTTCAAGGCGGACATCGGGCATCCGCCCATCGGCCACCATGACCTCGCGGTGTACTGCGGTGCGGCGGTTGGCGCGCCGTTCAAGGTCACGCGCTATCCACTCTTGGAGACGTGCCTCATTCTCCCCGACGGGCAAGCCTTCCCGGAGTTTGAAGTCAGCGTCTTGTAAGTCGTCCCTAAGGCAACGAAACCAACAGCGGGTGGCCGCGAACAGGTCATGGCCAGATCGGACGGGAAGTTCGTGCGTCTGGGCATACTGTCTCGCATCGCCGGGGCGCCACCTCTCTGGCTCGGAGTCCAACTTGGAGCGCTTGGTCGCGGCGCGCAGGACATACGTGCGAGAGCGGGCCAACCTAGGGTCGTCGGCCATCAGCAATAACGCTCTGTATGCCTCGACCCCTGGCGTGCCCGCCAGCTTTGACAGGAGCGAGTCCCTAAACCGCTCGGCATGGTCTCTGGTCGTGGGCGTGTATGGTCCTCCGGAGCGGTCGAGGTCATCCTCCGGCTTGATGTACTCGTAGACCAATCGGACAAATCGACATAGCGGCTGAACCTGGCAGAAGGAAGGCTCATCGTCGAAAGGCTTGGGGTTCAGGTCATCCCTCTTCAGGTAGTCTCCCATGTTGAGGAAGAGCCGTTCGACATCAGCGCGGTCATGCGCTTCCGGCAACTGTTCAAGCCACGTTACGGCGGCTTCGCCATCCAGCCACAGCCAGATGATGGCCCAAGTCAACAGCAGGTTGCTGTCGAGATCGAGATTCGTTGTCCGATCCCGCGCCAATGCGGATATCTCCGCGCGCGCATCAGGGATCGAGTGCAGTATGATCGACACGCCCTGAAGGAGTGTCTCTCCCCGTTGAGGGTCTCGCTCCCTCAACATGTCTAGGAGATGCGGCGCGATCAGGCGGCGAACGCTAGGGGGGCCACTCACCAGCTCCCAGAACATCCCGCTTCTCCGATGACTCTCTTCCGTCTGCCTCCAGTCATAGGTGACGCACTGCCGTAAGACTGCGCTGACTTCGTTAGGATGTAGCCGGGCCAACTCTGGCAGTAGGTCATCTGGGAACTTATGCCGTTCTTCTGCAAGGTACCGAGCAGCGCGGGTTGCGTCGGCGGGCAACAGGCGAGTGAGATCGAGGCCGTTCTCTAGGTCGCTCAACAGCCCGTAGGTGCCGATCACCGTTGCCCAGGGAGTACCGTCTCCTTTCTCGTCAATGAGCGGAGGTATGAACGTTCGCCATGTTGCGATGCAGCCTCGGAGGTACGCGGTTCCAATCCACCTGCCGAACAGACGAGTAATCTCTTCATGCCCGCCGTGATCTACGCTGTCGTTGTGGGACCGCCTGAACAGCCAGATCAAGTGGCCAAGATTAATCCCGTTGCTAATGCCGCGCAGGTTGCACAAAAGGTGAAGCCAGTCGCGAGGACGCCAGTAGAACTCAGTGACCGAATGCCAAGGTTTTCGCCATCCCCAACGCCGGAACGAGTCGATACGTCCCTTTGTCCGCATCACCCAACGAACAAGGGGCGGTTTGAACTGATCGCGGTACAGTCTTCTCAGTCCTGGGTCATCGTTGATGAGCTTCCACACCTGCTTGCGCTTGTCCGCCGGGCTCCCAGCCTGCCACCAAGTTGAACTCGCCCACCATAACGCCATGCGTCGATCATCTAACGGACGTTCATGGCTTAGGTCGGAAAGTATCCAGTGAAGGTCCTCTTCCCTTGGCTCCAGCGGCCCTGGATATCCAAGGAGGGTGTGTAGGTGAACACGCTCATCTAAGTTCCATAGTCGGAGTTGTCGGGCGCGCCGCCAACTAAACGCGCGTCGGACACTGGGGTGCCTAAGTGACAGGGCTTGGATGTCCGGCTCATTGTGTCTGTTTCGGGTGCCGAGGCGTTCAGCGGTGGAGAGAAGATCAAGAGCGTCAACCAACACATCTTCCATCTGTGAGGAGATCGTCTTCAGGTGAAAGGCGCGGGCGATTGCCGCGACAAGGATGGGAAGGGCCCATATATGGGCTGCAGAGATGAGGATGCTCTTCTCCCCGTTTATGGTTACGCCTGGTAGCCGTGATAGCAACTCCACAAGTCCCGACAGTACTAGCAGGGTGTTCTGATCCGACGTCCTCTCGTTAATTGCCTTTTCGGCCGATGACACCAAATACGCCTCGCGGTTGGCGCGTCGTCCTGTCGCTCGCTCTAACATGCCGACAAGTTCTTCTGGCGTGACGGCGCGCGGGTAAAGTACCTGAACAACCCCGGCGACAACAGTCGGGTTTAGGCGGTCCAGCGCCAACAGCCCGCGCACCAATCGAACATGATGTTCCGCGTTCCCTGCATGCGCGACGGCGGCTGCGGCATATGGCGCGATTGCCATGTCATCGGGGTTCGCCAGTAGCAAGGCGAGCGCCGCGTCCGCGCAACCCGATAGACGACCTTCTCGAACTAGGCGAAGTAAAATGTACCGGCCTTCTGTTGGAGTATCGGCGCCGGATACCAACATAGTGATTACAGGCTCAAGCTCCGGGTCCGCGAGGCGTTTAAGCTGGTCGTTGTCTGCGTCAATCCGGTCGTTGCCCTCTACACCCAGGCGGGAGATCACCCCACGCAACAAGTCAACTCGCACGTCCAGAGGGAGCCGTGCCGGATCGCCGTACGCCAAGAACGCATCTGGCGAGACTTCCAGTACCCGCTGGCGGATGCGCTGGTTCCATACCTGGTCACCGCAAGCCAACCAACAGGCCAAGGATGCCCGAGAAGGGATCAGCACCTCCACCCCATGAGAATGCGCGAAGAACAGCGGTAGCACGTCGGAGACCGGCAGGTCGTGCGCACTTATGAGGCGGTCGAGCCACGCGGCGGCGAGGTACTCGGCGATGCTGCGGTGATGAAAGCGAACCAGGCCGAATGCCGCAGGGTCGAACACGCCACGTGTCAACAGGTCTCGTCGTGCAACGGCATTCCAGTCAGCCAACTCGTGACTGGGTGAGACGCTTGGACCCGGTGCAGTCTCGTCCGGCGCGTTCTCCAGCGCGATAGAGAACGACTTGCCGAAGATGACGGCCGCAGCAAGCGCTTCCGAGCCACGGCGAAGGTCCGCATCGGCTATTGCGCCAGCGATCTGCCGTTCATCGTCGGTCTCGCGAAGCCGGAGTTGTATGTCATGCTCGATCAGGTCCGTGAGGTTGCCGAAGGTTCCTGTCGCAGCCCAGTAGTCTGCAAGTCGGCCCACGTCTTGTGGACGACGGGCAAAGGTCCATACATCGTGCTCTTCGATCTCTTGAACGAACGCGTCCCAGCCTGCTTGGAGCCGGGCCTGCGCGAGGACGCCAACCTGCTCCGGTGACAACGCATCCATCGTGACAACTCGTATAGCCGGGACAGTGTCCTGGCGGTTGCCGTCAGGGTTATCTTCGGCATCCTCATCGGTCGGAGCCGCAACCCGAACATCTCCCTCCGGTAGATCGAGCGCCCTCTTCACCGCCGCCCGGTCTTCCTTTGCACGCCACCCTGTGATCCTGCTGCTGATGACCGTCCGCAGCCGTCGCCGGTTGCCAGCGCCGACACCGGCTATGTACGATCTCAGCGCCGCCTCAACCGCGTGTGTGGTGCTGAGCTTCGACTCATCCACGGCATCAAGGAAGAACGTCGCCTCACCGGTTCCCGCTCGCCACTGTGCGAGCGATAGACGGTCGTCGGGCTGGAGGCACTCTTCCAGTGATGCGCGGGCAAGGTTCTCCAGGCGGACGAAGAACGATACGCCCCCAGCCTCGTGGACCCGCGTCGCTTGGGCTAGAAGCTCCCAAGTCTTGCCGCTCCCAGCCTCGGCCAGTACGACCACGCACGGGCTCTTCAAGACCTGCTTCCAGTCGGTCGCCTTGCCGGTCAGCCGGAACAGCATATAGTTGTGGGCGGCGGTGTGTTCGGGGTCCGCGTCCTCGTTGAAGTCCGTAAACGTCCGGCCAAGCTCTACGAAGCCCTCGGGGCGCATGAGGAGACCTTAACTTCTGCGCTGACCCCAAACCACCCAGAGAAGCGCATATCACTATATGTTGGGGAACAACTTGTTGCGTCGCCACTAAACTTACTATGGATGGGGCGTAACTACAACGAACCGCAGTCACACCGCCCCGAATAGAGGTATACGTGGGCGACCAGCCAAATCACTGTCGCTTGAAGTAGTCCGGCCCACGTCGCATGGCGGGGTTCTCGGCGCACTCCGACCTTAAGCGTGCGATGACCTCTTGGGCACCGGCAAGTGAGAAGCGGTGTCTATTAACGTTGTTGAAGGCATCATAGCCGGACAGCAGAAGCGTAGCACCCTCCTCCAGCGCCTTGACGAAGCGCCCCAGCTTCTCCCGGTCCTCGGTAACGGGCGCGAAGTGGTCCGAGAACCGCCACCAGGGGTCATATACGGCCTCGTGCTGGTCTATCCGATACCCGACGAAACCATCCTTGGTCGAACTTCCCAGATGCGTCTTCGGAAGGTAGTACTTTGGCCAGATAAGCTGGTCGGTAGCCTTGCTACATCGTAGTTGGAAGATCGCCGGACCCTCGCCAGCAGTGGCCTTAGTGAACGCGAGGAAACTGATCACGTCTGACATATCGTCTGAATAGATACGATATTCCCAATCGCCATATCGTTGCTTCTCTATCACCGCGCTGAAGGCTGCCCCGGCCCACAGGCAACCGAGCAATGCCAGGGCATAATGCATGGTTCATCTCCTCTTCCGACAAATAAAGTCTACTTTAGCGCCCCGCATTTTATTGAACTGCACTTCATGGTCAAGTGTCGGCTACGAAGTGACACTTCGGTTCATGACGACGGACCTAAAGCAGACGTTGGGCAGGCAGGTGAAGACCGCGCGGGAGGCCAAGCGGCTGACCCAGGAACAATTGGCCGGGCTGGTCGAGCGCACCCCGGAGGCGCTTAGCAACATCGAGCGGGGCCATTCCGTCCCGTCCCTCGACACCTTGGAGAAGTTGAGCATCCATCTGGACGTTCCCATCGCCGAGTTCTTCGAACAGGCGAAGGAGATGCGGGGGAAGTTACCCCGGCGGGTCGGCTTGGAGACGGACGCCCGTCAGGTCATCAAGCGCCTGTCAGACACGAACCTGGAAGTCGCCTTGAAGCAGCTCAAGGCCCTGGCCGACTCACAGAACTAGTCCGAGTGAAATTAATTTCACTGGCGCGGCGGTAGCCCTAGTTTGTTCATATGACGACCGTGCTTGCCCTTGACGCCGCGTGGACCATGCCGAACCCAAGCGGGGTGGCGTTGGTGTCCCGTGACGGCGGCCACTGGCGATGCTTGGCGACGGCACCAAGCTACGAGGCGTTCTATCGTATCGCCGATGGCGAACCACCCGACTGGACGGCTAAGCACGTTGACCAGGGACCGGACCCTGATCGGCTTATGGAGACGGCACGCCACCTGTCGGGTAATTACGCTCCGGAATTAGTGACCGTAGACATACCCATCTCGCGCCTACCCATCACCGGACGCAGGGAGGCGGACCGAGCAATCTCCCGTGTGTTCGGTGGGCGAGGGTGCTCTACACACTCACCGTCCGCATCGAGGCCGGGAATCATCTCCGAGACAATAAGGGATGGATTGGGCAGTCTGCGCTTGGCCACGACCGAGACGACGCCCGGCATGACGCCCGCTTTGCTGGAAGTTTACCCGCACCCCGCCCTCCTGGCCCTGACGGGCTCGGACTACCGACTACGATACAAGGTCTCGCGATCCTCCAAGTACTGGAAGGGCACGACCAGTGACGAGCGCCGTAGGCTCCTGCTTGAGCAATTTCAGTTCATCCTCGACCACCTCTCCCGGCATATCGACGGGATAGACCTCGTCCTACCCTCTCCAGGCGATGTCACCTTGTCCGGCCTCAAGACATACGAGGACGGGATCGACGCTCTGGTCTGCGCGTGGGTCGGGATCAAGTACATTGAGGGTCGGGCGGCACCCTTTGGTAATGCAGATGCGGCCGTGTGGGTGCCGATATAGGTGGGAGGCTCCTTATGAGCAGGCCTTGTTCAGCTTCTCTACGGCGGCTTGATAGTTTGAGTTCTCCTCCCTGATGTCACCTCGGATACGCTCTGCGGATTTCTCTCCGATCTCCTGATAGGAGGAAATCAAGGAATAGTTTACAGCCTGTGCCTCTGCCTTCACGAGCTGCTTCTGCAGCATCTCAACACGTGCTCGGTGACCCGCTTCGAGCACATCAAGTCCCTCGACTTTGCAGCTAGCTGTTCTGGTGATGACGCGCTCTTTAGATGGTGCCTGAAAGTACTTTTGACTAATCCCAAATCCCGATCCGAACGCTATCAATGCCACAGTGGCAAGGTAGATCACCGGGTGTTCCTCACACTGCTCCTTGAATGACTTTTTTTTGGCTACGACATTCTGATCCATGCGCCCACCCCTCGGCCCTCAGCATTGCTGGGACACTTACGCAATCAACTGACGCGCAGGATAATACGTTGGACCTGCGTGGCCGTCCAGGTGCCGCCCCGCCGAGCCGGGATACTCCCCTCGTTGAGAGCGCGGGCGAGGGCACCGTTGCCGGATATGCCCTTGGCCTGTAGGTCGCGGATCGTAGGCGCCATCAGGGCGGCGTAGCAGTCTGCGGACTCCCTGCGGGCCGTTGCGCCCTTCTCAGCCCCTTTTCGGCGTCCGGCGGGGGTCAAGTTACCGGGAGAGCCCAGTCGCACCCCACGGACCTTGGCGGCGGCAAGGGCGGCCTTGGTTCGCTCAGAGATTAGGTGCCCCTCCTCCTCGGCGACCATCGCCATGATGCCGACGGTCAGGCGGTTGGCGCTCGGCATGTCGCAGCAAATGAACTCGACGCCGGCCTCCTTAAGGCCGAGCAGGAAGTGCGCGTTCCGGGCTAGACGGTCGAGCTTAGCGACGACGAGGACGGCCCGGCGGATCCGACAGGCGGCCAGCGCCCGCGCCAACTCGGGCCGGGCGTCGTTCTTCCCGCTCTCGATTTCGGTGAATGTCTCGGCGAGGGTTCCGCCGGTCCCGGCTAGGAAGTCAGCCACCGCCCGCCGCTGCGCTTCGAGCCCGAGGCCGGATCGGCCCTGCCGGTTGGTGCTCACGCGGTAGTAGGCGACGTAGGAAACCTCAGACTTCATATAAGTGACATGTTCTTAAACCGGGGTTTAAGTAAACGTAACCCCCTGGCAGACCGTGTCAACGCTGAGCATTGCCGGGGTAGGTTGTCGCCCTAAAGCAGACTCATTCGTGGATTTTTGGAGTTGGCTGCTAATGACCCGAAGCGGACCCATCAGTGGGGCGTACGCAGGCTCGAAAATGCCTTTGAAGATGGCGTTTTGAAACGAAGGCCGTTCCCTTCGTCCCGCGCATGGCCGACAATGTCCAGGCGAACCAAGGAGGATAACAAGGGTGCGCACCATTCGGATCGACGCCGTCCGGCGCGGCAGGAGAGCGGCAACGGCTTTTGCCGGGGGACTGCTTCTGGCGGCCGCCGTTTACGTTGCCGCCACACCGGAGCAGGGCAAACTGCAATCGCCGCCTGTAATAGCGCTTCTGGGCGGACTGTTGGTTTTAGCCATCGCGGCCACGATCAACACCAACGCGGCACGGCGCGGGCGCGGCGGCCTGCGCATTGGAGCCGACGGCATCCGGCACTTCACTTGGTGGGGTGGCGAACGGTTCGTTCCCTGGGATACGGTTGACCATTTCGATGTTCAGTTCATCGACCCCAACGACGGTCCGTCCAGAGAGCAGGCCGGATTTTATCTGAGGGCGGAAGGCCGCCCTGGGCGGTTCATTGCCTTCTCCGGCGGGCTTGTCCTGCCCAACGCCGAGGTCGTCACCATCCTGGAGCATGTGCGGCAGTTGCCGCCGGAGGCGCGCGCAACCTTGCCCAAGGGGCTGGACGCGCTGCGCGCCGAAGCAGGGCGAGCCATATGATGCTGCCGCAGATCATGACGGCGTTCATATTCGTACTCTTGTTGGGTGGCTGCGCCGTGACCGCCGCGGACGCGCCCGAGGGCGTCGCCGGCTGGCGCGCAGGCTGGGCCGACGGGTGCAACTTCGTGCGCGGGATGTCCGGCTGGGGCACGGGCTGGAGCATCGACGTGACCCGCAGACAGTCGGATGCGGACTATGCAGCAGGCCTTAGTGCCGGGGCGCGGGATTGCGGATAATCATGTAAAAGGAATGGACGATGCAGAGACAATCGATCCTTGTCGCCGCCTCCGGCGCGCTTCTTCTCCTTGCGGCCTCCGTCGCCGATGCCGGCGCAGGCAGCGGCGGCACGGACGATCCCCTGGCCGTCCTGAAACGCATCTACGTCCTGCCGACCCCCTATTTCGATGCCTTCCATGACCGGGAAGAGCGTCCGAAGTTCTACACCCGCCGCATCCATGAACAAGCCCTCAGAATGGAGGCCTGCTTTCATGAACGGTTCAAGATGGAGCACCTGGACTACGACTACATCGTGCCGGGGCAGGATTACAACCTGAGCAACCTCAAGATCACCCTGGTCAGCCGGTCGGGCGAGGAAGCAGCGGCCAAGGTGACCTTCGCCTCCATGGGCGAAGGTCACGAAGTAACGCATACCCTGCGCCGCGTCGCGGGGCATTGGCTGATCGACGACAGTGCGTTCGCAAGCGGCGGCAGCCTGTTCGAAAGCCTAAGCCGCCCATGTACGCCGGCGCGGCCTCAGTAATCCAGAACGAAGGCCCCCGCGAGCAAGACCAGCATGACTGCCGCGACCGGCGCCGCATGCCGCCAGGTCAGGCCCATGCGGCGCAAGACCCGATCGACGGCGACGACGCCCGCGAAGTGGATCAGATAGGCAATCCAATCGGTGTCGTGGGTGAGAACCCCCAGATATCCCAACAGCCAGACGCCGCCGACGAACACCACGATCCCGATCAGGGCGATCACCGATCCCAATGCATAGGCGGCGGCCGGGCCGCGTGGGCCGGTCATGGCCGTTCCCCCGGCGGGGCGGCCTGCAGGATCGCGATGGACAGATCCTGGTCGGGGGCGAAGTCACGGGCGGAAAACGTAAAGGCCGTGGGGCCGGACGGCGTCAACGGCCCGCGCCAGCAGGTCGCCAGGGCGTTTCCTGCCCGGCCCTTGTCCACGGTCAGGCGGAAATCACCGATCGGCCCCGCCCAGGACGTGGCCGTGCGCAGGACATAGCCGACTTGGCGCACGGTCGGCGCGCCCTGATGTTCGGTCAACTTCAACATCTCGGCCCAGGTCGCATCGCTTGGGCAGAAGGCGTCCCGGAACCATTGGGCGAAGGACTTGTCGGCGCCGGGGCTTGCGACTTGAGGCGTGAAGACGAAGGCGCCGGCGATGGGCCGGTAGACATGGCGCACGGCCGTCCGCCCGCCGGCCTTGAAAACATGCCGCCAAACATAGTTGACCCGGAACTTCCATTTCCGGCTTTCGAAATTTCCCAGCAGCCCGAGGCCCCGGAGTTTCTCTTTCAGCGCCATCGCATCCCCGTCTTCCGGATCGGTCCAGGTATCCACATAGGCCGGTGCGTAGGGGACCAGCGGCAGGCCTTCCTTGCGGAACAGGCCGGTCAGGTTGCGCCCGTCCAGGCCGATGACCTCGACGATTTCCTCTGCGTCGACGGGCCGGCCGTCCACCGTCGTCTCGAACACCGCGAAGCGACGAAGCGGCGGCCTGTCCGCCCAGCGGTGGTCCACATCGTCGACGAAGACGTCGGGAAAAGGGAAACCCATGGTCAAGGCCTGGTCGCGGTTCGAGGTATTCTCGAACACATACCGCACCTCGATCCGGTCGGGGCTGACCCGCAGGTCTTCCTCAAGTATCCGGACGTGGGGCGTCTTCTCAAGAACGATCCCGCCGGTCGATATATTTATGACGCTGTCGTTGGCCGATGCCCCCGCCGCCAGGCAAACGCACAGCCCCAGGCCCACGGCCAGGGTTTGGACGAAGCCGGCCCGCCGGTCGGCGGCCGTCAATCCAGCACCTTGCCCGCCGGTTTGGCCTTGACCGGTTGGGCCTTGACGGGCTGGACAGCCGGTTTTGCCGGGGCGGCGGGTTTGCTTCCGGCCAGGGCCGTGACGCCGACCGGATTGCCGTTGAGGTCCACGTAAGCAGCGGCCGGGCCGGGGGCGGGGAATTTGGGCAGTTCGCTTTCCTTCTGCCCCAGGATCAGGGCCATCTGACGCGGCTGCGCCCGGCCCAGGGGTGCCAGCAATTTGGGATGCCAAGCGAACCACTTGCGCACCGTGGATTTCTGCAGGACCTCCCGGTGCGGCACCAGGGCCGCCAGGCCGCCCTGCAAGTCGCCGTTGGCGGCCAGGGCGTTGGCCTTGGCCAGGGCCGCGTACATGGCACCGAAAGGAGCGTTACTTTCTTTCTTCGGGATATAGAGCGCCGCCACCTCGTCCGCCGCCTGCAGGCCGATGGCCGGATGGCCGTTGGCCGAAGCCATCAAGGAAAACACCAGCATCGCCTGGGCAAGCCGCGGGTGTCCCGCGCGGGGCGTGTCGGCCTTGATCGCCGTCAGCACCCATTTGCCGATGCGGTCGGCGGGAATGCCGTGCTTTTGCCAGTAATAGACAAGGGGCCGGGCGTTGGCGATCAGAGACGGCGGGTCGGCGTTCAGGGATTTCTCGAACTCCGCCGCGGCAAGATCGGGGAACCCGCCCTCGGCCAGTTCCGTCGCGGCCGACCAATGTTTTCTCGCCATCAGGTATTCGGCAGTCAACGGCGTCGACGCGTCCCATTGCCCGGCATTCAGGCGGATGACCCGCCGGCTGTCCGGATCGAAGGTCATTTTCGCCGTCTTGTCGTGAATCCATTCCTTGTCCCGATCCAATTCCACCTTCGGCAGGAATGCGACCTCGGCCGTCTTGCCGTCCGCGACCTGAACGACGGTCCCGCCCGTGCCGGTGATCAGGTTGGGGACGTCCAGATAGAAAGGCGTGCCCAGGGTCCCGTGGGACGCCAGCACCCGTCCGCCGATGTCCCTGAGTTCCAACACCGAAGGGTTCTTCCTGTCGAACCAATAGTACAGGTAGCGGAGATCGCGGCCGGCCGACAGAAACTTAACCTCATGTTCCGTGTAGGTGGTCGGCCAAGGAAGGGATAGGTCCGCATGCCGCGTGGTTTTTCCGCTGTCCGGGTCGATGCTCATGATCTGGGTGCGGGGCTGTATGTTGCCCTTGGTCTCGATCAGATAGACCAGTTCCCCCCGCGCGGCGGAATACTGGAACGAGTTCTTCGTGCAGGCGTTGTTGACCACGCCTTGAACGATGTTCCGGTTCGTAAGCTTGTCCCGCCCCATGATCGTGGTATGGGAATCCCCCTTCGACAGCACGAAAGGATCACCCTGAGAGGCCAGGTCGGTAAAGGAAAACCGCATCAGTCGGTCTTCCGCCTTTGTGTTGTCGTCCGACATGACGATCTTGACGCAGGCATAAAGGCTGCCTTTGCCGTCGACGGCCAGCCCGTGCCAGCGGGAAAAGAACGAATCCAGTCTGTCGGCGATGACGTGCTCCGCGCGAAGCGTCCCTGTCGTTCCGTCGAACAGTTGAAGGATCAGCTTACCCTTCGGGCTCTTGCCGGCGAGCGCGACGAGCACGCCGCCGTTGGCCGGCATCGCCGCATCGACGCGGGTCATGCCCGTCTCGAAAGCAGGTCCCTTGGCCTTGCCGTCGGCCGACGTGAACAATCGGCCCAGGGCGAGCGGCGGCTTGGTCTTGGAGGTCGTGTTGGGAGTGTTGTCGCCCAAGGTCACAAAGTGGCGGCTATCGGGGCTGAACCCGTATTCGAAGTATTTGAACCCCCGTTGCGCCTTGATCGCGTCCGTCCAGGCGTTGTGATTGGCGGCGTCGGCCAAACCCGCGCGGGGCGTCAGCACCGATGCCAACGTGACGGCGGCGGCGAGGGTGATTGCGGTTCGCCGAATGGGGAAAATCATGGTCGGGGCCTTTCTAGTCGAGCACCTTGCCCACGGATTTGGCGGGCTTGGCCGGTTTCGCGGTCTTGGCGGCGGGTGTGGGTTTTTCCTGGGGTGCGGTGGTGGCGGCAGCCGCCGAAGCAGGCTGGATCACGGTGCCGTTCAAATCCGGATAGGGCACGGGCGCGCGGTCGTGGGGAGTCCGGGGCGCGCGGATGTCCGTTTCCTTGCGCCCGGTCAGATAGGCGAGTTTCCCGCGGTCCTTGAACAGGGGCGCCGTCGCCTGGGCAAAATCGAACAGGGTATTCGCGGTCAACTTCATCTTTTCCGGTTGCAGGCCGCCCGCCGCCAGGATCGCGGCATAGCCCTGCTCCGCCCCCCCTTCGGCGGCGGCGATCGCACCCTCCAGCAGGTTGGGATAGGCGGCGGCGATCTCCACGATATGGCCGGTCTTCGTGATGTTTTCCGCCATGACGTTCTTAAGGACAGCCAATGCCTGACGGGCGATGCCGGGGTGTCCCGCCTGAATGGCGAGCAGCCCGAAATGCATCAGCCCCCTGGCTTTTTGCCCGCCCTGCAGATCGCTGATCCGCCGTGGCGTGCCCGCCATGGTGTAAGCGGTGGCCACGCCATTGCGGGACAATGTCACGGACACCGGGGCCCAATGGGCGACGGCAGACAAGCTGCGATCCAGGGCCCTCTCGGGCGATAATCCGGCCTGGTAGATGGACGCGCCGTTGACGCTTTCGATGATATCGCCGACGCGCGCGCCGGCGGCCTCCAGCGGGTGGTCCTTCATCCGGAACCTCTCGAGGGCGAGTTTTCCCTCCGGCGTAACCTTGGTGACAAGCCGCAGATTGACGCCTTCGGCGTAGGTCGGTTTCAGCATGGCCTGCGCCGCGAGCACACGCCCCGCGTCGGCCAGATTGACCTTCAACTTGCCGGTACTGACGTCCTCCGCCAGATCGACCGGATCGGGGTAAACGATTCCCTGGAACAGGGCGGGATCCTGGGCCATGGCCGCGATCATCCTGTCGGCGCCGATTTTGGAGAACCCATTGCGCCATAGCCCCATGCCTTCGCCATGCTGGGCAGCTGCCGCCAGCCGCCTGGCGGGAACCCGATGAACCTTGACCGTATCGGCATGAACGGCGACCAGATCGTCCGTGCCGTGGACGAAGGCGGCGGCCCGCAGGTCTTTCCCATAGACATGAAGGACACGCCCCACTCCATCCTTTGCCGGATGAAGGACGCTCAGATAGTTCCCGTCCCGGGCGGGGATCAGGCTGACGTCCCGGTTCGCCCCACCGAAGAAACGCAGACCCGTCAGCCCTTGTTCCGTCCGGTCATGCCTGACGCCGCCGACGGCGATATCCCGCAACGGCGATTTGGTCGACGCGCTGCCGAGGGCGCGGTCGTCGTCGATGGCGATCATCGAAGCCGACGGCGCAAGGCTGCCGATCGCCCCGTACTTTGCGGCCGGCGCGTTGTCGAATGTCCGCCGGACCATGATCGCGTTCCCCACGTAGCTGTATCCGAATTTGTGCCGCTCCTGATAACCCAGGCGAATAAGGGTCTGGAACATGATGCCGTTGGGGGCCAGCCGGAAGTCCATGGCGCCGTCATACCGCGTGTCCTGGCGGGGCATCAGGAAGACGTTGCCCGCTTCCTCCAGATCGTCGGGCGTGATCTTGAACTTGTGGATACGCGGGTTATAGCTCGACGAACCATGATGATCGCCCACTTTGATCCGGTAGGTTCCGCAGGCGTACAAATTCGCGCCGGTGGCATCGAAATCCAAGCCGCAGGATTTGGAGTTCTTCGCATCGCTTGGCAGGATGCGTTCGCCGTCGCGGTCGTCTTCCGCAACGTCGTAAAGCCGAACGTAAAGCGGCCCGTCCCGGGTGTCGCCATCTTCCTTTCGGATCAGGGCGACATGGCGGCCGTCGGGACTGACGGCGACGTCCTGATCGAACTGAAACTCGTGGCCTTTGTCGAAGGTGAAACTGCCGGTCAGCGCCGTGCCGCCGCCGTCCAGCACCCGCCACAGGGTGATGCGGCTGCTTTCCTTGTCGATGGGAAACTCGGCGGCGAAATGCCGGCCGCCGAAGGCGAAGCGCACGGCGGCCGCCCCCTTGCCGCCCTCGGCGGCGACATAGGCTTCATAAGATTGCAGCTTCGCCTCGTCGGCACGAAGCGATTGACCCGGGCCAACGGCGCAAATACCCGCGACGGCAACGACCAAGGCGCGACGCAGGGCGCGCGTCACCGGGCAGGTACGGTCCGGACCGGGGCTTACATCATGCATTTGGCGACTCTCCTGCTGTCCTTCCAAACATCCACTACCTTCGCCTCCACGCCATAGTTCCGCGATTTCGACCCGCTGATTTCCCGTAAGGCTTTCTGCAGGTTGCCGGGCTGGAATACGTTCATCCGAATGCCGCAGATGGTCGCCGTCGCGGTCGGGCCGACCATGCCGTGGGCCAGATGGTCCCAGTTCGAGCCGCTTTTCGCTTTGAGTTGGGCGGCACAGCCGGGGCGCGTTTCGGCGACAAGGTTGATAAAGGCGATGTCTTCCCGCGTATGGGGGACGTACTTGCCGTTCTCGTAGATTTCGAAATGAACCCGCAGGGCGCAGGGTCCCCGGCCGGACGAAGATGACGGCGCCGGCGCGGCGGCGGTCCCGCCCGACGGCGCGGCCCCGTAGGGGCTATAACCCGGCTGGCGAAGCTTCTGCATCGCCTGCATCATCTCTTTTTCGCGCTGCCGGTTCTTGGCCTCGATATCGGTCTGCGCCTGGTTCTGTTGCTGCCGGAGCGCCGCCATCTGATCGTTGAAGTTCTTCAAGGCATCGGAAAGATCGGCCTTCGGTTTCGACACCTGTTGCGGCGGCGCGGGCTTGGCGGCGGGCGGCGGCGCCTTGTAGGCCGGTTTGGGATCGGCCTTGGCGACGACTTCCATCCGCTCGATACGGCCGCTGGCGCTGCCGATGGCGGTACGGCCCTTGGCGTCGGTCACCGTGGCGCGGAGGGTGTAGGATTCGTCAAACTGATCGGACCCGTTGACGCCCGTGGCGATGCCGGTCAGCCGCCCGGTCTGGTGCAGCATCAGCCCCGAGGGAGAGAGCGAGACCGTGAGCGGTTCCTCGAACCGTTCCGGCGGATAGACCCGGTAGGGGACCGCCTCCCCCGATTTCAGGGAATAGGGCATATCGACCGCGACCACGTAGGATTTCAGGGTGAAGGCCTGCTCCGCGCGCAGAGGCTCGCCGCCCTGGGGCGTCAGGGTGACGGAGAACAACCCATCCTTCTTGACCGTGCCGGCTTCGATGGCGACGCCGACGCGTTGCGTCTTGGGATCGCCTTTCAAGGGACGATCGACGCTGGTTACGTATACGGTCTGGCCGCCGCTGGTGACCCGCAGGTCGGCCCGTGCGCCGGCGACGCCGTCGGCCAGGGCGTAATAGACATAGAAATAAGGCGTCTGATCGTCATAGAGGGTGGCGGGCTCTCCATCCGGTTTGTCGGTAACGACGATGCGGTCGATCCGCGCCGCCTGATAAATCTTGAACGCGGCATCGGCGCTGGCTTCCTGGCGGGTCGCGGCGGTCAGCACATGGGTCAGTCGCACCCGATAGCTACCGTTGGGCAGATTTTTGGGCCGGAACTTGAAGGTCGTGCGCTCGGTCGTGCCGGCCTCGGCAAACTGTTGGCGCTTGCTCAGGCCCGGCATGGGCTTGCCCGCGCCGTCGAGCACCTGCCACAACAGTTCCGAAATAGGCGGCGGCCCCTCGACCGCCGGGAAGGCGATATCGCTGTGGAACGCCAGGACCTGCCCGTTGGCGACGGGGCCGGAAATGGCCGGCCCGCCGTAGTCGTTCAAGGCACCGTGGACGACGAGCTTGCCGACCTTCACGTCCTTGGCCTTGAAGTTCACCCGCCAGGACTTGTGGCTGACGATACGGCCCGTGCCTTCGTCAACAATACGCGCGGTCAAGTCGAAGCCCGTGCCGCCGATGCCGTCCGTGCGGAACCGGATCAGATGGGCCTTGGGATCGGTGCCTGGGACCTTTTTATAGATGGTGTCGTTGACATACCATTCGACCCGGTGCCCCGCCTGCCATTGCCCGACGCGCGCGCAGACGACGGCCAGGATTCGGCCCGGTTCGATCGGCCCGTCGAGCGCCGGGCCATCGAAGGCATCCAGGGTCAGTTGCGACACACCGAGGCCGATATCATCGGCGGACATGCCGGTCGAGAAGTTGGTTTCCTCCCGCGCATGGACGACGCCCCGCGCGTCGCGAAGCATCACGCGGACGGTATAGGTCCCGGCGGGCCAACTTTTGATCATCAGCTGATAAACGGCGGACAGAGGATTGACGGCGGCAGTCTTCTTGACCGGGGCGAAGGGCTGCACCGCGCCGTCTTTTTCGACCCGCCATTCGACGGTGAAGGCATCTGTCCAGGCATTGGTCCGCGCCAGGGTGAAGGACAGCGCCGTGCCGTCGGCGACGTTACCGACCAGTGAACTGCCCCCCGGCGCGCCGACCCAGGCCTTGATCGGCGGCAGGTCGAACGCCGTCGCCCGCCCGGCGGCGGCGAAGCGGGACGCGTCCAACATCGCCGTCTGGGCATGCAAGCGCGCATCCGCCGCCTGTTCGGTGCGGATGGCCTCGACCAATTTCACGCCTTCCTCGGTCGCCAGGATCGCGTCGGTCACGGGTTTTATGATCGCCGCATCGGCGGATTTGGCGACGACCCTGCCGGTCACGTTCAGCAGCTTGCCCAGGGTCCCGGCATCGGGATCGCCCTGGTCGAATTCCTTCGAGATCGCCTCGCCCAGGTCGCGCATGAAACCGGGCGCGCCGGTCGTTTCCAGGATCGCGGCGGCCCCGGCCTTCATCCGGCGAACGGCGAGGCTGTCGCCGTCGGCGAAGGCGATGTTGGCGTTGTCGCCCTGTTCAGCTTCGGCCCAGACCTTTTGATAGTTAAGCGCGACGTTGACCACCGTCAGGGCATAACCCGCGCCCTGGGCGATGGCGCCGGGCTGGGGCGCGCCGGACATGGTATTGGCCAGGTCCGTCAACGCGCCGACCGGGTTGAACGCCAAGGTCGCCTTGTCGTACAGGCCATAGGCCTTCATTGCCGGATGGTCGGGCGGGGCGGTTCCGGCGCGCACGTCGTCGGGAACGATCAACGTCGGGCGGCGGACCTCGGCGCCGTCGCCGGCGGGCCGGGGGCTTTTC
>TARA_R110002110_G_scaffold49669_22_pt1 | contig 19233 bp, 20 predicted proteins | sample TARA_R110002110 | Tara Oceans TARA_R110002110 (sample SAMEA4397330) | marine metagenome | biome: Polar Biome; feature: [SRF] surface water layer (ENVO:00010504); material: water (ENVO:00002006), including particulate matter (ENVO:01000060) such as... | depth 5 m
GCGACCGCAATCATCGCGGCGGTGGGCGCGATGACCGGGTTGTCGGCATGGGCGACCATGTGCCGGACTTCATTCTGCGCAGTTTCAGAATTGACAGCGACACGCCTGACGATCAGGGCTCCGACACTGAAATTGCGAACGCCGACGGCTAAGCCCGGCGCAGCACAATGAAAGGGGCGGGCCAGTCGACTGGCCCGCCCCTTTTTCTGGTTGTCGGTCTTTTTCGTCTGGCGCGGTGGTCAGCCTTCCATCAGGCGGCTGACAACGACGGTGACCTCGGGCTTTTTGCCGATTGCTTCCATCGACACCTGGCGGATCAGGCGGCGCACCGCCTCGTCCAGCTTGTCCTCGTTCGACAGCAGCTTGCGCCCGGCGTTTGCCAGCAGCTCATTCAGATCGGTCTCGATCGTATCGGCGAGGATAGCGCCGGTGCGGCCTTTTTCGGGCAAGCCCTTGATCTCGACCCAGGCGTCGCCCAGCGGCTCATTGGCCTCGTCCAGGATCAGCGTCGCCAGGACGTGTCCGTTCAGCGCCATGCGGATCCGGTCGCGCACGACGCCGTCACGCGCGCCGATCATCACGGACCCGTCAAGATAACTGCGCCCGGTTTCGATATATTCCGCAACTTCAGGCGCGTCGCCTGTCAGATCGATCATCATGCCGTTGGTGACGACATCGCTCATGCGGCCGGCCGCAATCGCGATTTTCGCATGTTCGCGCAGATGGCGGTGTTCGCCGTGCATCGGAATCACGATCGCCGGATTCAGAACCTTGTGGACAGCTTCCAGATCGGGGCGGTTGGCGTGACCCGAAACGTGATACAGACCGCCGGTATCATCGACCACATTGACGCCCATCTCGGAGTAGGCGTTCATGATGGATATCACGCCGCGCTCGTTTCCCGGAATGGTCTTGGAGGAAAACAGAAAGGTATCGCCCTCTTTCATTTCCAGCCCGAGGTACTTGCCGCGCGACAATTGCGCTGAAGCGGCCCGGCGCTCGCCCTGGCTGCCGGTCACGATCAGCATCAGTTTGCCGCGCGGAACGTCATTGGCCTCTTCGGGGCTGACCGTGCGGGGGAAGCCTTTCAGAACCCCTGATTCCTCGGCCGCCGACACCATCCGCCGCATAGCGCGGCCCAGCAGACAAATCGTGCGGTCCGCCGCCTGCGCCGCTTCGGCAAGGGTCTTCAGGCGCGCCACGTTCGACGCGAAGGTCGTGGCCACGACCATGCCGCGCTGCGCCCGGATCAGATCTGTCAGCGGCGCGCGCAAGGTGCTTTCAGAGCGCCCCGGATGCAGCGAGAAGACGTTGGTGCTGTCGCACATCAGCGCCTTGACGGGGCGTTCCGCCGCAATCGCGGCAAAGCTTTCGCGACTCCAGGGTTCGCCGACCAGCGGGCTTTCATCCAGCTTGAAGTCGCCGGTATGGACGATGCGGCCCGCGGCACAGTCGATCAACAGGCCGGACGCCTCGGGGATCGAGTGGCTGACCGGCAGGAACTGCACATCGAACGGCCCGGCCTTGACGGTCTCGGGGCGCGGCTCGACAATCTTGATCGTGTCGCGCGGGTGGCCGTGCTCGTCGAATTTCAGCCGGGCAATGGTGCCGGTAAAGCGGCGGCAATAGACCGGAACCTTGAATTTCGCCCAGAAATGCGCGGCTCCACCGATGTGGTCTTCGTGCGCGTGGGTGATGAAAATCGCTTCCAGCCGGTTCTTGCGGGCCTCTAGCCAGGACATGTCGGGCATGATCAGGTCAACGCCAGGTGTCGTGTCCATATCGGGGAAGGTAACCCCCAGGTCGACGAGAATCAGGCGCTCTTTGTCTTCCGGGCCGTAGCCGTAAACATATGCGTTCATCCCGATCTCCCCCGCGCCGCCGAGGGGAAGATAGATTAGCCGGTTCGCTTTCATGCGGTATCCCGTTCCTTGTTCAGTTCGTTGATGAGAACGAGACCATGCATGGTCAGATCGTCCTCGATGGCATCAAAAATTCCGGTTCCCTGTTGGAACAACGGGGCAAGCCCCCCGGTGGCGATAACCTTCATCGGGGCGGTCCGCTCCAGCCGTATCTGGCGCGTGATGCCCTCTACAAGGCCGATGTAGCCCCAATACACGCCTGACTGCATACAAGCCACCGTATTCGTGCCGATGGCATGCGCCGGCATGGTCACATCAACATGAGGCAGCGCCGCCGCCGCCATCGACAGCGCCTGTAGCGACAGGTTCACGCCCGGCGCGATCACTCCGCCGATATAGGCACCGTCGGTATCGACCACGTCGAAGGTCGTGGCGGTGCCAAAATCGACCAGGATCAGGTTGCCGCCGTGGCGGTCGAACCCCGACACCGCATTGACCAGACGGTCGGGCCCGACAACAGTGCCCTGATCGACGCGCGGTTCGACCGGTAGCTTGCACTCGGGCTTGCCCACCACCAGCGGGCGGCAGTCAAAGTAGCGGTTGCACAGAACCCGCAGATTGAACACCACGCGCGGGACGGTTGACGAAATGATGCATTGCGTGATCGTCACGTCCAACCTGTGCAGGCTGATCAATGCTGACAGCCACACGTAATATTCATCAGCGGTGCGCGCGTGGTCGCTGGCCATGCGCCACGTACAGAGATATTTTTCACCGTCCCAGATCGAAAAGACCGTGTTGGTGTTGCCGCAATCAATTGCCAGAAGCATGCCCGCCCCTTTCGTCAGAAGAAAATCTCTGCGGCCGGAATGGCCAGACGTCCCCGCGCCGTGTCGAGAACCAGCGCGCCGTGGTCGTCAATCGTCTCGAAGCGCCCGGTGAGGGTGTCCCGCCCGGTGCGCGCGGTGATCACCTCGCCCAGACGGGCGGCATCGGCCAACCACGCATCGCGCAAGGGGGCGAAGCCCCGGGTCGTGAATACCGTTTCCCATTGATCGCAGGCAATGGCGAGCGCTGTCAAAAACGCCTCGGGTGTCACCCGCACCCCGGTTTCACCCAGCAGGCTGACCGGGGTCATGGCGCCCGGCTCCACATCGCCTGGCGGCGGGGCTGCGATCAGGTTGACCCCGACGCCGATCGCCAAGTGCGAAACGCGCCCGGCAGAGCCGCTGCTCTCCAGTAAAATTCCGGCCAGTTTGCCACCGTTCAGCAGCACGTCGTTGGGCCATTTCAGCGCGAACCCCAGCCTGTTGCCGGTCAGCGACACACAGGCATCGCGCAGCGCGAGGGCTGCCAGAAAAGACCGCAGCGCCACTTGATCGGCGGGTTCGGTCGGATGCAGCAGAAGGGTCGCGTGAAAATTGCCCCGCGGGCTTGACCACGGTCTGCCGCGCCGCCCGCGGCCACCGGTCTGTTCGGCCGCAAGTATCCATGCCGGCGCGGCGGTCACATCCGCGATGCGCGCCGCCTCGGCATTGGTACTGTCAACCGTCTGCAGCAAGATCCGGGCCGTGCCCTCAGGCCAGCCCGGAACAGTTGCCTCAGCGGACAAGCGTTTCCGCCGCAATACGGGCCGCGGCCTCAACCCCGAACAGGTTGACGATACCTGCGAGCATCACCGTCGCGGTCAACATCAACGCCACCCACTGGACCGTGCCCATACGCCCGTCGATTCCGGCAGTATCCTTGCCGAAGAACATCAGATAGACGATGCGCAGATAGTAGAATGCCCCGATCACCGACGCCACGGCACCGGCGGTCGCAAGCCAGGTCATGTCGCTGGCAATGGCGGCCTCAAGCACCCCGAACTTGGCGAAGAACCCGATCATCGGTGGCACGCCGGCGAGGCTGAACATCAAGAACAGGATCGCCCAGGCCTGGGCCGGTGCCTTTTTCGACAACATGCTCAGGCTGTCGATGGTGGTGACCGGTTGGCCATCCTTCTCCATCGACAGGATGAAGGCAAAGCTGCCGATGTTCATCGTGACATAGATCGCCATGTAGATCAGCATCGATTGGACCCCGAGCGCGGTTCCGGCGGCCAGACCGATCAGGGCAAACCCCATGTGCGCGATCGAGGAATAGGCCATCAGGCGCTTGATGTTGCGCTGGCCGATCGCCGCGATCGAACCCAGAAACATCGACGCCACGGCCAGCGCCCCGAGAACCTGCCCCCACTGACCGGGGATCGTGCCGAAGGCATCGAACAACAGCCGCGCCAGCAGCGCCATGGCGGCGACCTTTGGGGCCGTCGCAAAGAAGGCGGTGACCGGTGTCGGCGACCCCTCGTAAACATCGGGCGTCCACATGTGGAAGGGAACAACCGACACTTTGAACGCAAGCCCGGTGATCAGGAACATCAGACCGAACAGCAGCCCCAGCGGCGTCTCGCCCGTGCCGAGCACTGACAGGATACCGGCAAACTGCGTGGTGCCGGCAAAGCCATAGGTCAGCGAAGCGCCGTAAAGCAGCATCCCCGACGACAGTGCACCAAGGACGAAATACTTCAGGCCGGCCTCGGTTGACTTCGCACTGTCGCGCCGCAGGCTGGCGACGACATAAAGCGCCAGCGACTGAAGCTCCAGCCCCATGTAAAGCGACATCAGGTCGCCGGCCGAGACCATCATCATCATGCCCAGCACCGACAGCGCCACCAGCACCGGATACTCGAATCGCAGCAGGTCGCGCCGCGCCATATAATCGTGGCTGATGATCAGCACCGCCGCCGCCGACAGCAGGATCGTGACCTTGGCAAAGCGCGCAAAAGGATCATCGAAGAACAGGCCGCCAAAGGCGCTGCGCTCTCCCGATATGCCGGCACCGATCCAGAAGGCCAGCAGCACGAACACCGCCGCAGTCATCCAGGTCAACAAAGTGGCCTTTGCGTCTTTGCCGGTGTAGACCGCGCCGATCAGTGCCGCCATTGCATAAAGCGCAAGGGTGAATTCCGGAAGGACGGTTGAAAAATCAGCAGGCGTCATAATTCGTCCCTCAGTGCATCGCCGTTTTCACATCACCCACTTGGGCGATGGCGGCTTGATAATCAGTCACAAGTGCGGTTACCGACGGCCCGATGATGTCAGTCACCAGACTTGGGTAAACGCCCAACAGCAATGTCATGAACACGAGCGGCGCAAAGATGGCACGCTCGCGCCCGGTCAGGTCGGTGATCGACTTCAGGCTCTCCTTGAGCAGATCGCCCAACACCACGCGGCGATACAGCCACAATGCGTAGGACGCCGACAGGATCACCCCGGAGGTGGCCACGGCACCAACCCAGGTGTTGACCTGGAAAACCCCCACCAGCGTCAGGACTTCACCGACAAAGCCCGAAGTGCCCGGCAGGCCGACGTTGGCCATGGTGAAGAACATGAAGATCAGGGCATAGGCCGGCATCCGGTTCACAAGGCCGCCATAAGCCTCGATCTCACGGGTGTGCATCCGGTCATAAATGACGCCGACGCACAAAAACAGCGCGCCCGCGATGAAGCCGTGGCTGATCATCTGAAAGATCGCCCCGTCAACGCCTTGCTGGTTGGCGGCAAAGATACCCAGCGTCACATAACCCATGTGCGCGACCGACGAATAGGCGATCAGCTTTTTCATGTCATGCTGTGCAAGCGCCACCAACGAGGTGTAGACGATGGCAATCGCCGAAAGCCAGAACACGAAAGGTGTCAGCAGGTCCGACCCGATCGGAAACATCGGCAGGCTGAAGCGCAGGAAGCCATAGCCCCCCATTTTCAGCAAAAGTGCCGCCAGAACGACCGACCCGGCGGTTGGCGCCTGGACATGCGCGTCCGGCAACCAGGTGTGAACCGGCCACATCGGCAGTTTGACCGCGAAACTGGCGAAGAACGCGAGGAACAGCAGCGTCTGCAAACCACCGACAATCGGGAATCCGGCAAGCATCAGCGTCTCGGAACTGAAACTGTGCTTCATCAGCGTCGGGATATCGGTGGTCCCTGCATCGACATACATCGCAATCGCGGCAACCAGCATCAGCACCGAGCCAAGGAAGGTATAGAGGAAGAACTTGAACGCCGCGTAAATACGTTCCTTGCCGCCCCAGATGCCGATGATCAGGAACATCGGGATCAGGCCGGCCTCGAAGAACAGGTAGAACAGCACCAGATCAAGCGCGCTGAACACGCCAAGCATCAGCGTTTCCAGCAGCAGGAAGGCGATCATGTATTCCTTGACGCGGGTCTCGACGGTCCAACAGGCCGCAATGGTGATCGGCATCAGGAATGTCGTCAGCATCACGAACAGAACCGAAATCCCGTCAACGCCCATCTTGTACTTCAGGCCTAGAATCCAGTCATACTCTTCGACGAACTGAAAATCGGTGTTTGACGGGTCAAACCCGGTGAGAACGAAAATGGACACCAGAAAGGTCGTCGATGTCGCCAGCAGCGCCACCCATTTGGCGTTCTTGCGCGCCGCTTCGTCATCGCCCCGCAGGAACAGCGCCAGAATGGCCGCCGCGATCGCAGGTATGAAGGTGATGATGGAAAGAAGGTTTTCCATTATTGCGCGCCCCCCGAGAGCGTCATCCAGGTGACGAGGACAACGATCCCCAGCACCATGGCGAATGCGTAGTGAAAAAGATAACCGGACTGTGCGCGGCCAGCGAGACGGGTGAGCATCGGGATGATCCCCATGGCGATGCCATTGAGCGTACCATCAATCACATTGCCGTCGCCACGCTTCCAGAAGAAATTACCCAGCCATTTGGCGGGACGGACGAAAACAACATCATAAAGCTCGTCAAAGTACCACTTGTTCAGCAAGAACAGGTAGAGCGGGCGCTGCTGCGTGGCCAGTTGACCCGGCAATTCCGGGCTGCGGATGTAGAATTTCCACGCCAGCGCAAAGCCGAGCACCATCGCGATGAACGGCGAGACCTTGACCCAGGCCGGCACTTCATGGGCCTCGGAGATCGTGCGGTTGTCAGGTCCGAAGAACACGGCCCCTTTCGGCGCGGTGGCAACGGCCGCTTCGCCCTGCCCGGCTGCCATTGCCGTCGCGGTGCCCTCGGGCGTCGTCGCCGTCTCGGCTGTCGCTTTGGTCACCGCTTCGGGCGCAACGCCTTCGGTTGCTGCTTTTTCGCCCTCGGATTCTGCCTGATACTGCGGCGCTTCCATGCCGAACCAGCTGTAAACCTTGCCAAGGTCGCCGAAGAAGGAATTGTACCACAACATCCCCGCGAACGTCGCCCCGAGCGCCAGAACGCCCAGCGGGATCAGCATTGTCTTGGGGCCTTCATGGGCGTTTTCGTGTGACTTTTGATTGCCGCGCGCCTCGCCGTAGAATGTCATGAACATCAGGCGCCAGCTGTAAAAGCTGGTCATAGCCGCCGCAATGACCAGCAGCCAGAACGCGTATTGCGAGCCGACGAAAGCGCTTTCGACAATGGCATCCTTCGACAGGAAGCCCGCAAACCCGATGCCCGTCAGCGGAATTCCGACACCGGTGAGGGCCAGCGAGCCGATCATCATTGCCCAGAAGGTATAAGGGATCTTTTTGCGCAGGCCGCCAAAGTTGCGCATGTCCTGCTCATGGTCCATCGAGTGGATGACAGAGCCCGCGCCGAGAAACAGCAGCGCCTTGAAAAACGCGTGCGTAAAGAGGTGGAACATCGCAACCGGATAGGCCCCGACCCCGACGGCCACGAACATATACCCCAGTTGCGAACAGGTCGAATAGGCGATGACGCGCTTGATGTCGTTCTGCACGAGGCCGATCGACGCTGCAAAAAACGCCGTGGTCGCGCCGAGAACCGTGATGAAAGCCAAAGCGTCCGGCGCATATTCATAGATCGGAGACATGCGCACGATCAGAAAGACACCCGCCGTCACCATGGTTGCCGCGTGGATCAGCGCCGACACCGGCGTCGGGCCCTCCATCGCGTCTGGCAACCAGGTGTGCAGGAACAACTGCGCCGACTTGCCCATCGCACCGATGAACAGCAGCACGCCGATCAGGTTGGCGGCATTCCAGTCCGTCCAGAGAAAACGCAGGTTGGTCTCGGCCAACATCGGACCCGCCGCGAAAATATCATCGAGACGGATGCTGTCGGTCAGGAAAAACAACGCGAATATCCCGAGGGCAAAGCCGAAGTCACCGACGCGGTTGACCACAAAGGCCTTGATGGCCGCGGCATTGGCGCTTGGCTTGCGGTAATAAAATCCGATCAGCAGATACGAGGCAACCCCGACGCCTTCCCAGCCAAAGAAAATCTGGATCAGGTTGTCGGCTGTCACCAATGTCAGCATGGCGAAGGTGAAGAACGACAGATAGGCGAAGAAGCGCGCCTTGTAGTGCTCGTGGTGCTTCCAGTTATGGTCATGCGCCATGTAGCCGAAGCTGTAGAGATGAACGAGCGCTGACACCGTGTTGATGACGACCAGCATGATCGCGGTGGTGCGGTCAAGCCGGATCGCCCAGTCCGCGCTGAAGCTGCCGGACTCGATCCAACGCATGATGAAGACGGACTGTGTATCGTCGATCTGCCCGAGAAAGATGATCCAGGACAGGAAAGCCGCCAGAAACACGAGGCCGGTCGTAATGACCTGGCCCGCGAATTCACCGATCAGACGCCAGCCAAAGCCGCAGATCAGGGCGCCGATCAATGGCGCGAAAAGGATGATCGTTGCCATCAGCTTAGCCTTTCATCACGTTGACGTCTTCGACGTCGATGGTGCCACGGGTCCGGAAGAAGACAACGAGGATCGCAAGGCCGATCGCGGCCTCGGCGGCGGCGACGGTCAGCACGAACATCGTGAACACCTGCCCCACCAGATCGCCCAGTTGCGACGAAAAAGCGACAAAGTTGATGTTCACCGCCAGCAACATCAACTCGATCGACATCAGGATGACGATAACGTTCTTCCGGTTCAGGAAGATGCCGAAGATCCCGATCACGAACAACGCCGCCGCCACCGCCAGATAATGCTCAAGTCCTACCATGTCTCAATCCTCCGGGTCATTTGCCCGATATTTTCGTCTACAGACGGGCCTTTGATGGCCCACCGGTTCCCTTGGACAGGTCTAAAGCCCCTGCCCCGGTTTCACGTCTTTCAGTTCCATCGCCTTGGCCGGGTCGCGCCACATCTGGTGCAGTACGTTCTGGCGCTTGATGTCCTTGCGGTGGCGCAACGTCAACACGATCGCACCGATCATCGCGACCAGCAGGATCATTGCGGCCAGTTGGAACAGCAACAGGTATCTGTCGTAGATCAGCAGGCCAAGCGCGCGGGTGTTTTCCACCTGGGCCATATCCGGCGTCACCGCCTGGCGCAGCCCCATCGCGCCGTCCGCCTGCACCCAGGCACCCAGCCCGATGGCGAGTTGCATCAACAAGATCACACCGATCAGCAGCCCCAGCGGCATGTATCGCGCCATTTCGCCCTTCATCTCGGCAAAGTCGATGTCGAGCATCATGACGACGAACAAAAACAGCACGGCGACGGCACCGACATAGACGATGATCAGCAGCATCGCGACAAATTCGGCCCCGAGCAGCACGAAAAGCCCCGCCGATGACAGGAAGGCAAGGATCAGCCACAAAACCGAGTGCACGGGGTTGCGCGACACGGTAACCAAAAGCCCCGCCACAACAGCCGTCAGGGCAAAGACGTAAAAGGCCACATCAGCGACGGTCATTCTTTCTTCTCCTCAACTTCCGCAAAGACGGATTGGGCAATCTCCAATGCCTTTTGCATGGCAGGCAGGCCACCAAACATGCTCATCTGCCAAATCACCTCAGCGATATGGCGTTTTGTGGCCCCGGCGTTCAGCGCCTGGCGCACGGTCAGCCGCAATTGCGGCTCGGCATGGGCCCCCAGCACCGTCAGCGCCGCAATCGTCACCAACAGGCGCGTGCGGGCGTCCAGCCCCTCGGGGTTGAAGGTCTTGCCAAACCACATTTCAAGCATGTCCGGCGGCATAGAGGGGAATAGCTTTTCAAAGCCCTTCACATCCACACCTTCCAGCGCGGGCGCGAAAGCCTTGGCCATTTCCTGGCCCTGCTCCATCATGGTCCTGAACATTTTGGCGAAATCTTCATTCATCTGTAGGGCGCATCCGTTTCAAGGTTGCGGGCAATCTCGGCCTCCCAGCGGTCGCCGTTCGCAAGCAGTCGTTCCTTGTTGTAGAACAACTCTTCGCGGGTCTCGGTCGCGTATTCGAAATTCGGGCCCTCGACGATGGCATCGACCGGGCAGGCCTCCTGGCAGAAACCGCAGTAGATGCACTTGGTCATGTCGATGTCATAGCGCGTTGTGCGGCGGCTGCCGTCGTCGCGCGGTTCGGCGTCGATGGTGATGGCCTGGGCGGGGCAAACAGCCTCGCAGAGCTTGCAGGCGATGCAGCGTTCCTCGCCGTTGGCATAACGGCGCAGCGCGTGTTCACCGCGGAACCGCGGGCTAAGCGGCCCCTTTTCATGCGGATAGTTCAGCGTGGCTTTCGGCGCGAAGAAATACTTGAACCCGAGGCCGAAGCCCTTGATGAAATCCACCAGAAGGAAGTACTTCGTGGCGCGGTTCCAGTCGATGGCGCGTGCTTCACCCATGATCAGCCCCCAATTGTCCAACGGGCCCAGAAACCGCCCAGAACTTCGTATTTCGCAAGGAAAGACACCACCACAACCCAGCCCAGCGACAGCGGCAGGAAGACCTTCCAGCCGACGCGCATCAACTGATCGTAGCGGTAGCGCGGAACGATCGCCTTCACCATGGCGAACAGAAAGAAGAACACCGCCATCTTGCCGACCATCCACAGCGCGCCATCGGGGATGCCGGGGATCGGTGACAACCAGCCGCCAAAGAACAACAGTGCCATCAGCGCGCACATCAGGAAGATGGCGATGTATTCGCCGGCCATGAACAACAGGTACGGCGTCGAGGAATATTCCACCATGAAACCGGCGACCAGTTCCGATTCAGCCTCGGGCAGATCAAACGGCGGGCGGTTGGTTTCGGCCAGTGCGCTGATGAAGAACAGGAAGACGATCGGGAAATGCGGCAGCCAGTACCAGTTCAGGAAACCATAATCGCCATCCTGTGCCGCAACAATCGCGCTGAAGTTCATCGAACCCGTCGAAATGATGATCCCGATGATGATCAGTCCCAACGAGACCTCGTAGGAAATCATCTGGGCCGCGGAACGCAGCGCACCGAGGAACGGGTATTTCGAGTTCGACGCCCACCCCCCCATGATGACGCCGTAAACCTCGAGCGAGGAGACAGCAAAAACGAACAGGATCGCGACGTTGATGTCGGAAAGCACCCAGCCGTCGGCAAAGGGAATCACCGCCCAGGCCAGCACCGCCAGCACGAAAGACAGCATCGGCGCCAGGAAAAATACCGCCCTGTCGGCTCCGGCCGGGATCACGATTTCCTTGACGACATATTTCAGGGCGTCCGCCACCGATTGCAGGATGCCCCAGGCCCCCACCACGTTCGGCCCGCGGCGCATCTGTACCGCGGCCCAGACTTTGCGGTCCCCGTAGACAAGGAACAACAGCGAGATCATTACGAAAGCAATGACCAGAAGGCTTTGCGCCACGATCAGCAGCGCGATTCCCAAGCCCGTTTGCAAAAATTCAGCCATGTCGCTTCTTGTCCCTCAGCCGTTCTTCTTCTGTGTCGTCATGGTCGTCATGGTCTTCGAAGATGTCATGGTCATATCCCCGTCATATCGTCGGTATCCCTTGCGCTCCGCAGTCGCGCACCGTCACTTCGGCGTCGATCGTGGCTGTGCCACGCGGAAGCGCTGCCGAGATCGTGTAAACCGCATCGCCGCGCCAATTACCACCCGTTTGTGACACGGAGGTGCGCACATGCCGGGTAAACCCGACCCCACGGATCAAGGCATATTGCGCCGCCGCACAGCGGGCATAGGCAGTTACGTCTTCAAGCCCGCGTGCGCCCCGCATCGTCACAACGAAGTTCACCAGATCTCCGTCAAGCAAAACGGTTTTGATGCCGCCGTAGACCGGGTTGAAATTCGCACGCCCCGTGACGCTTTTGTCTGCCGTCACGCTCTTGTCCGCCGTGACGCTTTTGTCCGCCGTCACGCTCTTGTCCGCCGCACCGCTTCGGTCTGCCGGCACGCAGGCCGACAGGCCGACCGCGGTCAGCGCAGAAAGCAGCAAGGGCGCGCGGAGGGTCATCGGCTACTCCGCTGCCATCTTGGTGGCGCTTCGGGCCTTTGCCAGCGCCGACAACTCGCCCATCAGCGCCGAAGCGCGGGCAATCGGGTTGGTCAGATAGAAATCCTTCACCGCGTTGCGGAAATCGGCCTTGGCCGGATCGCGCAGCGGTATGCGGACCCATTCATTTTCCGGCACCTCATCGACCGCGCCCAGATGCGGCACAGACGTGACAATGGCGTGGCGCAGTTCCGCAAGGCTGCTCCAAGGCAATGTCGCCCCCATCTCTCCCGACAACGCACGCAGGACGGCCCAGTTTTCCTTGGCCTCGCCGGGCGCGAAGCCGGCGCGGGCGGCCAGTTGCGGCCGGCCCTCGGTGTTGACGAACAGACCGGATTCTTCGGTATAGGCCGCACCCGGCAGAATGATGTCTGCCCGGTGTGCACCACGGTCGCCATGACTGCCCTGATAGATCACGAAGGCACCGGCGGCGACGTCAACCTCATCCGCGCCGAGGTTGTAGATCACCTCGGCACCGTCGAGAGCCGCCGACAGACCGCCTTCGGTCACGGCTGCCACGTCCATCGCACCGACACGCCCCGCGGCCGTGTGCAGGATCATCAGTTTCGATTTGGTGTCTTCGGCCAGTTTCATGGCCTGGCTCAGAACCGCCTCGCCATCGGCTTCCTGCAAAGCGCCCATACCGACGATGATCAGCGAGGGCACCTCGAGAACTTTCGCGAACCTGTGCTTCAGCAAGCCCACCAGATCATCGCGGTTGGAGCCGAGGTGGTGGTAGTCGTAGGTCAGATCGACCTTTTCACCGACGAGGGCGATATCGGCCCCGAGCGTCCAGGCCTTGCGCAGCCGGGCGTTCAGCACCGGGGCTTCAAGCCGCGGGTTGGTGCCGATCAACTGGATCATCTTCGCGCTGTCAATGTCTTCAATCGACGCCGTCCCGACATAGGCAGAGCGGTTGCCCGCCGGCAATTTCGCGTTGTCCGTGCGGCATTCGACGCGGCCACCCAGCCCCTCGATCAGCATCTTCAGACTGTAGGCGGCTTCGACCGGGACCAGATCACCGACCAGACCGGCAACCTTCCTGCCTTTCATCGCGGCAGCCACAGATTTCAGCGCCTCGTCCCAACCCGCTTTGCGCAGTTTGCCGTTTTCACGGATATAGGGTGTGTCGAGCCGCTGGCGACGCAACCCGTCCCAGACGAAACGGGTCTTGTCGGAAATCCATTCCTCGTTCACGCCGTCATGGTTGCGCGGCAGGATGCGCATGACTTCGCGGCCCTTGGCATCCACCCGGATGTTGGAACCAAGCGCGTCCATCACGTCGATGCTTTCGGTCTTGGTCAACTCCCACGGCCGGGCGGTGAAGGCGTAGGGTTTCGAGGTCAGCGCGCCGACCGGGCACAGGTCGATGATATTGCCTTGCAGGTTGCTGTCGAGCGTGGCACCAAGATAGGTGGTGATTTCGGCATCTTCGCCGCGCCCGGTCTGGCCCATCGTCAGGATACCGGCCACCTCTGAGGTGAAGCGCACACAGCGGGTACAGGAAATGCAGCGCGTCATGGTCGTGGCGACCAGCGGCCCAAGATCGAGATCTTCGGAGGCACGCTTGGGTTCACGGAAGCGGCTGAAATCAACGCCGTAAGCCATCGCCTGGTCTTGCAGGTCACACTCGCCGCCCTGATCGCAGATCGGACAATCGAGCGGGTGGTTGATCAGCAGGAATTCCATCACGCCTTCGCGGGCCTTCTTGACCATCGGCGAGTTGGTTTTCACCACGGGCGGTTGACCCTCGGGGCCGGGCCGCAGGTCCTTGACCTGCATCGCGCAGCTTGCGGTAGGTTTCGGCGGGCCACCCACGACCTCGACCAGGCACATCCGGCAGTTGCCGGCGATGGTCAGTCGCTCGTGGTAGCAAAAGCGCGGAATTTCGACGCCGGCCACTTCAGCGGCCTGGATGATGGTCATGGCACCATCGACCTCGACCTCGATGCCGTCGATGATGAGTTTCTTGAGGTTAGTCATTTTGAAGCCTCCGCCCGCAACTTATGGCGCATATAATTGAAGTCATAGGCCGCATCCGTCGGCCCGTCGGCCTCCAGCGCGGCCAGGCGCCCCAGCCCTTCACGGAAACTGGGGATATGCCCGGTGGCGATCGGCCAGATGACATAGGTTTTATGGTCCTGTTTCCGAAACCAGCTTTGCCGGCGTTTCAGGAAGGCCCCGTGGACAGTCTGGTGGACGAAGTTATCAAGGTCAGCGGGCGAAGCCCAGGCCGACAGCGTCGCAAGCGCGCAAGGGTCGCCGTCATAAAGGTCGATGCCTTCGGCCGCCAACGTGGAACCCTCGTCCTGGCAGCGCCAGACAAACCCGGCAGCGCGTTCTGCCACCGCGTTCACCCTGGCTGTATTGTCCGCAAATCCAGCGGTTTCGGGGTGATCGATCGGATGCAGCAGCTGTCCGATATTCAGTTGTGCAACGGCAGATGCCATGGTCATGCGCAGCCCCCCGCAATAAGCCAGACATCGCCCTGAAACCGGTCATTTACCCCGGTATTGGCGCGACCAACGCAGAAACGATCGGCCGCCCGGCGGGCCTCGGCCCCTTCCCAATTGGCGAAAGGCTTGCCGATACGCTGCACCTGCACCGCCCCGCTGGAGCGCTTGGCGACATCATAGCTGACCCCGTCCAGCACAATCGGACCACGCGGCAACGGGCCAAGCGTGGGGGCACAGGCCGAAAGGGCCAGCGCGCCGATGGCAAAGGGAAGGGCCGGGTGCATCATTCTGCTGCCATTGCCCCCATGCGCCCGGTTTTCCTGGCCTTGATCCGGTCTTCGATTTCCTCGCGGAAGTGGCGCACCAGGCCCTGGATCGGCCAGGCCGCCGCATCGCCGAGCGCGCAGATGGTGTGACCCTCGATCTGCTTGGACACCGACAACAACATGTCGATTTCCTCGATTTCTGCCTCGCCCTTCACCAGGCGGTCCATCACCCGCATCATCCAGCCGGTGCCTTCGCGGCACGGTGTGCATTGGCCGCAGCTTTCGTGCTTGTAGAACTTCGACAGCCGCCAGATGGCTTTGATCACGTCGGTCGATTGATCCATCACGATCACCGCCGCCGTGCCAAGACCCGAGCGCTGCTCGCGCAGCCAGTCGAAATCCATGATCGCATCGTCGCATTGCGCGGCGTTCAGCAGCGGCACTGACGAACCACCGGGTATGACCGCTTTGATATTCTTCCAGCCACCGCGCACGCCGCCACAGTGACGGTCGAGCAATTCGCGCAAGCTGATCGACATCGCCTCTTCGACAACGCAAGGGTTGTTGACATGGCCCGAGATGCCGAACAGCTTGGTGCCCGAATTGTTGGGGCGGCCAAAACCGGCGAACCAGTCAGCGCCCCGGCGCAGGATGGTCGGCACCACGGCAATGGATTCGACATTGTTCACCGTGGTCGGGCAGCCGTAAAGCCCGGCGCCCGCCGGGAACGGCGGTTTCATCCGCGGCATGCCCTTCTTGCCCTCGAGACTTTCCAGCAACGCGGTTTCCTCGCCGCAGATGTAGGCACCGGCCCCGTGGTGCAGATAGCAATCGAACGCCCATCCCGACCCAGCGGCATTCTTGCCCAGAAGCCCCGCGTCGTAACATTCGTCAATCGCCGCCTGAAGCGCTTCTTTCTCGCGGATATACTCGCCACGAATGTAGATGTAGCAGGCATGCGCGCCCATCGCGAACGACGCGATCAGCGCCCCTTCGATCAGGGTGTGCGGATCATGACGCATGATCTCGCGGTCCTTGCAGGTGCCGGGTTCGGATTCGTCGGCATTGATTACCAGATAGGCCGGTCGGCCATCGGATTGCTTCGGCATGAACGACCATTTCAGCCCGGTCGGAAACCCCGCACCGCCTCGACCGCGCAGACCCGATGCCTTGATCTGACCGACCAGCCAGTCACGCCCCTGGCTGATAAAGCCCGCCGTGCCGTTCCAGTGACCGCGCTTTTTGGCGCCTGCGAGGGAGCGGTCATGCATCCCGTAAAGATTGGTAAAGATCCGATCTTGATCTTTCAGCATGTCATGCCCTCAATTGCCATCCGCGTCAGCCTTGCGCTGCCGCCAGATCCGGAAAGTTACGATCAGCGCAAAGGTGAACCCTGCAAGCGCCAACAGATCAAACAAGAAAGCGTACCGGGCCTCGAGACCCAATTTGCCCCCGAGCCATTGCGCCCCGAGCCACAGCGCCATCGTGGCGACCAGAACGACAGCCACCAGCCGCGCCTGGGCGGCCTGCCGTCGTTCTGACTGTGTCGGGGGAACAGCCATCGTCAGTAGTCGTTCGTCTTGGCGCGGATCAGGAATTCTTCAATCCCGACCTCGCCGATCAGTTTTGCCTGTGCCACCCATTTGTCACGCGTGACACGGCCCTTGAAGCCTTTCAACTGGCTGTCCATCCAGGCAATTTCCGGCTCGCCCCAGGCCGCGATCTGGTCGAAATGGAAGATCCCCATGGAGTGCAGCAGTTTTTCCAACGCCGGTCCGACGCCCTCGATCTGGCGCAGGTTGTCGCCCTTACCGTTGCGCGGCGCATCGATCCCGGTCGGTTTGGTGCCGGTTTCAACGTCCTCTTCGACTTCGGGTTCAATCTTTGCGTCGGGTTTTGCTTCAGTTTCGGGCGACGCGGCCTTCGCAGCTTCGGCTTTGGCAACCTCGGGCTTTGACTCGGGCTTCACAGCGGGTGCCGCCTTTTCCGCAGGCATCGCTGCAACTTTCGTCGCACCATCGTCCTTCTTTAGCCACGGCGTCAGCAGCGGCACTTCGGTGCCATCGATCCGCTTCACGGTGTCTCCGATTTCTACAGCCGCCTGGGCGGAAGCGTTATACTTTGCGCGACCGGCCGCATGGTCTTTCAGGCTCGTCAGCCCCGACAAAGGTTCGGCGGCATAGCGGCCATTCTGCGGGCCCGGCACCGGCACCTCCCCTTTCGAGAACCGCGCGATCAGGTCACGCAACTTGTCGGCTGTCAGATCCTCGTAGTAGTCCTTGCCGATCTGGGCCATCGGCGCGTTGGTGCAGGCCCCGAGACATTCCACCTCTTCCCAGCTGAACTTGCCATCGGCCGACAGGGTATGGGGCTTTTCGCTGATCAGTTCCTTGCAGACCGCGACCAGATCCTCGGCCCCGCAGATCATGCAGGACGTGGTGCCGCATATCTGGATGTTTGCAATTGAACCAACAGGTTGCAGTTGAAACATAAAGTAGAAGGTCGCCACTTCCAGCGCGCGGATATAGGCCATGCCAAGCGTATCGGCAACATGCTCGATCGCGGGACGGGTCAGCCAGCCTTCCTGCTCCTGCGCGCGCCACAGCAGCGGAATGACGGCCGAGGCCTGACGCCCTTCGGGGTATTTCGATATCTGGCCCTGAGCCCAGGCCTGGTTCGCCTCGGTAAAGGCAAAAGTCGCGGGTTGTTCTTTGTGCAGACGGCGTAGCATCAGGCGGCTCCGTTCGAGATCAAGGCAGAAACAGTCACAGCAAGCATGGCCAGGGCGGCAACACCGGCGCTGAGATGGGTCATATAAGGTTTGCCCAGGCGGGCATAGATGATGGTGTCAAAGAAAGACATGAACGCCAGAACGACGGTCCAGCCCGCAAGAACGCGCAAGTCGGCCCACCATGCCACAAAGGCGGTAAAGCCGAAAAAGGCAAGGTAGCGCCCCAGCATCACCGCCGGCAGTTCTTCGGCAATATGGTGCAGCTTGCGCAGACCGGCACGCGGATCACGGATGCAGATCACGGCAATGCCTGCGGTGATCACCACCGCAATCCACGACATACCCTGTGCAACCGCGCCCAGCGTCATCAGCGGTCAATCTCCCCGAACACCACATCGAGCGATCCGATAACGGCCGAACAATCGGCCAATTGGTGGCCATGCATCATGTAATCCATTGCCTGAAGGTGCAAAAAGCCCGGTGCGCGGATCTTGGCGCGATAGGGTTTGTTGCTGCCATCGGCCACCAGGTAGACCCCGAATTCGCCCTTGGGGGCTTCGACAGCGGCGTACACTTCGCCCGCCGGGACGTGAAAACCCTCGGTATAGAGTTTGAAATGGTGAATCAGCGCTTCCATCGAGGTTTTCATCTCGCCGCGCTTGGGTGGCGTGATCTTGCCTCGGGCCAGTACCTCGCCCGGTTCCTTGCGCAGTTTGGCCAGCGCCTGGCGGATGATCGAGGTGCTTTCGCGCATTTCCTGCATGCGGCAAAGGTAACGGTCGTAGCAGTCGCCGTTCACGCCGACCGGAATCTGGAACTCGAACTCGTCATAGCATTCATAGGGTTGCGCACGCCGCAAGTCCCAGGCTAGGCCCGAGCCGCGCACCATCACGCCCGAAAAACCCCAGTCGAGGATATCCTGTTCGGTCACGATGCCGATATCGGCGTTGCGTTGCTTGAAAATGCGGTTCTCGGTCAGCAGCCCGTCGATATCCGCCAGCACCCTGGGAAAATCCAGCGCCCAGGTGTCGATATCTTCGATCAATTCGGGCGTCAGGTCCTGGTGAACGCCACCGGGGCGGAAATAGGCGGCGTGCAGGCGCGCACCGCAGGCCCGCTCGTAAAACACCATCAACTTTTCACGCTCTTCAAACCCCCAGAGTGGCGGCGTCAGCGCGCCCACATCCATCGCCTGGGTCGTGACGTTCAGCAGATGGCTCAGCACCCGGCCGATTTCGCAAAACAGCACACGGATCAGCTGCGCACGGCGCGGCACAACCGTGCCTGTCAGTTTTTCGATCGCCAGACACCAGGCATGTTCCTGGTTCATCGGCGCCACATAATCCAATCGGTCGAAATACGGCAGGTTTTGCAGGTAGGTGCGGCTTTCCATCAGTTTTTCGGTGCCGCGGTGCAGCAGGCCGATATGCGGATCGCAACGCTCCACGATCTCGCCGTCAAGTTCAAGCACCAGCCGCAAAACACCATGCGCCGCAGGGTGTTGCGGGCCGAAGTTCATGTTGAAATTTCTGATCTTCTGCTCGCCCGTCAGCGCGTCGTCAAAGCTGCCATCCATCATAGAGTACCCTCACCCATATTCCGTCGCCAGTTCGCCGGAAGATCCGGATAATGGCGGGCGACA
>TARA_R110002110_G_scaffold29413_7_pt1 | contig 19230 bp, 17 predicted proteins | sample TARA_R110002110 | Tara Oceans TARA_R110002110 (sample SAMEA4397330) | marine metagenome | biome: Polar Biome; feature: [SRF] surface water layer (ENVO:00010504); material: water (ENVO:00002006), including particulate matter (ENVO:01000060) such as... | depth 5 m
TTCGTTTTCGCTCGCCCGACGAGGGGGAGACTGTCGTGCGCGATCAGGTGATGGGCGAGGTACGCTTTCCCAATGAGCAGCTTGACGACCTCATCATTCTCAGGAGCGATGGGACGCCGACCTATAATCTGTCGGTCGTGGTGGACGATCACGATATGGGTATCACGCATGTCATTCGCGGCGACGACCATCTGACCAATGCCGGACGGCAGAGCCAGATTTATGCGGCGCTTGGCTGGGAGGTGCCCCAGTTCGCCCATGTGCCGCTTATCCACGGTCCGGACGGTGCAAAGCTGTCCAAACGTCACGGCGCGCTGGGCGCGGAAGCCTATCGCGATCTGGGATATCTGCCTGAAGCGATGCGGAACTACCTCGCGCGACTTGGCTGGAGCCACGGCGATGAGGAAATATTCTCGACCGGGCAAGCAATTGAATGGTTTAACCTCGAGAGTATAGGCCGCTCGCCTGCCCGGTTCGACTTCGCAAAGCTCGAAAATCTCAATGGTCATTACATTCGGAGCGCCGACGACGAGCGGCTGGCGAACGATACGATCTCATTGATGACGCGGCTCGATGGGTGGACGGCCGATGCGGCATTTCGCGCTAAGCTCATTGCACTGATGCCGGGATTGAAGGAACGGGCGAAAACACTGGTCGAGCTTGGCAAGAGCGCCGCGTTCCTGCTGGCGCAGCGGCCCCTCAGTTGCGACGGCAAGGCCCTCCAGATCCTCAACAGCGATGCGCGCGCGCTGCTCGCGCGGCTTGCCGGCCGCCTCGAAACGGGGAACGGCTGGGCCGCCGACAAAATCGAAGCGACGGTGCGCACCTTCGCGGAGGAAGAAAATCTGAAGCTCGGCGAGGTGGCGCAACCGTTGCGTGCAGCCGTGACCGGCGGCACCGTTTCGCCACCCATCTTCGATGTTCTGGCGACCCTCGGACGCGAGGAAGCGCTCGGACGAATCAGGGATCAAGCGGCATGAGGAGCGGCTTTTTCGCCCGCGCTCATGGCACAGAAATATGACGTTCAACAAACAAGCCGGGCCTTCCGCCAGATGCGGTGCACCGGTCAGCCAAACAGGAACAGGTAGGCAGGTATGACAAAATTCGGAACCAAAGCCGGCGCGACGTCTAACGCGACTCTTTCGGTGGATGGCGCATCCTACGAATTTCCGGTCTATAGCGGCTCACTCGGGCCAAGCGTTGTGGACATTTCAAGTCTCTATGGCGAGAGCGGGCACTTCACTTACGATCCGGGTTTTACGTCCACGGCGAGCTGCGAATCCGACATCACCTATATCGATGGCGAAGAAGGTGTGCTGCTCTATCGCGGTTATCCGATCGACCAGCTTGCCGACCACGGAAACTTCATCGAGGTCTGCTATCTGCTGCTCAATGGCGAATTGCCGACTTCGGATGCCTACAGGGAATTCGAGCGTGCCATCACCATGCACACGATGGTGCATGAGCAGATGAACTTCTTTTTGCGAGGTTTTCGCCGGGACGCCCATCCGATGGCAATCATGTGCGGGATGGTCGGCGCGCTGTCGGCCTTCTATCACGACTCCACGGATATCAACGATCCGCTCCAGCGTATGATCGCAAGCCGCCGTCTTATTGCGAAGATGCCGACAATCGCGGCGATGGCCTATAAATATTCGGCCGGACAACCGATCGTCTATCCGCGTAACGACCTCGACTATGCGGAAAACTTCCTGCATATGTGCTTTTCCGTTCCCGCCGAAACCTACAAGGTGGATCCGATCCTCGCGCGCGCAATGGACCGGATTTTCATCCTCCATGCGGATCACGAGCAGAATGCGTCCACCTCGACTGTGCGTCTCGCGGGTTCGTCGGGGGCCAATCCGTTTGCCTGCATCGCCGCCGGGATCGCTTGCCTATGGGGACCGGCGCATGGCGGCGCAAATGAAGCGGCACTCAACATGCTTCAGGAGATCGGCTCCGTCGACCGCATTCCTGAGTTCATCAAGCGCGCCAAGGACAAGAACGATCCGTTCCGCCTGATGGGCTTCGGGCACCGCGTTTACAAGAACTACGATCCGCGCGCGCGTGTCATGCAGCAAACCTGTCACGAAGTCCTCAGTGTACTGGGGATCAAAGACGATCCGATGCTCGATGTCGCGATGGAACTCGAGAAGATCGCGCTCAATGACGAGTATTTCGTTGAAAAGAAGCTCTACCCGAATATCGACTTCTACTCAGGCATTACGCTCAAGGCGATGGGGTTCCCCGTCACGATGTTCACGGTTCTCTTCGCGCTTGCCCGGACGGTGGGCTGGGTCGCACAGTGGAACGAAATGATCGAAGATCCCGGCCAGCGTATCGGCCGTCCGCGTCAGCTTTATACCGGCGCGCCACGCCGCGACTATGCCGATATCGGCAAACGGAAATAGAAGACGGCAATATCCGGGCGCTTCCTCAGGGAGGCGCCCTTTTTTTAGGCGGTCGGGCCCTTCGCGCCGTCCAGCACATCCAGCACAGCGCGCGCGGCACGGCGGCGCGGCGGCTCTCCGTCAACGTCCATCCGCGCCCGAAATTCGTCGAGATCGGCCAGGGCCCGTTTTCGCTCCGGCGTATCGCGCAGAAGCGGGGCGATACCGTCCGCGAGACGGTCGGCTGTGCATTGCGTCTGAAGATATTCGCGCACCGAGGGGCGGTCGAGAACAAGGTTCACCAAAACCACGGACGGCACCTTCAACACAGCGAGGGCAAACCAGCCCACAAGCGCCTCGGACCGATAGGCAACAACCATTGGCACGCGCGCAAGAGCGAGTTCCAGTGACACGGTGCCGGACGCTGCCAGTGCCGCAGTGGCCGCATCGAAAGCTGCCCGCTTTTCGCCTTCGTCCTCGACAAGTCTCACCGGCACGGGCCAATGCCTCACCGCTTCCTCCACGATACCGCGTACATGCGGCACGGTTGGCAAAACGACGCGGAGGCCCGGAAGGTCGACGGCCAGACGCGTTATCGTTTCGCCGAAAATTTCAATCAGATGCTTTACTTCATTGACGCGACTGCCCGGCAAAACAAGCAGGAGCGGCTCGTTCCGCGTCATGCCGAGCGCATGGCGAAAATGTACACCGCTGCCTGGCTCTGGCAAACGGTCCAATGCGGGATGACCGACATAGACACAGTCCGGACCGACATTTTTCAAAAAAGCCGGCTCGAACGGCAACAGCGCCAGAACCCGGCTAATGTATTTCGTCATCGCGCGCGCACGGCCCTGCCGCCATGCCCAGACGCTTGGCAATACATAATCGACGATGGGAAGTGAGGGAATGTGGCGCGCCACGCGCTTCGCGACCCTGTGGGTGAATTCAGGGCTGTCGATCACAACCAGAATGTCGGGTTTCGCCTCGATGGCGTGGCGAACCGTTTCCCTTATCCTCCTGAAGATCAAAGGAAGGCGCGGAATGATTTCGCGGGGCCCCATGACGGCAATATCCGACATCGGAAACAGGGACGTTAAACCTTCCCCCTCCATGCGCGGCCCGCCGACACCCGAAAAATGTAGAGGCCCCGCCATCTCTTTCATCGCCGTCATCAGTTCGCCGCCAAGCGCATCTCCCGACGTCTCGCCGGCAACGAGCATGATGTGGAGGTTACGTTTTTCGCCGCCGTTCACGACGAGAGTCCGCCGATGCGCCCGCTGCCCAGACCCACAACAAAGAGGCCCAGCCGATTGGCGGTGCGCGCCACAGCTTCGCCATCCACCACCAGAGTGCCCCCGGCCTCAACGGCAATGCCGGCAAGGCCTGCCGCCGCCGCATTGGCGACCGTCTCGACACCGATCGTCGGCATATCCACACGACGCTCCTGCCCCGGTTTCGACAGCTTGACCAGCACCCCTTCGCGCGCCTCGATACTGCCCCGCAAACGAGGAGGGAGAGACGCCACCCGCTGGAGCATCAGGTCGGTCCCTTCCGCAGCCTCCACGGCCAGAACTATGCCGCGGCAGGCAACGGCACCCTGGCCTATGTCGAGGGCGCCGATAGCGAGGGTGGCACGCACCGCCACATCGATGTCCGCTTCGGCCTGGGTGGAAGGTACGGATTTGGTCAGCAATGCCTCTGGCACAAGGAGGTTCGCGGCGATCTCATGCGCGCCGACGACCCGGAACCCGTGGTCCTTTTCGAAAAACTCCGCCAGCCCCCGCAACAAACCGTCGTCGCCCTGCTTCATCCATTTCACCAGGCGCGGCAAGAGCTTCATGCCGGTCATATCGAGACCGAGCTTGCTCAAGTCAGGACGCTTGATACCGCCGATGAGTACAATATCCTCGCATTCCTCAGTCTTCAGCAGACGGAGGAGTTCTCCCATCGCACCGATGCGGACCCAGGCATGGGGATAGCGTGCAATGTCCTCGCCTGCCGCTCCTTCGATGCCGATAATAAAGACCTCACGGCCCGCCGCACGGGCCGCATCCGCCAGGGCCACAGGCAAAGGACCGGAGCCGGCCGCTATTCCAAGTTTGCGAGGTTTTTCAGCGGTCGCCATTTTGCCGGCCGTCACGCCGCTCGATCGGACCGGGGCATACAGATCGCCCTGTCGGATTCCTCGCGGATGAAGTCGACGATCTCCATTACTTCGGGCCGGTCGGCAAAGCGGTCCGCAACAGACGTGACGCGACTGCGCAATGTGCCTGTGCCTGTGCCGGCAAACAGAAGCGTATAAGCCTCCCGCATGCCCTGGATCTGCTCGCGCGAAAAGCCGTGACGTTTCAGCCCGACCAGGTTCAAACCCATGAGCTGCGCTCGATTTCCAACAACCAGGCCATATGGAATGACGTCGTTTTCAACCGCACTCATGCCTCCGATAAAAGCATTCCTGCCCACACGGCCAAACTGATGGAGCGCGGCGCCACCGCCAAAAATTACGAAATCGCCGATCTTGCAATGCCCGGCGAGCATGACGTTGTTGGAAAAGACCACATGATCGCCAATGATGGAATCGTGTCCGACATGCGAGCTTGCCAAAAATGCGCAATGATTGCCCACTCGTGTCACCATGCCGCCACCTTCGGTTCCGGGGTTCATGGTGACGTGCTCACGGACGAGATTATCGGTTCCTATTTCGAGCGTGCTTGGTTCGCCTTTGTATTTCAGATCCTGCGGCGGATGCCCGATAGAGGCAAAAGGATATATTTGTGTCCGCGCGCCAATGCTGGTTCTGCCCTCAACAACGACATGAGAGTGGAGAACAACAGATTTATCGAGCGTGACATGCGGGCCGACAACGCAATAGGCACCAACCGTAACGTCAGACGCCAGATGTGCCTTTGGGTCCACGATGGCGGTCGGATGGACGTGGGTCATTTCTCTGCCTGACCGGCGACCATCGCACCGAGATCGCATTCGGCGACGAGGTCTCCGTTTACCCGGCCTTCGCCGTGATATTTCCAGACCGTACCGCGGCTCTGCAATTTCGTTACATGCACATGGAGCACATCTCCGGGAACGACGGGCTTGCGAAAACGTGCGCGATCCACCGTCATGAAATAAACGAGCTGATTGGTTCCCGATGTTCCCAGATGATTGATCACAAGCGCTCCGGCGGTCTGTGCCATCGCTTCCACGATCAGGACACCGGGCATTACCGGATGACCGGGAAAATGCCCCTGAAAGAACGGCTCGTTATTGGTAACATTCTTGATGCCGACAGCGGACCGATCGCCATCCATTTCGACGATGCGGTCAATCATCAACATTGGATAACGGTGAGGAAGAAGCTCCAGAACCCGGTGAATATCGGCACTGTCCAGCTTTTCCGGCGCTTCCGAATCGCTCATATATTTTTCCTCTCCAGGCCGCCGTACCGTGTGTCTATTCGCCCGTCTTGCCACCCGGCTTGGGGCGGCGGCTGAGTTTTCGGAGTTCCACCACTTCCCGCCGCCATTCGGCAATGGGTTTTGCGGGAACGCCGCCATATTGCTGACCCGCCGGCACATCATGCACAGGCGCACCCCGTGCAGCTATCTGCGCGCCCGAATGTATGGTCAGGTGCCCGGCCACACCGACCTGCGCGGCCAGAACAACAAAATCACCAAGCCTGGTGCTTCCCGCAACGCCCGTCTGAGCAACAATAATGCAGCCCTGGCCTATTTCCACGTTGTGGCCGATCTGAACGAGATTATCAATCTTCGTTCCCTGACCGATCACCGTATCGGGGCCAGCGCCTCTATCCACCGTCGAGTTGGCACCGATTTCAACGTCATCTTGAATAATGACCCGTCCAAGTTGCGGCACCTTTTCATGATGAGGCAGTCCCATCGCAAAGCCAAAACCGTCCTGCCCGATTCGTACGCCCGGATGCAAGATCACGCGATCGCCGACATGCGCGTGGCTAACGGTTACGTTGGGGCCGATAAAGCAATCCGCGCCTATCGTGCACCCCTTGCCAATGCTCGTATTCGTGCCGATAACGCTGTTGAGTCCTATCTCGGCCCCCGCACCTATCACAGCACCCGGCTCAACCGTTGCTCCATCTCCAATCTTCGCCGTGGGATGAACAGTGGCGGCCGGATCGGTTTTCGCATGCTCACCGAATGTATTGGCTCCCCGCGCCTCATCGGGATGGAGCATCTGGGCTGCCAATGCATAAGCCCTGTAAGGCTGCTCAGATAAAAGCAGGGAGATGCCGGCGACGGCGCGAGACGCAAATTTCGGATGAACGATGCACGCACCGGCACCTGTCGTCTCGAATGCAGATGCGTATTTCGGATTATCCAGAAAACTCAGGTCGCGGCTGCCCGCAACATCGAGAGGAGCAACGCCGTCCACGGTTTGCGAAGGGTCTGTGCCGCCGGACAATACCGCACCGACGCGCTCCGCAATCTTGCCGAGCGACAATGGTCCGTTTGTTATAAAGAATCGTTTATCCACCATTTGGCCGTCGCATCTCGGCGCGCGTCCAGCACACCTACCTGTCACATCACTGAGCGTTCTTTTGTCCGGCTGCTTTCAACTCTTCGGGCGTGACCGGTTTCACTTCGACGGTGGTCATTTTCTCATTGAGGCGCTTCAACACCTCCGCCGAAATGTCCAGATCGGCGCCGCCGGCAAGCACGACCGACTGATCGAACAGCACGGTGCCGCGTTTTTCCTTCAATATATCGGCGAAAATGGGACGGAGAGCTGCTTCAATTTTTGCGTTCGCACGCTGAAGCCCCATCTGCAATGCCTGTCCCTTGCTCTGCATGGTCTGCTGGAACTCCGCTTCACGCTTCTGAAGCGCCTGCACTTTCTTTTGCAGATCCTCCTGCGACAGGAGCGCCCTCTCATCACCCAGCTTCTTGGCATCGGCCTGAAGAGCCGCGTCCTTCTTCTTCCCTTCAGCCTGCAACTTCTTGGCCTGTTCCTCGAACTGGCTGCGGACGCTCTGTCCAACCTTGGACTGGGAAAAGACCGCCTCGGTATTGACGATCAAAATTATCGCGGGTCCGGCAGCGGCTGCCGGCACCGGCATGAAGGTCATGCCCATTGTGAACGCCAGCAACGCACCGGCCACCAAACGAGAAATACTCAACTTGAACTTCATTTCCGAACGCCCCTCTAAAACTTGTTCTGAACTCATTCCTGGCCGGATCAGAACGATGTACCCGCGCTGAAGCGGAAGGATTCTTTCTTATCGTAAGGCTCGTCGAGCAGTACCTGCGCAAAATCAAGCCTGATCGGGCCAAATGGCGACTGCCAATAAAGGCTGAGACCAACCGAGGCGCGCGGCGCAAAGTCATTGACGACACCGGGATAAAGCGCGGTGTCATAATCCGACATGCCGATATATCCGCCATCGGCGAACACGGACGTTCTCACGCCCAGGGCTTCTGGAATACCGTTCGGAAACGACAGCTCCGCGGTACCAAAAATATATGCCCGTGCGCCAACGGCGTCCCTATTCGGAGACAGCACGTCGCGCGGGCCGACACCGCCACGGGCAAAGCCGCGGATCGTGTTGCCACCCTTGAAGAAGTGGTCGTTCAGCGGCACTTCCTCTCCAAGTCCCTGGATAAAGCCGCCGTCCAGGCGCCAGCTTGTCAGAAAATCATCTGATAGCGGATAATAATAATGGGCGAGGATTTCGTTGGAGATATACCGAACAGAACCGCCGAGACCCGCAAAATTTTGCGTGAACAGGAAATCCCACCCCCCTGTCGGTTCCACCGGGTCGTTCCGGTTGTCGTAGTAGAAGTCGTAACCAATGATGGAGCGATACAATGTCCCTTCCGCTGAAGCAATAACAGGGGATACGCAAGCCGTACCCGCTGGGACGAGACTGCATGATGGAAATCTGACGTCGAAAATCTCATCAAAGCGGAACTGATACCGCGCCAGGAACCGGCTCTTCTCAGAAAGCGGAAAGCCGAAGCGAAGACCGAAGCCTTGCGAGCGAGAGTTGAACGAAGACTCTCTCTGGAAGTTTGTCTGGCTGCCAAAAAGGTCGAAGCCACCGACAAGATCACGATCAAGGAAATAAGGATCCGTGTAGCGGAAATCGATCAGCTGGCGGCGCTTCGAAATCGACAGGCTCGTGCTCAATTGCTGCCCGCGTCCAAGGAAGTTCCGTTCCGAAAGCTGGATTCCGGCCACAGCGTTGTCGAGCGTGGAGAAGCCGGCGCTTAACGAAAGCGAACCTGTGGACTGCTCTTGCACGTCGACATTGATGATCGTCTTGTCCGGTGCCGTGCCCGGGTTCTGCGTGATGTCGACCTTGCTGAAAAACTGCAATCCGCGAATGTTCTTTTCCGACTTGTCGAGCAGCACTTTATTAAAGGCGTCGCCTTCGGACATTCGCATCTGGCGCCGGATCACCTTGTCGAGGGTGCGCGAATTTCCGCTGATATTGATCCTCTCAACATAGACGCGCGGCCCTTCCGTGATGTGGAAGGTAAGGTCGATCACGCGCTCTTCCTGACGGCGCTTGATGCGTGGCCGCACTTCCGCGAACGCATAACCGCTCGTACCGGCCGCAAAGGTGAGCGCATCGATCGTTTCGTCGATGAGCCCGGCATTGTATCTTTCACCGGATTTCGGCAGCAAAAGCGCGTCGAGTTCTTCTTGATTCAGCTTGTCGAGTCCGGTCGTTACCGCAATATCGCCGAATTCATAAATATCGCCCTCATCCACTGTGAACGTGATGTGGAACGCGGAATCGTTTCTGTTCAGGTCGGCAACGGCGGAAACCACGCGAAAGTCCGCATAGCCCCTCTGCAAATAATATCGCCGGAGCAATTCCCGGTCATAGGTAAGGCGGTCCGGATCATAACTGTCCGACGATGACAAAAATTTCCACCAGGCGGATTCACCGGTGGAAATCACACCGCGCAGCGTGCCGTCGCTGAATTCCTTGTTACCTATGAAGTTAATGGATGCAATCTTGGTTTTCGGACCTTCCGTAATCTCAAAGACGAGGTCCACGCGATTTTGTGGAAGCTGGATGACCTTCGGTTCTACGGTTGCGGAAAAGCGTCCGCCGCGCCGGTAAAGTTCAATCATGCGCGTCACATCGGCCTGCACCTTTGCGCGCGTATAGACGATCCGAGGCTGAAGCTGCACTTCCTTTTGCAGGTCTTCTTCCTTGATCGCACTGTTCCCCTCGAATGCGACCCGGTTGATGATCGGATTTTCAACGACCGATACAATGAGACGGCTGCCTTCGAGATGCATGGTGATGTCGGCAAAAAGACCTGTGCCGAACAATTGCTTGAGAGACTGATCGGCGACCTGAGGATCGTAACGCATGCCCTTTTGCAGTTGCATGTAGGAGCGGACGGTTTCCGCTTCGATGCGCTGGTTGCCCTGCACCACGATGTCCGTGATGATCGGCTCCTGCGCGGCATAAGCTGGCGCGACGCCAAGGGCGATGCCGCCTGACGGCAGCCCCCCCATCATGAACCCGGCAAAAATAAGCGCAGTGGCGATCCCGCCAACACGCATCGTTCTGGTCATATAACCGGCCAGTCGCCCCATCCTGTCCCCTAACATTCTACTTGTGCCCGCCTTACGAGCCGGAATGCACAAACCACTTCTACCGTCGCACGCGCATGCTGCGCCGGGACATCAACTAAACAGCCCGCTCAAAAATGAAAATACCTGAAGGTGCACCAGATCGTTCCATGTCGCGAAAACCATCAGCATCATGACCAACGCCAGGCCAATCCGGAAACCGAATTCCTGCACCTGCTCGCCCAGGGGACGCCCACGCACCGCCTCCACGGCATAAAACAGAAGGTGTCCGCCATCAAGCATAGGTATGGGGAAAAGATTCAGCAGGCCGATGCTGACGGACAGCATCGCAGTCATGCCGAGCAGAGCCGTGAACCCGATCGTGGCGACCTGACCCGACACCTGAGCAATCCGTAAGGGGCCGCCGAGCTGATCCGCATCTTCCGTACCGGTAATCATACCGCCGATATAGCTGAGCGTCCGCTCGATCACGAACGATGTTTCCTTTGTGCCAAGCCACAAGGCATTTACCGGATCGGTTCGAACCACCTCGATATTGCCGCTGCCGATCTGACGAACGATACCCAGCATTGCCATACGATGAACATTGCCGAACCGGTCCGTGACTTCCTGTACCCGCGGCGTTGCGGTCAGCGTGATCCGGGTATCCGCGCGCGTGATCAGGAAGCTCAGCGCAGTCTCACCATTTGTCGAGACGATGCGCTGCATCTCCTCAAAACTGCCGATCGGCTCACCGTCGATCGCAACAATACGGTCGCCGGGAACAAAACCCGCTACTGCGGCAGCGCTGTCGGGGCGCACTTCATCGACCACCGGCGTGGCAACGGTGCGGCCTACAAAGGTGAATATTCCTGCGAAAATGACAATCGCCAGAATGAAGTTGGCAATCGGACCTGCGGCCACCACGGCGGTGCGATGGGGAAGCGGTTTGAAATGAAACAAGCCCGCGCGCTGTTCCAGCGGAATCCGGTCCAGATGTTCGCGATCGGGAACGCTCGCCGCATTCTCGTCGCCGGCGAATTTGACGTATCCGCCGAGCGGAACCCAACTCAGCTTCCACCTTGTTCCGTGGCTGTCGTTCCAGCCAAATATCTCGCGGCCAAAGCCGATAGAGAATGTGTCTATCTTCACACCGCACCAGCGCGCTACGGCAAAGTGCCCAAGCTCGTGAAAAAAGACCACGACCGTCAAAACAAACAGAAACGGAATAATATAGCCCCAGAGCGACTCTCCGAAACTGCCGATATCCGCCAGCAAATTCATCGCGTTCAAATTATTTTCCCACACAAGCGCGTATCCGGTGGTCCCTAAACGAAACAACCGGGCCGCATCCCCCTGCACCGATCACGCAGCCGCCCATCACTCGAGCGGCTCCTGGACACTCAATTACTTCACAGACTACGTCAGCGTATGTGATTTTGCACCCATTCCTGTGCCTGAATCCGGGCAATTCGGTCGATTTCGTAAACCGCCTCAAGATCGGCCGGGGCGCCGGCCTGACCCCGTCCGTCCGCCAAAACGGCCTCGGAAACGGCTACGATATCGAGAAATCCTATGAGCCCGTTCAGAAATGCGGCCACGGCAACTTCATTGGCCGCATTGAGTACGGTGGGCGCCGCTGCCCCTGCCCGCAGCGCTTCGCGTGCAAGCACCAGCGCGGGAAACTTCTCCAGATCAGGGGCTTCGAAGGTTAATTGCCCAATCGCGGCAAGATCGAGGGGGGTCGATGGTGTCGCCATGCGTCCGGGCCAGGCCAGGGCGTAGGATATGGGTGTCCTCATATCGGGCGAACCAAGCTGTGCCAGCACCGAACCGTCCACGTAAGCAACCATGCTGTGAACAATGGATTCCGGGTGGATGACGACGTCCAGGCGGGGCTCGCCGACCGGAAAAAGATAATGCGCCTCTATCAATTCGAGGCCCTTGTTCATCAGAGTGGCGGAATCCACCGAAATCTTGGCGCCCATATCCCAGCGTGGATGAGCCACCGCCTCCGCCGGCGTCGCCTTCGCCATATCCGCCGTGGTCCAGGTTCTGAACGGTCCACCCGACGCGGTCAGAATGATTTTTTCCACCGAGTCCAGGCGGCCCGGGACCAGCACCTGAAAGATCGCATTGTGTTCGGAATCCACCGGCAGCAGGATCGAACCCGACCGGGTGACCTCATCGAGGAACAATGATCCCGCCGAGACCAGACATTCCTTGTTTGCCAGGGCGATACATGCTCCCCGGCGCACCGCCGCCAGTGTCGGCGCAAGCCCCGCCGTTCCGACGATACCCGCCATTACCCAGTCGGCCGGCCGTCCCGCAGCCTCGACGACAGCCTCAGGCCCGGCGGCGGCCTCGATGCCGGTCCCTTCCAGGCCCGCCTTTAATTCAGCATAGCAATCGGGCTCGGAGATGACGGCAAGCTGCGGGCGGTGGGTGCGCGCCTGGTCCACAAGGGCGCGGACATTGCGGTGCGCCGTCAGCGCCACGAGATCGAAAGCCCCGCGATTGCGTGAAATAAGGTCGAGAGTCGAGCATCCGATTGAGCCTGTCGAGCCGAGGATCGATATGGTTCTTGGCTGGCCCGCCGGATTGGCACCGGTATCGGCACCGCTATCGGCATTGTGTCCATGCGCCTTGGCGATCAGGGCCAAATCAAAACTCCCGCAGCAGGATCAGCGGCATTGTGAACAAGCGCCAGTGCGGCCGCGCCGACGGCCACAGCCACCAGCCCGTCCACCCGGTCGAGAATACCGCCATGTCCGGGGATAAGCGTACCTGAATCCTTCACGCCCGCACGCCGCTTGAGAGCGGATTCGGCAAAATCCCCCGCCTGCTCGAGAACCGTCAGGGCAATAGCCACAATCGCCAGCAATAGCGGCGAACCTTCGCCGATCCACAATGACACCGCAAAAGCGACCGCGACCGCGCCCGCCATGCCGCCGATCAGGCCGGCCCATGTCTTCTTCGGCGAAATCCGGGGCGCGAGCTTCGGTCCGCCTATGAGACGGCCCGCGAAATAGGCAGATATATCAATGGCCCAGACCGTGGCAAAAAGCCAGAAAACCACTATCAGGCCAATTGTTTCGCCGCCACGCAGCCAGATAAGGGCAATCAGCGGCAGCAGCAGATAAGGATAGGCAACGAGTGCCGGCCAAAGCGTTTCACGGCGCCAGCTTCGAGACGCAAGGGCGAAGGCCAGGCCGGCTCCGGCAGCCGCGAGCGCCGCCGCAGTCAATCCCGCCGAGGCCAGCACAATGCTTGCGAGCACAGTCAGGCATGGCAATATCGCGCGCTTGAGGTCAGCGTCCTCGAAGAGCAGCCGTGAGATTTCCAGCGCCATCAATATTCCTGCAAGAGCGAGCAGAAAGGCGAAAGGCCAGCCCCCAAGCCAGATGGCGCCCAGCACGACGGGCGCGAGTACAATCGCGGACAAGGTCCGGACGGCAAGGTCGCTAACGGCGCGCGCCGGCGGCCCCGCCTCTGTTTCTCCTCGTGCTTCGGTCATGCGATCACGCCTTAGTCGTTCGTCCCGTCAGGAGCGAGAGCACCGAAACGGCGTTGGCGGTGCTGATATTCGGCAACCGCTTCCTTCAGGCAATCGGGCGAAAAATCCGGCCACAACGCGTCCGCGAAAACGAGTTCCGAATAGGCGCTCTGCCAGATCAGAAAATTGGACAGGCGTTTTTCGCCACTTGTCCGGATAATGAGGTCGGGATCGGGCACGCCGGCCGTGTCGAGAAAGCCGGATACCATGTCCGGCGTGATGGTTTCGGGATCGAGACGGCCCGCCGCGGCTTCACGCGCCATACGCCGGGCCGCGGCTGCGATCTCGTTCTGCCCGCCATAGTTGAACGCAATGACAAGCTTCAGCCGGTCGTTGGCGCCAGTCAGTGCCTCGGCCTCTTCAATCAGAGTGACGATATCCGCATCCAGATGATGGCGGTCACCAATCACGCTGACCTTGACGCCGTTCCGATGCAGTTCGGCAAGATCGCGACGGATGAACAGGCGCAACAAGCCCATGAGGTCGTTCACCTCTTCGGGCGGGCGCTTCCAGTTCTCCGAACTGAAGCCATAGAGCGTGAGATATTCGATGCCGAGTTCGCCGGCCGCGCGCACGATGACCCGAACAGCCTCCACCCCCTGGCGATGGCCTGCCGCACGCGGCAGATGCCGCTTCGCCGCCCATCTGCCGTTTCCATCCATAATGATGGCGACATGCCGTGGCGGTTTGCCCGGAGCGGCTTCGCTCATCTTCTGGCTGGAAGTCAGAATCATTATTTCAGGTTTTCTCATCTGAAAAACATGGAGTTAACGCCTAATTTTCATTTTATACATGAGATATGGCGCCTCATACCTGCATTATTTCGGCTTCCTTATGCGCGAGCGCCGCGTCGATCTCGCCAATGACCTTGTCCGTCAGCTTCTGGACTTTCTCCGACCATGCCTTGTGATCGTCTTGACCCATGTGTGAGTCTTTTTCGAGGCGTTTTAGCTCGTCCATCGCATCGCGCCGCACATTGCGGACGGCGATACGGGCTTGTTCGGTATATCTGGAGGCAATCTTCGATAGTTCAGTCCGGCGCTCCTCGTTCAGTTCGGGGATCGGCAGCCGGATCAGCATACCGTCGACATTTGGATTGAGGCCCAGCCCGGAATTGCGGATTGCCTTTTCCACCGCCGAAATCATGCCCTTGTCCCAGACCTGCACCGTCAGCATACGAGGTTCCGGCACGCCTATGGTGCCCACCTGGTTGATGGGCATGGTCTGGCCGTAGGCCTCGACGACGATGGGTTCGAGCAGGCCTGCCGTGGCGCGCCCGGTTCGCAGACCGCCAAATTCCTGCTTCAGTGATTGGAGCGCCCCGCGCATTCGGCGTTCCGCATCGGCAATATCGAAAGTGTCGTCAGCCATTTTCTGTTCTTTTCCTCCGTCCGGCGGGCGGCTCAGGCCGCATCCGAGATGATCGTGCAGCGGCCAGCGCCGGTGAGAACATCGGCGAAGCCACCCGGCCGATCAATCGAGTAAACGATGATGGGAATACCATTTTCACGCGCAAGAGCGATGGCCGAAGCGTCCATGACCTTCAGATCGCGCGATAACACATCCATGTAGGTCAATTTGTCGTAACGCTCGGCATCGCTGACTATGTGGGGATCCGCCGAATAAACACCGTCCACCTGCGTCCCCTTGAGAAGCGCGCCGCAGCCCATCTCGACCGCGCGCAGCGCGGCCGCGGTGTCCGTGGTAAAAAACGGGTTGCCCGTTCCGGCGGCAAAAATAACGACGCGCCCCTTTTCCATGTGCCGCACGGCGCGGCGGCGGATATAGGGCTCGCAAACGGTGGTCATCGGAATGGCGGATTGCACGCGCGTGGGGACGCCGATCCGCTCAAGCGCCGTCTGCATCGCAATGGCGTTCATGACGGTCGCCAACATGCCCATATAGTCGGCGCTCGCGCGCTCCATGCCCTTTGCCGCCCCGGAAAGCCCCCGGAAAATATTACCGCCACCGATGACGAGGCAGACCTGCGCGCCCATATCCGTCGCCTGCCTGATATCTTGCGCGATGCGATCAACGGTATCGATGTCGATGCCGTATTGCCCGGGCCCCATCAGGGCCTCGCCCGAAACTTTAAGCAATACGCGCGAATAGCGTAGTTCTTGCGACATATGGACCTTCCGTGGCGGTTGGCGGCCAGACCATCCAGGGTGGGAGGAGCGGGGAGAGGATAGCCCGAATCCCCGCGAGCCACCGTGACAATAACGCCCCCGGCGCCATCTGGCGAAGGGGGCGTTACATCATTCAGGTAATTCGGTAGCCAATTTGCTTCAGCCGCGTGCCGCTGCCGCCACTTCGGCCGCGAAATCGGACTCTTCCTTCTCAATGCCTTCGCCAAGCGCAAGGCGCAGGAAGCCGACAACCGAAATCGGAGCGCCGATATCCTCTTCCACCGCCTTCACGGCCGTTTCGACCGTCTCATCGGGATTGATGACAAAGGCTTGCGAAAGAAGAACGACTTCCTGGTAGAACTTGCGGATACGGCCCTCGACCATCTTCTCGATGATGTTGTTGGGACGGCCGGATTCCTTGGCTTCGGCGATAAGGACATTGCGTTCACGCTCGATCACGTCGGGATCAAGCTCTTCCTTGCGGGTCGCCAGCGGGCTGGTCGCGGCAATGTGCATGGCGATCTGGCGGCCGAGTTCGGCAAGCTTCGTCTTGTCGCCGGTCGATTCCAACCCGACCAAGACGCCGATCTTGCCGAGACCCGGTGCGACCTGATTGTGCACATAGGCGGCGACCGCGCCGTCCGAGACCGAAATGTGACCGGCCCGGCGAACACTCATATTCTCGCCGATTGTACCAACCATTTCAGTCACATAATCCTTTACGGACTTGGACGAACCGGGATAGTTCGCGGACACCAGCTTGTCGAAATCGCCGGCGACGGACAGAGCCGTCGTGGCGATTCCGGCGACCATTTCCTGGAACTGTTCGTTGCGGGCGACAAAATCCGTTTCCGAATTGACCTCGACAATGGCGCCCGCCGTGCCCTCCGCGGTCACACCGATCAGCCCTTCGGCAGCCAGGCGACCCGCCTTTTTCGCAGCCTTTGCAAGGCCTTTCGTTCGCAGCCAGTCGATCGCGGCTTCCATATCGCCGTCCGCCTCGTTCAGTGCGGATTTGCAGTCCATCATGCCTGCGCCGGTCTTGTCGCGCAGTTCCTTCACCATGCTCGCGGTGATGTCAGCCATCGGATATCCTCGATTGTCAGTTGCCCCGGCGGCCAGCGCCGGGGGATCAATGTCGTGTAGAGCCGGTCGTAGAGCCGGACGCTATCATCTTGAAACCGCTGTCTTATTCGGCTTCGGCGGCGGCCGGAATATCGGCCACCGGTTCGGCTTCGGCGCCGACATCCACGCCCGATGCGACCTGGCTCTGCGAGATGCCGTCGATGACGGCGCGCGAGATGAGATCGCAGTACAGGCTGATTGCCCTCGCCGCGTCGTCATTGCCGGGGACCGGATAGGCGATGCCATCGGGATTCGAATTGGAATCGAGAATGGCGACGACCGGAATGCCCAGTTTCCGGGCTTCCTGAATGGCGATCTCTTCCTTGTTCGTGTCGATCACGAAAATGAGGTCCGGAAGGCCGCCCATGTCCTTGATACCGCCAATGGCGCGCTCAAGCTTGTCGCGCTCGCGCGTCAGGTTCAGGACTTCCTTCTTGGTGAGGCCCCTGGCCTCGCCGGCCAGCATCTCGTCGAGCTGACGCAGGCGCCGGATCGAATTCGAGATGGTTTTCCAGTTGGTTAGCATGCCACCGAGCCAACGGTGGTTGATGTAGTACTGGGCGCATTGACGCGCGGCAGCGGCGACCGGCTCCGAGGCCTGACGCTTGGTGCCGACGAACAGAATGCGGCCACCACCCGAAACCGCATCGCGCACGGCGACAAGCGCCTGATGCAACAGCGGAACGGTCTGTGCCAAGTCTATGATATGAATGTTGTTTCGGCTGCCAAAGAGGAAGGTTTCCATCTTCGGGTTCCAGCGGTGGGTCTGGTGGCCGAAGTGAATGCCGGCTTCCAGCAACTGACGCATAGAAAAATCAGGGAGTGCCATGACACTCAATCTCCTTTTCCGGTTGAACCTCCGCGGGGAGTGAACGGCAAGCCCCTTGGGACAGGCCGCACCGGACCGACTAACCCTATGTTTTCCTTCAGGAAAGGAAGATGGGAGAGCCGAACCCCGCGTGTGGAATGGTGTCTCTATAAGCGTAAATACGCCAAAGCACAAGCGGAACGGGCGGTCCGCACTTATCCCGCTGCCCGTCTGTCATCGAAGCGTCACAAATCTGTCATATATCGCGGACCTCGATGACGCCGATAAGAAGTCTTAGTCAGCGGCAACCAGACCAGATCGACTGTGATTTTTATAGGTAGCCCACGTCGGCTCATAATCGTCAGCCTGATTTCCCCATGACGCCCATCCATCGCGGGGCCCCCTTGCGAAGAGTTCGGCGAATGGCCCTGAAGAGCACGCTTCTATGATTGGATAAAGTTCGTCCGGTTTGCGCGAATGTTCGCGCTTACGGCTGGACATATAGTTCACCTGCCGGCGCCCCGGTGCGAGAGTACGCGCGCTCTTCCCCCGCACGCCAAAGAGAACGAGTTCAGTCACGTTCCTAAAATAGAAGCCAACGCCGCGTCCGTCCGATCCACCATCTTTCCTGACTTTGTGCCAGACGATGTTCGACTTGTAGGAAAAGCCCCAAGCCGCCATTACCGCCAACCCTTCGGGAAGAAGAGCATTCGGCACCCACAGATAGAGATGTGCTGTCGGCTTCGCCAGGTCAACAACCGGCAACTCCTTAATCGTATCGAGCGTCATCGTGTCGTAGCGGGCCAGCCTTTTGTGTCCGGGGGCGACCTTGCCTGTCTTGTTTTGAAACTGCCATGGCGGGTCCGCCAAGACGGTTCCGAAACGCCGACTTCCCCGCCATCCGATCAGATCGTCACTCGCCGTCATTTATTGTCTTCGCCATCTGACGTTTCGTCATTTGAAGGAAAATCGTCCTCAATATATTTCGCCTTAGTGATGCCGAATGCAAGTATCGGGCATCCTCCGCCACTCCCGCCTTCAATTCTTGGCAGTAGTTGACCTGCCACTGAAGTTTCCCCCATCGGGGATTAGAGTAGCGGCATGATTATGCCCTCTCGGGCGGTTTGAGCAACAGGCTGGCACACGGAGCCATCACAAAGCGCAGGGTGACAGACTGTTGCGGTGAGTTTGGCGGCGAAGGCCGCCGGTGTCTGGTAGCCGAGCGCCGAATGCGGCCGGCCTGTGTTGTAGTCGTCTGCCCACTCGGCGATGGCCTGACGGGCATGTTCGATGCCGAAGAACAGAGCCTCATTCAACAGCTCGTCCCGCATCCGTCCGTTGAAGCTCTCCACGAAGCCATTTTGCATGGGCTTGCCGGGCGCGATGTAGTGCCAGTCGACGACATGGTCCTTTGACCAGGCAAAGATCGCATGCGAGGTGAACTCGGTGCCATTGTCGGAAACAATCATCCCTGGCTTGCCTCGCTGAGCGATTAAGGTGGTCAGCTCCCGGGCCACACGCACACCCGAGATCGAGGTGTCGGGGATCGCGGCCAGACATTCGCGCGTCACATCATCGACAATGTTGAGAACCCGAAAGCGGCGACCGTTGGCCATCTGGTCGTGAACGAAGTCGAGCGACCAGCGGGCATTG
>TARA_R110002110_G_scaffold147570_3_pt1 | contig 19141 bp, 17 predicted proteins | sample TARA_R110002110 | Tara Oceans TARA_R110002110 (sample SAMEA4397330) | marine metagenome | biome: Polar Biome; feature: [SRF] surface water layer (ENVO:00010504); material: water (ENVO:00002006), including particulate matter (ENVO:01000060) such as... | depth 5 m
GGCGATGGGCGCATGCTCGGCAATGGCGGTCGGCGTGAACTTTCCCCTGGTATTTTTAGCCCGCGCCGCCGCCGCCTGTTCCGCCGTCCCCATCATGGCGACGATGTCCGCCTCGTTCAGCGGTGTCATCCGCAATGTGCGGCAGCGTGAGCGGATTGTCGGCAGCAGGCGTCCCGGTTGATGGCTGAGCACGAGGAAAAGCCCGTTCGGCGGCGGTTCCTCCAGCGCCTTCAGCAATGCGTTCGCGGCGTTCGGGTTCATCTCGTCGGCGCTGTCGATGATGACAATGCGCCAGGCGCCGCGCTCGGTGGCGGTCAGCTCGAAAAAGTGACCGATCCGGCGTATTTCGTCGACCGGGATGACGGTCTTGAGTTTCTTCATCTTGTCGTCGTAAGGCCGCCGCACGGCAAGCAGGTTCGGATGGCTGTTGGCGGCGACCCGATGGAAGACGGATGTATCCTCGGCAAGCGACAAGTCTCGTGCGCCCGCCAGGCGTGCGGCTTCGGGCGTACCGTATTCGAGAACGAAGCGCGCCATGCGGTAGGCCAGCGTCGCCTTGCCGATACCCTTTGGGCCGGTCAGCAGCCAGGCATGTTGCATCCGCCCGCTCATGAAGGCGTCGAACAGATCGCGCTCCGCCGCATCCTGACCGATGAGACCTGTTGCCTCGCGCGGATGCGGAAACGCGCCCAGCCGGTCGCTTTCTGGAATCTCGGTGTCGCTCATGCCTTTAGGTAACATGGGAAGCCGGGCTTCGCACATGCCCTTGAAGCATCGCCGCTATATGAGAGCATGTTAGCGCGCGTCGTCGAGACCGCCCATCCCTGTCTGTGCGACCCTGGCCGTGCCGGGACGTGCGACTGCCGCGCTCAACACGTTCACCTGTTCGTTTAGATCGTCGGCCAGCGGGTCGATGCGTTCATCGTCCACCGCCACTTCGTAATAGAGGTGGTTGCCGGTGGCGAGGCCGGTCCTGCCGACATAGCCGATGACGTCGCCCTTTCTGACGCCAACGCCTGTGCGGATGCCCGGTGCGAAACCGGAGAGATGAGCGTAATAGGTTTCGACGGATGGCGAATGCTTCACCGTGACGAGCTTTCCGTAATTTCCGTGCCAGCGCGCCGCGCCGATAATGCCGTCTTCCGTGGCAAAGACGGGTGTGCCCTTCGGCGCCGCGTAGTCCACGCCCTTGTGGAGCTTTCTGACTTTGAGCACGGGATGCATGCGCCAGCCGTAACCGGACGTCATCCGCGCCTTCGTGACGTCGAGCGGGTCGTCGAAATGAAGACCCCTGCCAGGATAGACGGCCGGCGTCACCTCCGGCCGCGTCAGCGGCAGAACGGGTCGCCGGATCGCGGGGTCGGCGGGTTCGACGATCGGCTTCATCGCCATCATGTCGTTGCCGGCGCTGCGGGCCTCCGCGGACGGAGTAAGGAGAATGAAGAGGGAGAGAAAAAGGATGATGGCCTGAAGTGGAAACGACGCACGGTGGCGGTTCCGGTGTCGTCGTTTCATCGGCGATCCTTTTTGTCGTGGCCGGCGCGGTCGCCGGGTTGTCATATCCGGGGATTAAGTATGTTCCCGCTTCTATAAGCGATGATGGTCGAACGGGCAAACGGCTTCGTGCAAACCGATTGTGACAGTTCGATGACAGTCAGGCATGAAGACGTGTGGATAAACTTGCCCAGATCGCTTCGGCAACGCTTGCCTCGGATCCGGTGGCGTCGATCACCACGCAGCGTTCCGGTTCGTTTTTCGCAATGGTCAGAAAGGCTTGGCGAAGGGTCTCGTGGAAATCCCCACCCATCCGTTCATAGCGGTCTTCGGCACTTACCTTGCGTTTTCCGGCTCTCGTGAGCCCCATCTCCACAGGGAGGTCGAGGATGAGCGTTAGTGCCGGCATCTCGTCGCCGACAACCATCTCCTTGAGTTCATTGATAAAATCGCAGCCGAGGCCTTGCGCAAAACCCTGATATGCCATTGTGGAATCGGCAAATCGGTCGGAAATCACCCAATTTCCGGCCCTGAGCGCCGGCCGTATCGTGCGCGCGAGATGGTCTTCGCGCGCCGCGAAATGAAGCAGCGCTTCGGCCTTCGGGGTCCATCGCGCGGTGTCGCCCGTCACCAATAACTGGCGGATTGCCTCGGCTCCCGGCGCCCCGCCCGGCTCCCGCGTCACCGTCACCACATGACCTGCGGCTTCCAGCCGCGCCGCCAGCAGGCGGATTTGTGTTGATTTTCCTGCGCCCTCGCCGCCCTCAAGCGTAATAAATCTGTTGTGTGGCAATGGCTTAGCCGAGGATCATGTGCTTCAGCGCCCCTATGGCACGACCAAAGATACCCTGACGCTCGACAGCGCCACCCGCAACAAGCGGAAATTCCTGCTGCGGTATATCGGGGGCCTCGACCTTGAGCGTTCCAATCCGCTGTCCGGCCGCCACCGGCGCTTCGATGGGCGTCTCGTAGACCACGGAAACCTTCATGTTTTTGCGCTGGTCGGTGGAGAGGATGACGTCCACATCCGACAGGCTGACAAGCGGCACGGCATCGTAAGTCCCTTGCCAGACCGGCGCATTTTCGATCGCTGTGCCTGCCGTGAAGAGCTTGTAATGCTTGAAGGACCGGAACCCCCAGTCAAGCAAGCGCACGCTTTCGTCCGCCCTCGCCCGTTCGCTCGGCAAGCCGTTCAGAACGAGAATAAGGCGTTGATCGCCACGCTTCGCCGAGACCACGAGACCATAGCCCGAGACTTCCGTATGGCCGGTCTTTAGACCGTCCACGGACGGATCGAGATAGAGCGCCGGATTTCGGTTGCCCTGCTTGATACCGTTCCAGGTGAAATCGGTTTCCTTGAAGATCGGGTAGTATTCGGGAAATTCCATGATGAGATAGCGTGCGAGCCTTGCAAGGTCGTGGGACGTCATCAGGTGCTTAGGGTCGGGCCAGCCGGTCGCGTTCGTGAAATGAGAATTCGTTAATCCGATCTCTTTCGCGCGCTCGGTCATTTTGCTGGCAAAGGCAGACTCCGAACCCGCAAGTGCCTCAGCAGTCGCAATGCAGGCATCGTTACCTGACTGCACGATGATGCCGCGCAGGATCGCATGAACCGGCACAGTCGAGTTGAGTTCGGCGAACATGGTCGATGAGCCGGATGCGGCGCCGCCTGCGCGCCAGGCATGTTCGCTGATTTTGAATTCATCGTCCATGGAGACGCTGCCGTCTTTCAGCGCCGTGAACAGCATCTCGAGCGTCATCAGTTTGCTCATGCTTGCCGGGTGCATCTGTTCATCGGGATTCTTGCCCCAGAGAACGGCTCCCGTGTCGTAATCCATGAGGACACCGAATTCGGCCGAAGTGTCGAACGCAAACGCCACGCGCGGCAAAGTCAGCGCTGTAATGAAAAACGCCGTTACGAGAAAAGCACTGAAGATCGGTCGCATCATGGTCTCGCTCTGTTCCGACGGTGTGGGCTTGCATCGTCAATCGACGACAATTCGGGCACCTTTATGGCCGTGTGCAATAACGCTTTGCAGCGAGCTGTCCGCGGACGGGACGTCGGCCAGCGGACCAATTCGCACCCGATAGAAAGGTGTGCCGTCCACGGTGGTTGTCTGGATTTCGACATGTCCGAGCCCCGCCAGTTGCTGTTGAACGGACTCGGCGTTTTGCAGGTTCTGGAACGAGCCCGCCTGCACATAGACGTTGCCTGGACCCGTAACCGGCACCTGCTGAACCGCATTCCGCGCGGCGGGCGTGTTGTCGGGTATCGGGTTCATCGTGGCGTTGACTGGGTCTGACGGTGCCGCATTTGGGGTCGCGGAAAGACCGGCCGGTGCCGCCAGTGCTGCTGTAGAGACCGTCGCGACCTTGATCACAGGTGCCGAAGCTGCAATCTGACGTTCATCGGAGGCTGTCTCCACCGGCGGCGCAATGAATGTTTCGGCGACGCCTCTGCCATCGCCAACTCCGCCCTCGATCGGCGCGCGACCGACATACTGAACGCGAACTTTTGTCGTGCCTTTTTTCATGAAGCCAAGCAACTCGGCGGAATGTTTCGACATATCGATCTCACGACCGGCGGCGAAGGGACCGCGATCGTTGACCCGGACAATGATCGACTTTCCATTCTCCAGATTGGTCACCCGCGCCAGTACAGGCAGCGGCAATGTCGGATGTGCGGCCGTCAACGCATTTTCATCGAAGATTTCGCCATTGGCTGTGAGTTTGCCGTGAAACTGGGGCCCATACCACGAGGCGATACCTGTGGAATCATATTTGTCATCTTCGTGCGGATAGTACCAGATACCCGAGATCTGATAGGGATTTCCAACCTTGTAGACGCCCCCGCCCTGCTTCAAGGGGCCGGCCGGTTGGGAGGTTCTGGTGGTGCTGCCACAGGCGGCAAGCGCAAATGTCAGGGGCAGAAGGACAGCGAAAGCCAGGATGCGCGAGGTTGCCGCGCGATGGCGAATAGTCATGGAAGCTCGAATACGCATCGGGAAACCTCTGCTCGAGGATATTGCGGCCGCTTCCCGGCAGCGAATCACTACGCGAAATCTACGAGGATTCTTATAGTTACAGCAGCTTTGCGCGGCAAGGTGGGGTGCTTGCCCTGTCCTGCCATCGCATGGAGGGATTTGCGGCAATCCGCCGATAGTTACATCATGCGCCGGTAAATATTTTGTTTGCTCTCGCATGCCCGTGGAACCCAGCCCTTGAACGAACACGCATATTCCACCACCGCGCCCCTTTCCCTTACCGGAAATCTGGTTCGTCTCATTCGCGAAAAGCCGATTACCGATGCGGATCTGGACCAGGCGGCATTTTTCACACTGGATGCTGTGGCCAATATTCTCGCGGGGCGCAATTCAGACCCTGGCCGTATTCTGCTGGATTGGTGGTGTGCGACGGCGCCCTCGAATGTTGCGCCTGAACCCGGTCGCATGGCTTTCCTGATGGCCGCGCTTTGCCACATCCTCGAAACCGACGATCTGCACCGGGCATCCGTTGCCCACCCCGGTTGCGTTGTGGTTCCGGCAGCATGGACCCTTGCGGCGAAACGTGGAATGCGCGGCAAGGCTTTGCTGACGGCAATCCTGCATGGCTTTGAAGCAATGACACGGGTCGGGATGGCGGTTGGGGCCGCCCATTACCGTATCTGGCACAACACCGCGACTTGCGGACCTTTCGGTGCGGCAATGGCGGCAGGCAATCTGCTCGCCCTGACCGATGAAGCGGCAATGAACGCTCTGGGCAACGCCGGCAGCCAGTCGTCGGGTCTCTGGCAATTTCTCGATACCGGCGCGATGACAAAACATCTTCACGCCGGCCATGCGGCCGAAGCGGGAATCCGGGCGGCGGAGCTGGCGGCATTCGGCTTTACCGGCCCGCCGGAAATACTGGAGGGCGACAAGGGATTTTTCCGGGCCACATGCCCCGACGCAGACCCCCCGGCCGTGATGCGAGATTCGAACGCACCGTGGCAACTGACGCTGACGTCAATCAAACCGTGGCCGTGCTGCCGGCACACACATCCGGCAATCGATGCGGCTGAAGAACTGCGGGCTCGCCTGCTGGCGGATAATATTGACTGCGACCGGATTGCCGGGGTGGATGTTTCAACTTATCGGGCTGCGCTCGACGTCTGCGACCGGCCGGTTGTAACGAGCGATTACGAAGCGAAGTTCTCGTTGCAGCATACTGTTGCTGCATCGCTGCTCTTGTCGCGCGTGGATTTCAGTGCGTTCGGCGCCGAGGCTCGGGCGAGATGTGCACCGCTGGCCGCACGCATTCGCGTCGAGACGGCCGATCCCTGGGCCTCCGCCTATCCGCGCTCATGGGGTGGCCGCGTCCGGTTGCGGCTTGAAGACGGCACGGAATACGCCGTTGAACGAACCGATGCCAAGGGCGATCCCGAGGCGTCGCTGAAACGTGACGAGATGATTGAAAAGGCGGACATGCTGTTGCGCCACGGCAATGTCGACGAGCCGCGCCGGCTCATCGATGCAATACTGGCATTGGCATTGGACGGCGCCCTGCCCGACCTCGGCGTCATCTGAGCGCGCTCGCGGCGTGACAGTCTAGCCGGCGTTGTCGATCATCGGCTTGATCAGACTGAGATAGGTCTGACCGAAGAAACCGATGAGAAACGGAAGCCATATCCACGCCGTACGCCAGCGGAGCTTCCGCTTCTTTTTTTCCGGCTTCTCTTCGGCAATGGTTCCCGCTGTCAGGGGTGTGCTCGCCGGAGCTTCGCCTGCTGCGGCGACCGGTTCCTCGGAGAATGGCGCAACACGAACTATCTCGGCGCTCGCGCGACGCTCCTGAATGAACTGGCGGACCATAAAAAGGCCGAGCAACAAGATGATGCTCAGCGGAATCCACGGTGACGTTAAATCAACCGGCACAACAACGCTCCCCCAAATACAACGCTTACGGCTTCTTGCCCTCTTTTGTCCCATTTTGGCAAGCATTGCCGACACTTGCAAAAGAGAATTCACGTTAACCATATGCAGAGCGTTCGAGGCGGCTGAACTGCCGCCCAAAAAGCACATTTTCTGAGGTTCTGGATTAGCAGCCAGATACTTTGCCGCAGGTCTGGGGGCTCGGGCCGGGGAGCGAGCGCTGAGAACGGACACACTAAACCGGCGATGATATTCGTCGAGACTGTCGTCTGCCGCTTTTTGGCCAGCCAGGCGGCACGGCTCAAACGCCAATCAGCTGTCCGGCACCCGCAGCCGTCATTTCATCTGCATTCTTCATTTCATACTGCGAACGTAACAGAACCGGCTTCAAACGATGACCGCCAGTCACCCGGATTTCGGATGACTGGCGGCAGTCTCATGGCCTCCCCCCGATATGTCGGACGGCGATGCTTTTAATGATGGATACACCTGGCCATATCCATCTTCAGTCGCCGCCCCGGTGTCGGCGCGCTCATCTCCGGATCGCAAAGCCCGGAAGATGTCGCGACGCCGCACCCCCGCCGCCGGTATGGCGTGGCATCAATCCGCCGGTTGGGCCAGAGGCGCTCCGCCGGCAGTGTTGGTCACAGGCACATCGCTACGCGCGGTAAGCGACCCCAGGAACCGCCAGACGAACAGCAGTGTCACAAGAAGCAGTCCCGGATATCCGACGCCACTCATTATGTAAGGGAACAACGGATTGCCGCCACGCACTCCCGCAAGATTGAAACTCAGAAGTCCCAGCGTGATGATTGCGCCGAAGAACCACATTGCAAGCAGCCATGTCCCGGCTTCCCAGCCCGTCAACAGCCGTCCCCAACCGGATGCCGGTGCGCTCCGCGCAACGGCTCCGAAGCTGCTCACCGGCGGCGTATAGGTAGCGCGATGACCGATCGTGAACAGATCATAGACCAGGATGCCGACGCCAATGGCGAATGCCAGCCCAAAGATCGGGATCATGATTTTGGTGCCCAGCATTGCATTTGAAATGTCGCCGCCGAACCAGTCGAGCCCCAGCGTACGATAAACAAAGACCTGAATCGTGCCACCGATTGCAAAAGCAAACGCCATGCCCAGCATACCGCTGAAGACCAGCCAGAATGACAACTTGCCGAGACGCTGATCGAAGTGGCGGACACCACGCATGAGCGGTACCGCGTAGTAGGCGGCCGCCAGCCCCAGCATCCCGAAGGTACCGAAAAGGGCCAGATGTGCATGGCTCACCGTTATCCAGGTGCCGTGCGACCAGACGTTGGTCATTGCAAAGGTCATGGTGAAGCCGAGGATGCCCGCTCCCACCTGTTCCAGCACCACCGAGCCCAGAAGGAACGCAAATGCCGGCATGTTGGCGATGGGTTTGCGGTCATGATGGGCATCGAGATAGATGTGCCAGAAACAGAAGATGAGAGGCAGGGGTTCCAGCGCGCTGAACAGAGAGCCCCAGAACTGCCAGAACTCCGGCGTGCCGATCCAGAAATAATGATGCGCGTTGCCGATAAGCCCCGAAAGCCAGACCAGTGCGATGCCCCAGAAGACCGCATAGCCGACCGACTTCACGTTGGCGTTGAACATGAGCACCACGAGGAAGCCCACAAGACTGATATGGATGACTTCCCAGACGCCCTCGACCCAGTAGTGCACGACGTACCAGCGGAAATATTCCTGTAGGTCGAGCCGCTCGATAAAAAACAGGCCAAAAATCCAGACCAGTGTCAGCGCCACCACACCGAGGGCCAGCCCCCAGTGGATTTCGTTCCATTGCGATACCGGCGGGAAGCTGCGCAGGACGACGTAACACAAGATCGAAAAGCCAACCAGGATGACAATATCCGCCAGGCGCCCGGCCTCGAGATATTCCAAACCCTCCTGGAACCAGGGTTGACCCAGCCACCAGCCGGCAATGCCCTGTTGCGCCAGTGCCTGGGTCAGAATATTCCAGACCACCACGCCCAACAGCGCGTAAAACAGGAACTTGATAAGCCACGGCGCCGCCAGTTCGCGTTTGGACAGGAGCGGACCGACAAAGAGAATTGTGGCGATAAAACCTGTCAGGATCCACAGAAGGCCCAGATTGGTATGCTCGGCTCGCGCCACATTGAAATTGAGCACCCCCGAAAGGAGTGACGGTTCGATATGTTGCGCTGCCAGCAACAAGCCGAAACCTGTCTGGATCACAAAAAGAACCAGCATCATCAGGAAGAAGCGCAGGCTTAGTCGCTGGGTTTCATATTCGATACCGATCATTGTCCTTCTCCCCCGAGGCTACGCATATAAGCGACGATGGCCGCGACCTGTTCGGTGTCCAGGATGTCGGCATATGGCGGCATGACCCCCGCATCGAAACCGGCGACGACCTGCGCATCGGGGTCATTTATGGATTCGGTCAGGTAGGTGTTGTCCGCATGGACTTTTGAGCCATCGGCAAGGTCTGTTTCACTGCCGTAGAGCCCGCCCCAGCCTGGTCCGACACGAGTCGTTGTGTCAGGTGCATGGCATGCGGTGCAGCCATTTTCCTCAACGAGCTGGGCGCCAAGCGCGACCGGATCGCCAAGTGATGCCGAAACCGTACCGGAGGGTGGCTCGGACGTTACCGCGGCAACGGCAGTGGCCGGCATCTGCATGGCCTGCGGAAATGTCAGCCCGACGACGCGGGGGGCCGGCGGCCAGCCTTCGGTGTCCATTTGCGAGGTATATTTAAGATATGCGATCAGGTTTCTGATCTCATCGCGGCTGAACGGCAGGTTGGGCATGATCGTCGCATGTCCGCTCCGTCTCTGAACGCGCTCGGCTGCGGCTGGATATTTGTCGAAATAGGCATCGATCGATTCGACGCCCGCCTCGTCTGCGATATCGGATTTCTGGAGTTGTACCTGCACGGCCCCGCGGGTCGGCCAGGTGCCGGCGGACGGCAGGAACGCCTCCAGCCATGCCGGCCCGACATTGGCGTAAGTATCGGTCAGATCCGGTCCGAGATATGCACCGTTGCCGACAAGTGTGTGACAGCCCATGCAGTTGTAGGCCTGAAAGACCCGCTTGCCGTCCACCGCCTCATGGCCTGCATATTGAACACTGGTTGGCACCACCTGACCGCGCGAGTCGAGGAACGACATCAGCGACAGCGCCACGAAGATAATCGCCATCACGCCAAGTACGCCAAGTGCCTGTTGCCGCTTCTTGCCTTCTTCGCAGGGTTCACCTTCCTTGCAGCTCATGACCGATCCTCCGTTTCATCGGAGCCGGCCTGCTCGGCCAGTTCTGCGCGTTCTATGGCGTCATGCTCGAAGAGCGTGCGCATATTGCCCAGGAAGACATAGACGACGTAGACCGCCAGCCCGAAGCCGGTGGCAAAATAGATATTCCACATGGTCTGGGATTCAGCCCAGTAGCTGTAATCGCGCCACCACGGCCAGGCCAAAAAGAAGCTTCCCAAGGCGGCGATAATAGCCAGCGCGAATTTTATCGTTCGCCGGGCCCTCGGGCTCGTCCCGTCCTGGCTTCCACCGGAAGCCCCGTCATTTCTATCTTCTGCGGATCGGCGCATCACGACCACCCCCTCATCACAACCGCCCCTTTGACGCTTCGGCGATCCCGAATCCGTCTTTAATTGGTATTTGTGATACCTATTATCTTTCGGTATTAAGTATTGTCAATACCAATTAAGATGCCCGTATGCAGTTAGCAGCTTTCACTGATTACGGTTTGCGGGTTCTGATGCGCTTGGCCGGTACGCCCGAAGATTCGGTATCCACCGGGGAGATCGCCGAGGAGTTTGCGATCTCGCACCATCATTTGGCCAAGGTCGTGCGCGATCTCCGGCGCGGCGGGTTTTTGCGGACACAGCGCGGCAGGAGCGGCGGGCTAAGGCTTGCGCGTCCCGCCGGCACAATTTCCCTGGGGGAAGTGGTGCGTCATCTTGAACAGCGTTTTGCCATTGCCGAATGTTTCCGGGCGGACGGTGGGGCTTGCTTGTTGCAACCGCAGTGCCGTCTGAAACCCCAACTGGCCGCCGCGCGCGAAGCCTTCATGACGGAACTCGACAAGACAACGATAGCGGAATGTGCCTGGCACGGCACCGGTCGGGATATACCACCGGTCGCGGCAAAGCGAGTCGGACGGCGGTCGTCCTAGCCGCCGGGATGGGGCACTGCCGATGCTTGGCATGCAGCGTCTGAAAGCAATCAGATCATCGAAGTTCGGAGGCAGGGCTACGTCGTCAGCGTTGCGACGATCCGCCGCTGCACTCGGACGCACCTTCGATGATCTGACCAAGGACGATATGCAATTGGGCATCGGCCTTCGGCTCAAGCTTGCAATTCTCGATCATGAAGTCAGTCTGGCCCAGGACTTTGGACGCCAAAGCTGAGGGGCATTCCCGGCAGGCCTTTTGGCTAAGATGTTCATGCAACACTAGGCTTGCCTGCATCGTCGCCATCGGCGGCTGGGTGTTGGAGATCGCCGTAGCTTATACCCGACGCCATGAACATCTCTAGATAGCCGAACGTGGTAGCCCCCGGCCGACGATGGCCAGGATGCCCAAGACCTGTAGTCCGTGCGGCAAGCGTCATCCGGGCACCAACCTCCGCCGACCGGTGCGGCGTCGATGACGAAGGTGCGAGGCGTAGCAAATGCCGGATGCCGCGCATAAACGAATCCAGCAACAATTGGTGGGAAGCCAATCGTCCACTGGAGCATCGCTGGAATGATTCAGGAGACCTCAATGGCCGGTCTGCATAATTCTCCATGCCGTTCTGCGAAGCGGTCATCCATATTTGTGCAGACCCGATACGCCCTCGGTTTCTCCCCCGCGCCCGGACCGCGCCAGATCGTCCTCGGCTTTCGAGATATAGCTGCGGGTCATTGGCAGGCCACTGATCTTGCGGGCAAGCTGAATCTGGAACACCACCAGCCCATTGTGCCGGAAACCGGCCTCGCAGGACGCCAGATAGAACTCCCACATCCGGCAGAAGCGTTCGTCATAGAGTGCGACAACCTTGTCGCGGCTGGCTAGAAACCGCTCACGCCAAACCTTTAGGGTTTCGGCGTAATGTAGCCGCAATACCTCAAGATCGGTAACGATCAGACCGCTTTTCTCGATCGCAGGGGTAATTTCCGACAGTGACGGGATATAACCGCCCGGAAAGATGTATTTGCGAATCCAGGGATGCGGCGCAGCAGGTTCATGGACACTGCCGATGGTGTGAATCAGGGCCACCCCGTCCTCGGCCAGCAGATCGGCCACCTTGGCAAAATATTCGCCGTAATGCCAGGCACCGACGTGTTCAAACATGCCGACCGAGACGATCCGATCATAGCGTTTCGTTTCCAGCCGGTAATCCTTGAGCAGGAAGCGCGCCTTTCCCGACAGCCCTTCTCGTTTGGCTCGCGCCTGGGCATAGCATTGCTGTTCGACCGACAGCGTCACACCGGTGACATCGGTCCCCATTGTCCGCGCTAGTGACAGCCCCAGCCCGCCCCAGCCGGACCCGATATCGAGCACCTTCAGTCCCGGCTCCAGCCGTAGCTTGGCTGCGATACGACGCATCTTTTGGGCCTGCGCATCTTCCAGCGTGTCCTCAGGGCTTTCGAAATAGGCGCAGGAATACTGCCGTTCCGGATCGAGGAACAATTCGTAAAGTTCGTCCGAAAGGTCGTAATGATGCGCCACGTTTTTCTGCGCTTTGCCGATCGGGTTGTGCATCATCAGCTGTCGCCCGAACATGCGAAGGCGCTGCTGGACCCGGCGCAGCCAATGGCCGCGGCCAAGGCCGACATTGGTAAGGCACAGGTTGAGAAAATCGTATATATCGCCGTTCTCGACTGTCAGCGTTCCATCCATATAGGCTTCGCCAAGTGCCAGATCCGGGTTGAGCGCGATCCGGCGCAGGGTTTTCCAGTTGTGGATTGTCGTGGCGACCGACGGCTCGCCCGCGCCAAAACTGCACATGCGGCCATCGGGCAGACGCAGGTCCAACCGGCCCGTACAAATGATTCGCGACAAGATGGCCTTCAGTATCATTTCGGATATTGTCGCGCGGCGGCCGAACGCCTGTACCGATGCCACGTTCAGTTTGTTCATTTTATTTCGTCCATATGTTCACGTTAATTACATCTAGTGTCTGGTCGTTCGCGGAATGGCGGCCACGCAGGTTCAACTGCCGATACCGTAATTCCAGACCGAAAGTCGGCCTGTCTGGATATCGGCATTGCCCTCGCCGACGAATCCGCCACTGCCATCCACAACCGGAACCTCGCCGATTTGGTGATCGAGAAAAAGCTGTTCATTCTCAACTCGCGTTTTAGGGGCCATAGTAACCTCGTTCCTGGTCATGACGTCCTTGACCGGCATTCTCTGTTTCAGTCCATCGCCGCGGCGGACACGCCCTCGTGGCGACCGTGCGTGCACCACACACAATCGCAATCGACATGGTTGCAACTCGGATCGGTGCGTGCCGCGTGATACCAGTGGCGTGCGGCAGGTAAGAGCAGGCGCTTGGGAAGCGAGAGCCGGTAGGCTCGTTCCAGTACTCGCCCGGCATCGCGCCGGGTGAGACGTTTGACGGCAAGTTTCATGCCGGCCTCGCCCGTCAGGTTCAATACGAAACGGTTGACGATGCCGGCTTTCAGCCAAGGCCCAAGCTCGCGTTGCCACAGGTCGGCATAGTCGCGCCCCTCGACGATGCTTTGCGCGGCCAGCACCCCCGAGCGAATGGCATAGCGCATGCCAAATCCCGCGAGTGCATCCTGAAAACCCGCATGTTCTCCGATCACCGGATGGCCGCCCTGCACGGCACTTGTGGGGAGCCGTATATTCCCGAAACCGCCGAAGGGACGCGGATTGTGCATCTGCAGCCCAACGTGGCGGGCAAAGAATTCCCCGGTTGCGGCCAGGTGACGGGCCTGATCGCGGAACCCGGTGAATATGCAACTGGCCATCGTTCCGCGCCCACCCTGGATCAGCAGATAGGCATATCCCCCCGGCGCCAGCCGATTGCCGAGCGCGAGATAGGCACCGTCGGCCATATCGGTATCAAAGACGTAGCCGACCGCAATCACGCCGGCTTGCCGGGGCCCGGTAGCAAGTACGCCTGCGGTATCAAAATTGCGTACGCGATCGCCAAAGCGCACCTCAACGCCGGCGGCGCGGGCCTGATCCAGCAAGGCTCGGTCCAGCGTACCGTCAGTCCGTCCACGGCGGACCAGATAAAAAAGTGGTCGCACACCGCGCACCGGATACCTTCGTCCGGCCGGATCGAAGACTGTCCCGCTGTCAAAGGCGTGATGTTCGAAATCCGTCGCGATGCCGGCGCTGCGCAGCTCATCCAGCGCATCTCCAGCGCGCGACCAGTTCTCCAGTCCCTGGAAATCTTCGTGAAAGCGATGCCCGACATCGGCATGCCATTCGCGCACCGTCACGTCGCGCCCCGCCTGTGCCAGCACAATGGCGCAGGCCAGTCCGGCAGGTCCGGCGCCGACAATGGTGATGTCGGTTTTTTGCATCACGTCACGCATCTGTGTCTGTCCCGCCATCATGGCCGCTTGATGACCACCGCCACGACCGCGCATCGGAAAATATGGCCACACTACCGATCAGAACGCCCGTCAACCAGTTATCGGAAATCCATTTCATCCCGTTTTCCCTACGAAAATGTTCCATTTCGAACCTTTATGCACCGCGCCTAACGGCAATCAGCATCATAGAGACGGTGCGCGTGCGAAATCGTTTCTGTTTCATTTGCGATATTTATGCGTAGTGATGGGGGCCAATGCGTGATCGGTCGCTAGCCTCGATTGAGTCTGCTATCTTGCAATTCCATCCTTTCCCAATAGTCTTGCCGGCCCGTATAGCACCCAGTCAGGAGTTTCCAATGACATCGAATGCCGAAATAGATGTTTTGGTGTTGCAGGGCGGTGGGGCGCTTGGGGCCTATCAGGCGGGCGCCTATGAGGCACTTTTTACCAGCGGCCGGCGTAACGCCTGGGTGGCGGGGGTTTCGATCGGTGCGATCAACGCAGCACTCATCGCTGGCAACCCGCCCGAGCGTCGTGTCGGGCGGCTGCGCAGCTTCTGGGATCTGGTGTCCTCCAGCACTGCCGCCATGCCGTTTCTCGCGGACCTGATGCCGCGCGGATTTTACAACGAACTGAGCGCCAGCACGACCATGGCACAGGGTGTGCCGGGCTTCTTTTCGCCCCGCTTTCCGCCCGCATCCATGATGCCCGCCGGCACCGCCGGTGCTAGCAGCTTTTACGACACGGCCGCGCTGCGCGACACGCTGACCAACCTGGTGGATTTCGATTATCTCAACACCGGACCTCTCCGCCTCAGCACCGGCGCGGTCAATGTCGAGACCGGAAACATGACCTGGTTCGACAGCGCCAAACAAACGATCACGGTCGAGCATATCATGGCCAGCGGCGCCCTGCCGCCGGGGTTTCCGGCAATCGAGATCGACGGACAATTCTACTGGGACGGCGGGCTGGTGTCGAATACACCGCTGCAATATGTCTTTGACGAGCGATCCGACGATGACCTGTGCATCTTTCAGGTCGATCTGTTCAGCGCCCGCGGCAAGATGCCGACCTCGATCTGGGATATCGAGACGCGCACCAAGGAAATCCGCTTTTCCAGCCGCACCCGGCTGAACACCGACATGATGTGCGACATGCGTGTGACGCGCGGGGCGGGCAGACGGCTTTACGACAAACTGCCGCCGGATTTGCGTAACGATCCCGACGCGCGCGCCCTGCTGTCCAATGATCGCGATCCCAACATCACCATCGCGCATCTGATCTATCGGCAGACCAGACACGAAAGCCATTCCAAGGATTACGAGTTTTCGCGCATCTCGGTACGCGATCACTGGCAGGCAGGTGTGGACGATGTGACCACCACGTTGAACCACCCGGACTGGCAGGCGCGCCACAACGACATTGCCAGTGTCCGGGTGTTCGATCTGACAAAATCAGTGGCGAAACAACAGCCTGTCTGATCGGAGACATGCCATGAAGCTGCAAGAAATCCGTAACACTGCCTTCGCGATGCCCTTGACCAATCCGTCCTATCCGCCGGGGCCCTATAAATTCGTCAACCGCGAATACATGATCATCAGCTATCGCACCGATATCGACGCCCTGCGCGCCGTGGTGCCCGAGCCGCTGGAAGTGACCGGGCCGCTGGTGAAGTACGAATTCATACGGATGCCGGATTCCACCGGGTTCGGCGATTATACCGAATCCGGCCAGGTGATCCCGGTCAGTTTTGAGGGCCGAAAGGGCGGCTATGTCCATGCGATGTATCTGAACGACGACAGCCCGATCGCCGGCGGGCGCGAGATCTGGGGTTTTCCGAAAAAGCTGGCCGATCCCTGCCTGCACGTCGAAAGGGACACGTTGGTGGGAAAGCTGACGGTCGGCTCGGTCGAGGTCGCCTCGGCGACAATGGGCTACAAGCACCGCGCCCTCGATCCCGACGCGGTGCTGAAATCATTGCTTGCGCCAAGCTGGCTAATGAAGATCATCCCGCATGTGGACTGCACACCGCGGGTCTGCGAACTGGTCGAATACTACCTCGAGGATGTCACCGTCAAAGGCGCGTGGAGCGGCCCGGCGGGGCTGGAACTGCACGACCACGCGCTGGCCCCGGTCGCCAAGCTGCCGGTGCGCGAGGTGATCTCGGCCACGCATATCCTGGCGGACCTGACGCTGGGGCTGGGCAAGGTGGTGCACGACTACATGCCGCATTTCAAGTGATGGGAGACGCCTGGGCGCGCAACAGGAAAGCAGGAAAGGATCTGTTATGAACCTGAACGGAAAAATCTGCATCGTCACCGGTGCGGCAAGTGGCATCGGCAAGACGATTGCGCAGCGCTATGTGGCGGACGGGGCCAGAGTGGCCATCGCCGATCTGCGGCTGGACGCGGCCAACGACACCGCCGCGGAAATGACTCAAGCTGGGCCTGGCACCGCAATCGGCGTCGAAATGAACGTCACGGACGAGGCCGCGGTGAACGCCGGCGTGCAACGGGTTGTCGATCATTGGGGCGGCGTCGATGTTCTGGTATCCAACGCGGGTATCCAGATCGTGCATAAATTGCAGGATTTTCCCTTTGAGGACTGGAAGAAGCTGCTGTCGATCCATCTCGACGGCGCATTCCTGACCTCGAAGGCCTGTTTGCCGCATATGTACAAGGCCGGATCCGGTGCGATTATCTTCATGGGATCGGTGCATTCCAAGGAAGCCTCGCCGTTGAAATCCGCCTATGTCACCGCCAAGCACGGGCTGCTGGGCTTGGCCCGGGTGATCGCCAAGGAAGGTGCCGAGCACGGCGTGCGTGCCAACGTGATCTGCCCCGGTTTCGTCAAGACGCCGCTGGTGGAAAAGCAGATCCCCGAGCAGGCCCACGATCTGGGAATTTCGGAAAAAGAAGTCGTGGAAAAGATCATGCTGAGTGGCACTGTGGACAAGGAATTCACCGACGTCAAAGACGTGGCCGAGATAGCCCATGTATTTGCCGCTTTCCCGACCAACGCGCTAACCGGCCAATCGATGATTGTCAGCCATGGCTGGTTCATGGAGTGAACCTGTCTTTCGGAGAGAAGACCGGAATGAAACCGACCAGCTTCGAGGCCCGGGCTATCGCTGCGGTCCGCATCCCTTTCGGCGTTGCCTGGCTGGTCGACGCCCAGATCACCCCGCCGGAACCGCGAAGACCAGCACGAAAGCCAGTATGACGCCGATTCCGACAAAGCGGGCGCGTTCGGCGTTGTTGCGGCAGACCGACCAGGCGACGATGCACTGCATCAGGTAGTAGAAGGCGAAGGCGCGAGACGCGAGCGCGATGATGGTGAAGGTCGAGCCGGTCCAGGCCAGCGCCATCGCCGCGACGCCCACCGCCAGATAGCCCCAGCGCGGGGCGATCCGGCCGCGGCTGGACTCGCCCAGGTTGGCGGCGGCGGCCAGCGTGTCGGCCACCGCGGCCGAGAACTGCGACAGGCCGGCGGCGATAATCAGCGGGATCGGCAGCAGAACCGAGGCCGCGCCGGCCAGCGCGATCAGGCTGTTGTCGTCGTATTCGCCCTTGAGCACGGAGACCAGCGGTTGCGCCAGCGCGACAAAGACAACATAGATCGCCAGCGAGAAATACTGCGACCAGCGCGAGGCGCGGACGCGGGTTTCGGTATCAAACTGCTCGCCCAGATAGCGGGGGGTCTCGAACCCCTGCACGATAATCAGGGTGCCCGCGACGATTGTCGCCACCTGCCAGGCGCTGCGCTGTGGCCATTCGGGCAGCACGAAGAACCCCTGCCCCAGAACCTGCCCGGCGTCAAAGACCGCGAACCCGGCCAGCAATGCTGCGAGGATCACGAGCGTCAGGTAAAGCGCCCAGCGTTCCAGCTTTTCCAGCGGCGCCAACCCGCCGAACAGCCCGATCGCCGTGATCGCGCCGATGATGACACTGGTCATCAGGCTTTTGTTGAACGCCGTATCGGCCTCGAACCCCGCCAGAACGAAGGCCGACAGGATGTGCACGTAAAGGCAGACCGAGATCACGTAGGCCCCGATCAGCGCCACGTCCGAGACGCGCTCGGCCAGCACCGTCAGGCGTTTGCCTTTCGCCTCCAGTACCGGCTCGGCGCAGAGGATGTTGTGGCGCACGATGGCGCCGACCTGATGCGCCACCAGCGCCACGACCACCATCGCGACGATCGCATAGGGGCCGACCGCGCTGGCCAGCACCGGCACCACCACCAGAAACCCGCTGCCGAAGATCGAGGCCAGCGGTGTGCTCATCGCCGGAACGGTCCGGGAAGTCGCTGTGATTCCCGATTGGGACGGTTCAGTCATGACATGCAACTTTTCTCTGTTGTCCTCAGGTGTTCTGTTCAGGGTTGATTTTGTCGGCGTTGTCAATGCAGATCATTTTGCCATTTGGGAATTTTTGGTCCGGAACTGCCGGAACTGTAAGGGAATCCTATCCGCTGCGTATGAACATCTGTCGATTGCTGAATCGGGATAAACGCGCGATTGTCTGCCGGGCTTGGCTGCAATAGGGTTCCCCGATGGACAAGAGGCAAGGAGCGGAATCGTTTTGAGTGAACTCGCGCAATATGCCCTGTTGTTCGGGCTGACAATCGGCACATTGGGCTTCGTGCTTACCCTGTATAGCCTGGCCCGCGTCTTCGGCCGGACGCGCGCCGAACCCGGCAAGGATGTACCCGCAAGCGCCGGCGAGTTGTCGCGCGAGCCTGTCTGGGTGCGCTATCACGCCAAGTATTACGGCTATGCGCTACTGTTTCTCGCCTTCGACATGGAAATGGCGTTCATGTATCCATGGTCGGTCGTCTACCGCGAGGAAGGGCTGGTGGCACTTCTCGACATGGGTGTTTTTCTGGCGATTCTGTTTCTTGGCCTGCTCTATGGCTGGAGCCAAGGGGCACTGAGGCGGCAATGATGTTTGGCGCGCGGGCAGGAACGATGACAGGGTTGCGGCGGCTGGCGGCGGCGGCGATGGCGCGTGACCTGTGCGCCTTTGTGGTGCCGGGCCAGGACGTGGCGCGCGCGCGTGGGCTCGATTTCGGCGCAGTGGCGCTACATCTGGCCGCAACCCCGCGCCATGCCAACGTGTTGTTGATCGTGGGGCCGCTCCCAGACAGGCTTGCCGACGCTGCGGCCGTCG
>TARA_R110002110_G_scaffold111258_12_pt1 | contig 19135 bp, 19 predicted proteins | sample TARA_R110002110 | Tara Oceans TARA_R110002110 (sample SAMEA4397330) | marine metagenome | biome: Polar Biome; feature: [SRF] surface water layer (ENVO:00010504); material: water (ENVO:00002006), including particulate matter (ENVO:01000060) such as... | depth 5 m
TAGGATTGTTAAAGAGGAACTTAAAAGTTATCTGGGTGAGATATCCGAACAAGAAGAGGAAGCCGCAGAAGAGGAAGAAGCTACCGAGGAAGATCCTGCCACCGACGGCGAAGACGAAGCGCGAGAGCAATTCTGGCTTAACCCTGGGGAAGGTAAAATCAAATGGAAACATCTGTTGGCTGCTTGGAAAATGACGACAAGAGGTATTGCTGGGGGCACGTCCTCCATGGACTATTATAACAAGCATGCTGGTAAATCTGGCGACAAACTAGTAAACGCTAGAGTGGCTGACCTTTGGGAGTCTATGAAAGGTGGGTGGACTGGCATTGGCACCAACGAATCTCAACTTCTTGGTAACTTAGCTAATGACTATGATACTAATGTGCTGATCCAGGACGCCTACAAAAAATATGCTGGCAAATCTCTGATTAAACACATAGAGAACGAACTGACTAATGTTGCTGCTGGCTCCGCCGTCCCGCTCGGTGCAGCCGGCGCGGCAGTTGGTGGTACCGTAGGGACCGTCGGCGGGGGCATTGCGGGGCTCGCGGGAGGTCCGCTTGCTTTGGGTACGGTTCCCCTGGGCGCGGCGGCGGGCGGCACAGCAGGCACGGTGGGCGGCGCTGCTGTCGGCGCTACGCTTGGTGCGCTGCTTGGCAAGAATCTTCAGACGATCGCCTTGGAGTTGCTCGCTGGTCACAAAATAGATGAGTGGAATCCTGCTACTGGAGAACTGAATGTAGAAAAAATCCTTGGTCGTGAAGAGGAAGAGCCCGAAGAAGAAGAGGAAGAAGAAAAGAAAGACGACAAAGGAAGAGTCGGAGTCACCATGGCAGTTCTTACTGGTGGCGTCATTGTAGGCCGAGCCTCTGGTGATAAGTTTAGAGCGTGGATACACGCGAACTATCCGGACTACGCTAGGCAAATTGACCTTGACCCAAGTGGCCCCTGGAACAATTCTTATATAAGAAAAGCTTGGGCGACGTATGGGGAGGAGTATAAGGCGTCCCTCACGGGCGACCCTGCGACCAAGCCCACCAAGGTCGCGAAAACGCCGAAGCCCGCACCCGAACCAAAAAAACAGGACAAGGTTGAAAAAGACAAGAAAGAAAAAGCCCCAGTCCCCACGTTTACGGGCTCCAAGGCTATGCAGGAGTACGACCGCGCAATAGCAGAACTCCAAGCGATAGAGAAAAAGTATAGGGCCATGGCCGCAGACCCCGAAAGAAAAGCAATACCTGAAATGGGTCGAAATTTGCCACCTATTATGAAAAGATACATCAGCCTCCAAACTAATTATTTGCCAATAGAAATTGCTAGGATAGTAGGCAAAAAAATTGAAGCGTTTGAAAGAAAGAGGGCCAAACTCACGAGACAAGAAACTAGACCATCGGCTGACCGAAGAGCTGGCAGACGCACCGATAGGGCACGCAAAAAAAGATTTAAAATAGCACCGCCTGCTGGAACACCCGGTCGAGGCCGAGTCCCACAAGCATATGCAGACAACAAAGGGATAAGAGAAGGAACTAAAACCATAAAAGTCACAAAAGAGATTATAGAATCAATGATCAAAGAAGAGACAATAGAGGCAATGAAGTCTCTTAGAAAAAAGATTAATCTTAATGAAGAATACACTGTCAAGCCGGGCGATTCTGTTTCCAAAATCGCACAGAGACTTGGCATCACCACACAGGACATGATCATGGCCAACCCAGAGTTGGAGAATAACCCTGATTTAATTAGTGTTGGTCAGAAGCTGGTTCTGCCGGTGAAGACTTACGGTGACATTGGAACTATCGCAGACAGACCCTCACCGAAGCCCCCCGCCTTTGTGGCCCAGAGAACAGGCCAAGGCGTCAAGCTTGACCGCGATGCGGCCACACCGGGAGGTTATGATGTGGCCATGCCCTCGGATTTTCTGAGCACAAACGCATCAGAGCCCACCCCTCCGCGCTGGAAAGATGCGATTGCAAAAGCCAACACTCCGGCTGAGGTGAGAGGCGCAGCAGACGATATCCTTTCCCGCGCGGGAGAAGCGTATGGCTTCGGAAGCCCCAGGCTTAAAGTTGTTGCAAAACAAGTTAAGGCGGCCAGAGCGCAGAGACTGTCCCAACTTGCTTCTGGCGCAGGTCGCGAGAAGGCCGCAAGCAGACTTGCAAAGAGGGCTGACCGCAAAGGCGGTGGTGACACTGGCGTAGCATAGGAAGCTTTTAAGATGATAGTTACAAAATCTGGTATAGAATCTATTATCGAAGAAGAACTAAAGACCTACCTGAAGGAGGCCTCGTTACCCCGTGATGCAATTGAACGTGAGGGCGATCCTTACTATTATATTTTATCTCCCGACAAAAATTCCTATGCCGCTTATAAAAGAGAAGATAACGAACTTGTAGGAAAAGGCATTACGAAAGGTCTAGATGGGATTCTGAAGGCTGCCGGCGAGGGAGGCTGGTTTAGTAAAGCAAAAGAGAAATTGGGGCGTGGCAAGGATGAATTCACCGGCTTAGCAATTGTGTGGAATAACCGGGATGCGAAGCCTGTATCTGATACTCTGGGTAAACGTATTCCAAGAAAATATTTAGATCTAATCCCTCAAGGCCATGCGGGCTTAATTATTGTCGGTTCCGACAAGAGAGCGACAACGATTGATTTTGGAGCCGGATCCACTTGGGGCTGCAAAAATGACGAGGTAGGTTGGCAGCGCACAGGCCGAGCATCATTTGGCATTTTGACGCATGGCGGATTTAGGGTTATAAGAAGCGGCGGGGCCAATATTGGACAAGACGGCGGTATAACACACAACGAAGCAAAAAGGTTACTGGCCAGTAGTCCCCTGGCGGCGGCCAGACAAGCTGATGAATGGGGAGTGATTTTAAATTATAATGCTGATGCCGTCTTAAGCAAAGTTGGGTCGAATAAGTCAACCTGTGCCCCATACGCGATCGTACCCGTCCTTCCCTCCCTACCAGGGTTCCTTAAGGATGATAAGAAAAAATGGTTCTCTGGTGGTGGTTTGATGGGTGAAAATTGTGGGAGCATGGCTTTAAAGCTCGCCACATCTGGCATGGGGTCCGCACGAGGGCTACCGGCACGGTTGGCCGGTAATCTCATATATGCCCCAGATCAGGTAGTGGGTTTGTTACGGAATGTGCGAGCTTTTTCGATCTCTAGTTAATTGACAAAAAGTTGAATCTTGGTTATTCTTAGGTATCACTGGAGATACAGATGAGAGTTGTAGGATTTTTATTTTTTATTTTTGTGGCAATTAAAGCTGTGAATATCGGCACGTCCACCAGTTCTTTTAAAGACGGAGACTTAATTTTTCAATCCGAATTACTACCAAGAGGATTGGCGATACAGGCAGCCACTGTTTCTAAATATAATCATGTTGGTATTATATTTAAAGAACAAGAAAAATATTATGTGTATGAAGCGATTGGTAAAGTTACTAAAACTCCATTAAACTCTTTCGTTAACAGAAGGGGTACTTATGGCAGGTACACCGTTATGAGGCCCCGTAAAGATAAATTAAATACTCGCTCCCTGAAGCAGTATGTCACCTCCCAGCTAGGTAAAAAATATGACTCATCGTTAAAATGGTCGGATGATAGGATGTATTGTTCGGAGTTGATTTGGAAAGCATATCATAATAGTAATTCTATAGATATTTCGACACCCCGGTCAGTTCAAGATAGAATAATGGGTAAAATTTTATTACCTGTTGTGCCACAAAACTATCTAAGTTTTATAGATACGGACGACCCTGTGGCATCCCCAGCAGATTTGGCTAGGTCTTGGAAACTCAAGATTGTCTATACAAATTATTGATTTTGACACATAGATTGTATCATGCTATAATCCTATTATGAGGGAAAAACTTAAAATTTTAAAAGATGTGCTCGGAGCCTGCTACCACTCAGGCGACGAGCTTCTTTTTTATTGCCCATTTTGTGATCACCACAAGAAGAAGTTGTCTGTTAACATTGAGAAGAACGCGTACAAATGTTGGGTTTGCGATACCAGTGGCAGGAACATACTTCGGCTTATACGAAAGTCCGGCACATACAACCAAATCCGCGATTGGAAACACCTCACAGGCCAAGTCGATTTGTCCAAGTTTGATCTGTTTTTTGACGGCAAGCCCGAGGAGAAACAAAGCGTTTCACTCCCCAAAGAGTTTGCTACTCTAACAGGAGATTCCACGTCCCTTACATCACAAAGGGCGATATCTTATCTCGCCAATCGTGGCATAACTAAGAAAGATATTCTTAAATGGAAAATAGGACATTGTGTGAGGGGCGAATACGCCGGGAGGATTATAATACCATCGTTTGACTATAACGGAGACCTAAGCTATTTTGTGGCCAGGACATATACAAAAGATTGGAAAAAGTATACTAACCCCAAAATAAGCAGAAATATAATCTTTAATGATTTATACATCGATTGGGATTCGGACATCGTTTTAGTCGAAGGAGCCTTTGATGCTATACGAGCAGGCAATGCTATCCCACTGCTGGGCTCAACTTTGCGTGAAGAATCGCGTTTATTCCAAAAAATAATTTTAGAAAGCCCGGCTGTGTATGTTGCTCTCGATGCCGACGCTGAAAGGAAAGCCATGGGCATTGTCAATAAACTCAACAGATATGGGGTTGAGGTTCATAAAGTTAACACAAGTGGCTATGAGGACGTTGCCGTTATGCCAAGGGAAGTCTTCGAAGGTAAAAAAAACAGTTCAGAGATTATGAATTCTGATAACTACTTACTAAAGAAAATCACTGAAGCATGAGGTATTTTTATGAAAATCAGCAAAAGCGCTCTTTTGCAAATGATCAGAGAGGCGTATTATGAATCTCTTAAACCCCCACGGGTTGTTCCCACGGCTCCCGAGGCTGCGTATATAGAGGGCGATGAACTCGTCGGGCAGCGTGTATGGGTTCACACCAACAGAACGAACCGTAATGAGGGTCGGAATGGTATGGTGGGGATATATAAATCAGGGCCTCGCGGCACTAGAGTCGGCTCTCCTATAGCTTATACAAATGTTATTAGGTTAGGCCCCCCGGTCAGATTTCAAACATCTGAGTCGGGAGCAAAGCAGATTGTAAAAACGGGGAAAAGAACTCTAATTGCTGGTGCGTCTGGTGTGGTCGCCAGCACAGACGAGGTGGACCCCGCTACTCTATCTGAATACGAAGAGGCCAGCTTCCACCCCGCAGTGGGACATTTCTTTAGAGTTACCGATCCGGAACAAGAGGAAATTTTGTCCGGAGAGGAAATTTACTTTCACGCTTCTGAGGCTGGCGACTGGAAGCTTATGGTGAGGGGGCCAGTGCTGGCGTCAGACATCGCAGTACAAGACGACCCACCGCAGGAATTGTCAAAGGATGATTTAATGTCGATGGTGAACGAAATTATCGAGGACGAATAAAAATTGGATAATGGCTTGCAAGATATGAAAGCACGCTGGCAGAAGACCCTTTTAGATTTGGGGTTTAAACCTGTCCCTCTGGAAAATGTTGATGATCTGGCGGAGGCCGCGCAGTTGCCCCTTCCGCTTGCGGGGTCGGAAGAGGATGAGGAGCCTGAAGAGACCCTACCTTTGCCTTCTCTTAGGACGTATAAAGTTCCTGAGCCCGAAGAAGGCGGCCCCGAAAAAGTCCCAGCCAAAGTTCAAGATGCGGGGAGAGAAATACCGACACTTTCGTTAAAGCCTGGTTCTTTGGGAAAAAGTGGTTTTTGTAAGTATAACCCGCAAATTAATGAGTGGGTCAAGGAGAGTCCGGAAAATTTAGCAGAAACTATTTTATTTGTATACGCGACACAAAGAACTGATTGGCCCACAGTGATGCAGTTTTTTCCGCACTTAATGGAGTGGATAAACTTAGAAGATGCTAATACAGACGCCGCAAATCCTGCCGGGTGGTCTTCTCCGCGCAACAGAAAGATGAGAGAAGTATACCCTAATAATAAAAGCTCCGATCTGGTTGGCTCCGGGACGGGCTTTGGTAGCCCCAAGGCTTATTTGATATCTCGCGATCTATTGAAGCACGAACATTATAGGGAAATGTCAATAGAGGAGTTGGTGAACATATCAAACGGGGTGAGTAAAGTTTCCGCCGTACCCTCTACAAAGACCTATTTCGAGCTATGGGCGCGGAGGCAAAAAGTATATGAGGATATGATAGGCCCTCTTAAATCATCGGAGACTAATCCTTTAGATGTTATGGCTATATTTTTATCTATAAAAGGGCTGGGTCTCGCAAAGGCCGGATTCGCAACACAGATGGTTACTGGAAAGCTGGGGTGCGTAGACTCAATCAATTCTAGAATGTTTTATGGCGACGACATACCCAAGGTCTTGTCTCGGTCAAAACCTAAAGACCTGCGGGCATTCGCGAAAGAATATATGAATGTTCTGAATGAACTGGCAGACATTGGTTACGACTCGCAGCGACTCTGGGATTTTTGGACTAAAATTGTTGCATTCCAAATTAACCACCCCGGAGAATACTATGCCGCAGAACTTTTAAGACCCTCCAAAGAAAAAGGTGGTGAAGCAGAACTGCATGTTGTGCCAAACCTTTCCTTCAGAAAACTTTATTCGGGCAAAGCGGTTAGAAACTACCGAGCCAGGATGGGCCAAACGAGCCCCGCCACTGGGGCTGGCGTCAGCGGGGAGCATCGGCCATGGGCCAACCCCCTTAATTTAAAAGAGCTTCTACTCATGATTGAAGAAGAGATCGATCTTTCGCTTGACACGCTCTGAATAAAAGGCTATATTTGTTTGAGGGCTTGAATGAAGTTTGCTCATATAGCTGACACTCACATTAGAAATCTGCGATACCATGCAGAGTACAGATCTGTGTTTAAGCAGTTATATGATTCAATTAAAAAAGAGAATGTCGATTATATAATTCATTGCGGCGATATCGCCCACACGAAAACCCAGATATCACCAGAATTTGTAGATATGTGCTCAGAGTTTTTAAGTAGTTTGGCGGATATAGCGCCAACATATATTATACTTGGAAACCATGACGGCAACTTGAAGAATTCTGGCAGATTGGATGCGATTTCACCAATTGTTGAGGCGTTAGAACATCCCGACTTACACTTGCTTAAGAATTCTTGTGAGGTATATTTGCACGATGGTTTTGCTTTAAATGTTCTCTCTGTATTCGATGAAGATAATTGGCAAGACCCCACCAGTTATGACAATATAAACATAGCCTTATATCACGGATCTATATCTAACTGTCAGACGGATAGTGGTTGGGTTATGGAGAGCGGAGAAAACGAGATAGAAATATTTGAAGAATTCGATTATGCTTTCCTTGGGGATATACATAAAGCACAGAAATTAGATAAAGCAGGCCGGGTCAGATATCCGGGCTCTACTGTCCAACAGAACTTTGGCGAAGAAAACGATAAAGGCATTCTTATTTGGGACATACAAGACAGAGATAGCTTTGCTGTTAAACAAATAGTTTTTTCTAACCCAAAGCCCTTTATGACAGTAGAGCTAGAAAACGGTAAGCTGCCCGACATAGAGGTGCCAACCGGCGCAAGATTAAGACTTGCTTCTACTGAAAATATCACCTTGGAGAATATGAAGAGAGCTATTGATATAGCAAGGCACAAGTATTCTCCGGAAAGCTTAACCTTTTTAAACAGAAATATACACTCTCGCGGAGACATAGAAGAAGTCGTGGATAATATTCGCCATGATGATTTGCGTAATATTGTTGTGCAAAGAAAATTGATAAAGGATTTTCTTGAGGGGTATGAACTAGAAGACATAATCTTAAAGAAAATTTTGGATCTTAACGACAAATATAATCGGATGGCGGAGGAAAACGAAGAGGTTCAGAGGAACGTCAACTGGAAACTTCAATCTTTATCTTTTGATAATTTGTTTAATTACGGCGGAGGCAATGTTATAAATTTCAACAAACTGAACGGTATCATTGGTATTTTTGGCAAAAACTTCTCAGGCAAGTCTAGTATTATCGATGGCTTATTATACACGATGTTTAATACCACTTCAAAAAACGAAAGAAAAAGTGTCAATGTAATTAACTATGATAAGGACAGCGCGTTTGGCAAAGTAGAACTTAAAACAGCAGATGGATCACGGTGGGTTATTGATAGGACTCTGGAAAAACATACTAAAAAATCCAAGGGTGAAGAAATAATAGAGGCTAAAACAAGTGTAGAATTTAATTCATACTATGATGATGCGACTGAAAACCACAATGGGATGACCAGGGCCGAAACGGATAAAATTATTAGGAGTAAATTTGGGACAGTAGATGACTTTCTTTTAACCTCCATGTCGTCCCAGTTGGACTCGCTTTCTTTTATCAGAGAGGGTTCAACGAAAAGAAAAGAAATTTTTGCTAAATTTCTTGATCTTGAGCTTTTTGATAAGAAGTTTAAGTATGCCAAGCAAGACGCTTCTGATATTAAAGGCGCTCTCAAAAGACTAGAGGGCAAGGATTTTTCATCTGAAATAGATGATACAACCTCGGACCTTGCGGATGCGATAATAGAACACGAGGATCTATTCGAGGACAAAGAAAAATCAAAGCAGGCTGTTCTGGAGATCATTGATAAAATTTCGAATCTTCAACAAAAAATCGATAATGTCCCCGCTGAGCCCATTGATATTACCTCCGTCATCAGCGGCATACGAATTACTGAGGAGGGAATAGCCGAGTACGAGGCATCTTTGTCTGGCTGGTCTGATAAATTGATTACCCTGGGGGGTTTAATAGAAGAGATAGATCGGTTCTTGGTTGTGTTGGATATACCCTCGCTTAAACAAAAGAAGCAGCAAATGGACAACCTACAAGCCAAGATTGACGATCACGGTAGGAAACTGGTGCGGATAGAGAGGAAAATATCCTCACTAGAGGACCCGGAGTTCCTCAGGGGTTGCAAATGTTTGCGAGAGGCCGAACAGGCGTTAGCAAGCAAACCGACGGTTGAAAATGATATGCGCGAGTCGAAAGACGAGCGTTTGTCTTTGGACCCTGAAATCGTTGTGAGCAATATTGAAAAACATGAATCACTTGTAAAGAAAAAAGACTCTACGGTAAACGAAAAGAACAGGGTTGAGCTTTCTATAGAGAGGGCCAAGAATTCTATTTCTTCAGAGAAAATTATAAAGAGTCAACTGGAGTCGCAAAAAGAAAAGTATGAAGAGAATAAAGAAGCAATCGAAAATCTAGAGAAACTATTAAAAGAAAAAACTAATTTGGAACAAAATGATCTTGTAGAGGCGAATAGCACGGACAAGGATTTAGATAATAAAATAAGACTAGCAATTAAAAGGGTTGGTTCTTTAGAGCAAAGAATCGAAAACCTTAAAGAGCAGCAAGGAGAACTTGAAGACTTAAGGAAAGAGTATTCGGCTTATGATTTATATCTCAAATGTACGCACAGTAACGGTATTGCATATGATATAATCAAGAAAAAGCTACCTATCATTAATGAAGAGATCGCAAAGTTTCTTGTTAATATTGTAGACTTTGGTGTATTTTTTGAGGATGACGGCAAAAGGCTTAATATCCATATCCAACACCCCCACCAAGACCCAAGACCACTTGAGATGGGCTCCGGTGCGGAAAAGACAATTGCGGCGATGGCTATTCGGTTAGCCATACTTTCTGTTTCAAACTTGCCGAAGGGGGATATTTTTATTTTAGATGAGCCCGGTACTGCCCTAGACGAAGAGAATATGGAGGGTTTCACACGAATGTTAAACATGATTAAGTCACATTTCAAGACGGTTTTGCTCATCTCTCACCTTGAAACCCTCAAGGATTGTGTAGATATGCAGATAAGCATAGAACAAAAGGGCGGCCATGCTTTTGTGGATTGCTGAACTATTTATATTATATTGGAGATCTTATGAAAATGGCAATTAAAAATGTGTTAGACAAAACTCTTGAGAAAGCTATTTCGCGCAAGCTTCTTGTCTGGGGTACTGCTACGGCCCTCGCTGCTGGTGGTTATCTTACCAGCGGAGACTGGGTTATGATTTCTGCGCTTTATATTGGCGGCCAGTCGGTCATCGATGCTATTGTTAAGCTCAAGGGGGCCTGATGAAGGCAGTTTTGGGTTTTCTGGTCAATTATTGGAAGGAGGTCGCACTAGTAGTTTTACTGTTCGTGGTCTCCTTCTTTTGGTGGCAAGACCACAGGGGTCTCGTAGGCGCATACGATGCATCAGTAGAGAGCTATGAGTTGAGGATCAGAGATTTAAAAGAGAGCTATAAGCGCGAAACTGAGAGAAAACAAGAAGCCTTAGAAGAATATAAAGAAAAAGTGGAAATCCTCGAAACAGAATATAGTGAGTATAGAAGTGCTATTGTAGAGGTTAAGGCGGATCGTGTTAGAGAACTGGTTCGTCTGAGAATGGAGAACCCACATCAATTGATCGCTGAGATGGAGGAAAGATTTCATTTTGAGTATATTGAATAAAATATTATTTTTGGTTTGCTTGGTGTGGCCGGGCAACGCCTCCGCTAGCGAGGGTAAGTTTACTCTTGTGCCTCAAGGCGGAATTGTTCCGTTTGAGGCAACCTGCTTCGACACGCAAGCGACAGCCAAATTGCTCACTTGGAAAGAGTATTTAGAGCAAGAATTAAATCAGAAGTGTCTTTATGAAAAAAGAAGTATGTCGCTTGATTACAAATTAGTTATCAAGAACATAGAAATAACTTTAAATGAAACCGAGGCACGCTATCAAATCGAAATTGAGACAAGAGACGGGGAACTTCAAGAACTCAGGAACATCATTAAAAAGAACCGGAGGTTGAATATTCCCGCTATTATGATAACAAGTGTGGCGGTGGGCGTCGCCGTAGGGGTCGGGGCAACTTATGTTATTAATTAGAGGGGACACTTGAAGATGCCTAAACGAGATATAAACATGATAGCCAAATTTGAAAAGGCGATAGCGAATAAGTACGGGGAAGAGACAATCCAAAATCCGAGAAAGCATTGGGACGACACTAAAGAGGAAGAATACAAAGAACAGATCAAAAAATTCGATAAAAAGTACCAAGCCAGGGAAGAAGGTGAAGAGAAAATAGAAGTAGATGGCGTTTTAATAACAAAAAAACTACTTATTAAAGAGGCACAAAATAGAACTTGCCCTGTCTGTGACATATACTCTTTTACTGTGAAAGACGATTTATATATGAATAGACACAATTGTTGTTTTTTGTGCTATGTTAAGAACATAGAGCATCGAAAAAATAAGGAGAATAAATAGCATGTCTGCTAAAACACTGGAAATAATTAGGGCCATATCGCAGGCCGCTGCAAACGCTTATGATGGGGCACATGACGAAAGGTACACCAGCGACGGGGAGGCTAAAAAGATTGGCCTCAAGAGAGAGGACGGAGATCCGGTCCTGGACTATAGAATTATGGACGGCTTTGGAGTAAAGTTTGGTGGCAATAAATTAATCATTACTTATCAATCCGAGATCTTGTTAAAGGATGTATATTCTGGCAACTTCGAGAATGAAGTCGAACAAATGATAGAAAAAGTTGCATCTTACCTCAAAAAAGAATATAGGAAACTGACAGGAGAGTCTTTGTCGTTAACGGCAGATGGTGATGTGGATGCAATTGTGCAAAATACCTCTAGAGTTCGGACATGGGTGCAGGCGTCAAAGCAATATAAAATAGGTAATATAGGTGATGTTAGCCCTGTAGGGGAAGATCTAGATAGAAAGCTCGATAAGGACTTTAGATCGTTTTTGGAACTTGGCGGGTTTAAGGGAAAGCGACCGAAAAATGATAAAAGAAAAGACCAGACGCCAGGACAACCTGTTTTCAGGGAGAAGGGCATTTACGCGAGAGAGACTGTCAATAGTAAGTACGTAAAAGAAAAGTGATGGGACATGACATATCAGTTATCCAAAAAAGAAATAATGTCGGAGATCCTAAGATCGGGTAAGGATCCAACTTATTTTATAAATAATTATGTTAGGATATCCCATCCTATAGAGGGCCAGATACCGTTTAAAACATATCCCTTCCAGGACGATATGCTTGAAAGGTTTAACGATCATCGGTTTAATGTGATTCTCAAAGCAAGGCAGCTTGGCTTGTCTACCATAACTGCTGCTTATGTTGTTTGGTTTATGCTTTTCCACCGGGAAAAAAATATTCTTGTAATGGCGACCAAGTTTCAAACAGCAACCAACCTCGTGAAAAAGGTCAAGTCAATTGTTAAGGGACTACCGGAGTGGGTCCGGGTCGCAGATATCGTAATAGATAACAGAGCATCATTTGAGCTTTCGAACGGGTCACAGATAAAAGCCACCTCGACAAGTGGCGACGCTGGCCGCTCCGAGGCCCTGTCGTTGTTGGTCATTGACGAGGCCGCCCATGTGGAGGGGCTTAATGAATTGTGGACTGGTCTTTACCCCACTCTTTCTACTGGTGGTCGTTGTATCGCTCTTTCTACGCCAAATGGTGTGGGCAACTGGTTTCACAAAGCGTATGCGGACGCCGAAGAGGGGTTAAATGATTTTTTCCCTTCCATCTTACCATGGGATGTACACCCCGACAGAGATAAAGAATGGTACGAAAAAGAAACAAGAAACATGTCGTCCCGCCAGATAGCGCAGGAGCTAGAATGTAATTTTAATACTTCCGGCGAGACAGTTATACACGGCAACTTATTGGAGGCTATGAGAAGTAAGTTGGCTGAGCCTAAATATAAAACTGGGTTCGATAGAAATTATTGGATATGGGAAGAGTATAATACCGAGTTTAGCTATTTGCTCACCGCAGACGTTGCGAGGGGAGATGGCAAGGATAGTTCTGCATTTCATATAATAAAACTAGAGACAATGGAAGTGGTTGCTGAATATTGCGGCAAACCAAACCTAGACCAGTACGCAAACGTTCTAAACCAGTGTGGAAAAGAGTACGGCAATTGCCTTATGGTTGTTGATAATATTGGAATAGGTATATCTGTCCTGGAAAAGCTAGAAACTTTAGGTTATCCGAGCATATATTATTCTTTAAAGGGTTCTCATGACTTTATAGATCCCGCTTTGGCCGGTATGAAAAGAGATTCTATACCTGGGTTTACGACTTCTACTAAAACTAGGCCCCTTATTATAGCAAAGCTGGAAGAATTTGTAAGAAATAAACTAATTACTATATATTCTAGTAGGACACATAAGGAACTGGAGACATTCATATGGAACGGGGGCAAACCAGAGGCCATGAGGGGTTATAATGATGATTTGGTCATGGCTCTTGCTGTTGGTTGTTGGGTTCGGGACACCGCACTTACTGTTAACAAGCGAGATTTAGAATATAGTAAAGCTTTTTTTGGAGCAATGACGATGAAAACAACAAAATTTCAACACGAACAGCTTGGTAACACGTATTCCGATAAAAGAAGTATTGAAGAAAAAAGAGAAGACTATTTTAACGAGAATAAAGATTTTATATGGTTAATGAAAGGATAAAAAATGGCAGATAACGAGAGAAATCCAAGAAATTCTTCATCGGAGCTTTTTAAAAAGCTAACGAGGATTTTTTCTGGTCCGATTGTAGGAAGAAGGACACAGACGGGTAGACGCATCAAACGAAGAGAGATGGATAAGTTCGTGAGCACGTTCAAGTCCACCAGTGGCCAACAATTCAAGAAGAGTCGCTATAATCCTTTCGAAACCATGCAGTCTAATATGATGGCGCAGCAAGATCGCGCCGAAAGGTATAAAGATTTTGATGCCATGGAGTATACGCCGGAGATTGCGTCGGCTCTGGACATATATGCCGACGAAATGACCACGTCGTCCCAACTTGTAAGAATGCTGGATATAGACTGTCAAAATGAAGAAATAAAAGAAATTTTGAAAGCTTTATACCATAATATTCTAAACGTAGAATTTAACCTATTTGGTTGGTCCCGGACTATGTGTAAGTTTGGAGACTTCTTTTTATATCTTGACATAGATGAGACCATAGGGATCAAGTCAGCCGTGGGTTTACCCTCAAACGAATTGGAGAGACTGGAGGGGGAAGACAAAACTAATCCTAACTACGTCCAGTATCAGTGGAACGCAGCCGGGATGACTTTTGAGAATTGGCAGATTGCCCATTTTAGGATTTTGGGGAACGACAAATGGTCCCCCTACGGGACTTCTGTCTTGGAGCCCGCTAGAAGAATATGGCGGCAGCTTACATTGATGGAAGACGCTATGATGGCGTACCGCATTGTCAGAGCCCCAGAGAGAAGAGTATTTTATGTTGATGTTGGCAGTATCGCACCACAAGATGTCGAACAATACATGCAGAGAGTAATGACCCAGATGAAGAGAAATCAGGTTGTTGACACAAATAGCGGTCGTGTAGATGTTAGATATAATCCCTTGAGTGTTGAGGAGGATATCTATATCCCCACAAGGGGTGATACAAAATTCGCTACAGTCGAAACACTTCCCGGTGGGCAGCATGCTTCCGATATCGATGATGTAAAATATTTAAGGGATAAGTTGTTCGCAGCCCTCAAGGTTCCACAGTCATATCTTACTCAGGGAGAGGAGGGCTCAGAAGACAAGACCACTCTTGCCACAAAAGATATTAGATTCGCGAGGACTATACAAAGGCTACAACGGGCATTGGTTTCTGAAATGGAAAAGATAGGGATTGTTCACTTATATACACTAGGGTATAGGGGCGATGATTTAATTGGGTTTAATTTATCTCTTAACAACCCATCTAAGCTGGCAGAACTCCAGGAATTGGAGCACTGGAGGACCAAATTTGATACAGCGGCGACGGCCACCGAGGGCTTCTTCAGCAGGCGCTGGGTCGCCAAGAAACTGTTTGGCCAGTCAGAAGATGACTTCTTGAGGAATCAGAGGGAAATGTTCTACGACCGCAAGTTTGACGCAGAGCTTAATGCCATAGCCGAAATGGCCGGCGAAGAAATGGCAGCCGGAGGCATGGGCATGCTTCCTGGTGAAGACTTGGGTGGGCTTCCCGGTGAAGAGGGGGAACTGCCGGACATGGGTGACCTGGGGGAACTCCCCCCGGAAGGCGCAGTGGGCGGCGAAGAAGCTCCGGCACCAGGAGAAGACACACTTTTGGCTACCCCCCCCGCGAAGAGAGATACAGACAATAGAAAGAGGAAAGCACCCACCACCACCAGAAAATCGAAAGGGAAGGTATATAAGCCAGTTGTCTCTGATCAACGAACGCATCGGGTGCCACAGAGAGACAATATGAGAACCGGCGCTGGCACAAGAGTCAATAAACAACTGCCAGGAGCAAAAGATTTAATGCGTCTTGGCAAAATGACTGGGATTTATGAAGATCTGTTACCTAATTATAATATAAAAGAAGAGATAAAAGGGGAAAGGGAAATATCTATTACCTCTAACGATGCCAAATTTTTAATAGAGAGTTTAAATAAAATGGAGTCAGATACGGATGAAACTTAAGCATAACAAAAAAAGAAATACTGCTTTTTTGTATGAGGCTTTGGTCAGAGAGTTGACTAAAAGCGTCATAAAGAAGGATAACACTAGGAAAGAAAAAGTTTTGTCTATAATTAAAGAGTATTTTCCTTCTGGCTCGTCTCTCAATGAAGAGTTAAAAGTGTTTGGTGCCCTTGCGGATGATTCTGCGTTAAATCGTGGTCTGGCAGAGAAGTTGATACTTGAAGCCAAAGTTCTTCATGGGGGCCTGGATGTTAACGGGGTCTATAAAGAACAGACAGACCTTATAAAGAGAATAAATAAAGACCTGTCCAGTTCAGTTTTTAGTAATTTTGTCCCAAATTATAAATATTTGGCGACCATAGCCCAAATTTTAGATAAAGGGACTTCTCTAAGGGACAGGGTTATACTTGAGGACCGCTTAGCTAATATAATGGCACATGATGGCCCTCCCTCACAGGAAATGAAACCAATAGACAATCTTGTTTATGGTAAATTTGTTGAGAAATTTAACAATAAATATTCTGATGACGACAACCTGCACGAGGAACAAAAATATTTACTAAACCATTATATAACTTCCTTTGCTGATAATGGGATCAAATTTAAAATATTTTTAAACGAAGAGCTGGGGCGCTTAAAGATCGAAGTTGAGGAAATTTTATCCTTGGCAGAGATCAGAGAAGATTCGGCTATAGCGAAAAAAACACAAGAAGTTTTGTCGATACTTGGCAGCTTCTCGGACAGAAATATAGATGGGGCGGCCATAAAGGACATACTCCACATACAAAATCTCGTCAGGGAGGCGAAGTCTGATGCCAATTCAGATTAATATCGATAAAGAAGAAAGCTCTCCTTTAAAGATAAAGGTCGGCCCTGGGCCAAAGGGAGAAACCCTGAAGTTTAAGCTTGATGCCAAGAAGACTTTAGACGGTAACATAATTATATTCGACCATGGGGATGTGGATATAGTTATTATGCCCGAAAAAAGTAAAATTATTGCATTCCCCAAGAAGATTATGAATGATATAGTTTATGGTGCGCAGGATAGGCTATTTGATTTTTTAAAAAAGAAGGGTGTGGTAACAATGGGCAGCGTGCGCGGCGGGAATGCGTATGGGTCCATCGAAGGAGAAATTCCAGTCACAAACCACCCCTCCCCAATTAAGCTTATAATGTTAAATATTTCAAAGTGGATTGATGAAGAGAGACCATATTTTGAAACGATGGATCACCTAGAAGACATGGAAGAGGACTATTTTACAGACCCCGAAGAAGAAGAGTCCACGGCACTTGGAGACGTTCCCCATGAAGATAAGAAGGGCGCAATGGTAACAGGCATGTCTGTTATGCATAGCCCATATTATTACAACTATTATTTACAAGAAGATAAAGAGAGGTAAGGTGGAATTAATTTATTTTGTATTGGCTTGTTGGGGCCTCTCACAAGCGATTCTTTATGGAACTATTTTTGATAAAATTAGGCCATCAAGGAATTGGCTATATGGGCTTGGAAAACTTTTCCATTGCCCCATGTGTGTGGGCTTTCATGTGGGTTGGTTTTTATTTACTATAAATGGTTTTACGGAACTATTTAGTTTTGAGTATACGGTAGCAAATTTTTTCATATGTGGCTGGCTGTCTTCGGCTACAACTTATGCACTAGTTAACCTTTTTGGGGATTCTGGTTTCAATATTTTCCATATAAGGGAGGTGAGTAATGATACAGAGTACGCAGATCGCTTATAAATCTGCCTGGACATGCAGGGGCTGGAAGCTCCAGAGAGTCCGACTTTGCTGCAAAGGAAAGAGTACCGTGCGGGTTGCGCCCGCTAATTACTAGGAATTAAAAGATGAAGACCTTATTGAGAGAATATTATGAATTATGTGACGGAGGCGTCTGCCAAGATTACTTGACTGAAGGTGAAAAAAGGCAAATGTCTGAGGGCACTGCTTTTTTTATGACCGGCTGCATGCAAGCCGCAGGCCAGAGAAATGGCAATGGAAGGATATATAGCGAAGAGATCCTCAAAAGGGAAATGGATAAATATAATCAACTCATAAGGGACGGAAGGGCTCTTGGAGAGCTAGATCATCCTGACAACTCTGTCATTACCTTAGAAAAGGTTTCGCATATGGTTACAGATACTTGGTGGGAAGGCAATAAAATTATGGGCAAGGTTAAAGTTTTAAACACGCCGTGCGGCAGGGTTTTACAGGAGCTTGCGAAAGCGGGGGCCCAATTAGGCATATCTTCTAGGGGCATGGGTTCTGTTTCGGATCGAGGCGGCGATACTATTGTTCAAGATGATTTTCAATTAATATGTTTTGATTTTGTTTCTGAGCCATCAACGCACGAAGCATATATGCATGCAGAGGGTAAAAAGAGATCTTTAGGTCTCACAAAGAAGGATAGGATCAACTATGCTTTGAATGAAATATTAAGGAAAACCAAATGAAGTCTGGAGAGTTAAAAAAAGTTTTAAAGCCTCTGATAAAGCAGTGTGTCAAAGAGGCCATATTGGAAGAAGGTGTTCTTTCGGGTATTATTTCCGAGGTCGTGACTGGCCTTGGCGGCCCGGTTATTAAAGAATCGGTTGCCCCCGCCCCAGCCAAGGCACAGAGGATCATTAACAATGATTTGTCTGATGAAAAGAAAAGACTTATAGAGTCTATAGGAAAAGACGCCTTTAACGGTGTTAATATTTTCGAGGGAGTAGCCCCGGCACCCGCGCAGAAAAGCAAAACACAGATAGCTGCCGATCCACTCTCCGATAGGGACCCGTCAGACCCAGGCGTAGATATTTCAGATATTCTTTCTGTTGGTGGAAAAAATTGGAAAGCTTTAATTTAATAGACTATTTATTTAGTAAGGAAGGAATTATAGATGTCAAGTAACGATAGTCGATACGATGGATTTGGACGGTTCGGTCATGGTGTGGGGGTTAATAACGTTGGCTCATATCAGGTTAGTGGCATTCCCTGGGCTTCTGCTTCAATTCTTGTGCCGGCGTCGCAGGGCTCTGTGACAGCCAAAGGGGTAAAGATAACCACTGAACCCGCAAAGATAGAATTTCCCTACGTCACCAAATTTGTGACCATTAGACATGATCCCACTGGTTCTAATTATGGTGTGGGTCCGAATAACGGTATTAGGGTTGGTTTCTCCGAAGCCGGCGCGTCCGCAGCGGTGGACAGGTTTTACTTTGAATTAAGTGGGAGCGAATCAATTACGCTTGAAGTTAAAACGAAAGAATTATATTTAATCTCGTGCGACGAGACCATCAAAGAGGCTACTGTGATCGCCGGGTTAACAAATATACGCTCTAAACTCATAGAATCGGGCACACTAGTTGCCACTTCGGATAATGCTGATGGAGTTCGATTTAATTACTCTGGCTCTGTTGGTGTTGGGTAAGAGGTTTTTTTGTCTACTAGAAAAACATTTGAACATACAAATAAATACGAACGGGAACGGATGAAGAGTTATGAATATCGTACACGTCCCTACTCGACCGGGAATAAGGCGAGCCACCTGACTGTAATTCCGAGAAAGAATGAACATCCGGAGAGGGCCATTAAAAGGTTTTTAAAGAAGTGCAAGAAAGAGGGCATTTCTGACAAAGTTAGGGAAAAAATGTATTTTGA
>TARA_R110002110_G_scaffold169780_1_pt1 | contig 19119 bp, 20 predicted proteins | sample TARA_R110002110 | Tara Oceans TARA_R110002110 (sample SAMEA4397330) | marine metagenome | biome: Polar Biome; feature: [SRF] surface water layer (ENVO:00010504); material: water (ENVO:00002006), including particulate matter (ENVO:01000060) such as... | depth 5 m
GGAAACCGGGGAAGACAAGCAAGACGGGTAAGGCGCGGAAGCGTTAGGCGGCCGGTTTTCCCGATCAAACAAACCAGTCCTGCGCCACCATGGACCCCCGGGACAGGCCCGGGGGAATAGGTATTATTGGAGATCCTCTCTCACCCCTGCCATATCTAGCGCCCCGCCTACCCCAATCTAGTCCCCCGCCATAAGGCCCAGGGCTTTAAAGGAGAGCGAATCTCGCTATCTCCTCAGGTATTCCCCCGCCCTTGTGGCGGGGGTCCATTCCGGCAACCGGGCGCTTGGCGGCGTGAGAGAACGGCCTCCCTTCAGTTGTTCAAACCGTCATACAAATCGATCCATTCGGGATTATCTCGCTCGATCAGATTGATTTTCCAGTCGCGTCGCCACTTTTTCAGCGACCTTTCGCGCTGATGTGCGAGACGCGGGTCGTCGAAGACCTCGAAGTACACCAGACGTCTAACACCGTATTTTCGGGCAAAGCCGGGAATCGCGCCTTCACGGTGTTCGTAAACCCTGCGTGCAAGATCGGACGTGTAGCCTATGTAGAGGGTGCCGAGTTTTCCGCTTGCGAGAAGATAGACGTAGAATTTCCCATCCATGCCAATGTTTCCCGTACCCAAAAATGGACCCCCGCCACAAGGGCGGGGGAGTATGTTTTGTACGCGGTTGAAACCCTCGTCCTACTTCCGCGGCCCCTGCTTCTTCTCCCCGCCCTTCGTATCCGTCACCGGCAGGATCACATCAGACAGCAGCGCGTAATCGTCGGCGCGGTGGTCGCGGATGATTTCCTGGATGCGGTCGTCGGGCGTGCCGTAGCCGCGCAGGACCGTTTCGCCGAGCTGCAGGCTGAGCTCATACGTCTCGTGCACGATGCCGCTGGCGCCCGCGGTTGCCAGGCGGCGCTTGTGGGCGTTGTCGCGGGCACGGACATATATGTTCAGCTTGGGAAAACGCCGGTGCAGCAGGTTGACCACGCGTTCCGCGGCGGTCGCGTTGTCGAGGATGATCACCGCGGCCCGCGCGCGGTCGGCGCCAAGGGCTTCGAGCACCTCGACCCGGCTGGCATCGCCGTAATAGACCGACAGGCCCTGTGCCCGCGCTTCGGCGACACGCGTCGGTTCGAACTCGACCGCGACGTAAGGTATACCGGCGGACGACAGGGTTTTGACCACCGACTGCCCTACCCGGCCGAAACCCGCGATGATTACGTGATCCTTCATGTCGGCACTCTCGGACCGCATGTCTTCCTGTTTGTCGGCGAGGTGCGCTTCCAGCCGCTTGTGCGACCGGTTGCCGAGCCAGGCGAGACCCGGCGTCAGCGCCATGCTCAGCGCGATGACGGCGGAAAGAATGGTCGCCTCGCGCGGTTCCAGCAGACCGAACCCGCCGGCGAGCGCGAACAGCACGAAACCGAATTCGCCCGCCTGGCCAAGTACCAGCGCCGTATTCAGGCTGACGGCGGTCGATACGCCGCTGATCCGGCACAAAACCAGGGTAATCGCGGTTTTGAGCACGATAAGCCCGGCCAGCAGGCCGAGCACCAGCAGCGTGTTCTCGAAGATGATCCCGAGATCGAGACTGATACCGACGGTCATGAAAAACAGGCCGAGCAGCAGGCCGCGGAACGGCTGGATATCGGCGGCGACCTGGTGGCGGTATTCGGTCTCGGCCAGCAACAGCCCGGCGAGGAAGCCACCGATAGCCAGCGACAGGCCGAACGTACCGGTCAGCCAGGCCATGCCGAGCAGGACGGCCAGCGTGACCGCGGCAAACAACTCCGACGACCGGCCGACGGCCACGGCGCGAAACAACGGACGGACGACGAACCGGCCGAAAATCGCAACGCCCGCCAGCAGCAGCAGCGCTTTTCCGAGCGTCCACAGCAGCGCCATGACAGTGCCCTCGCCCTCGCCGGCGAAGGCCGGCACCAGCGCCAGCAGCGGGACGACGGCGAGATCCTGCAACAGCAGGATGGCAAAGGTCAGACGGCCCCGGCGTGACGACAATTCGCCACGTTCGGACAGCAGTTGAAGAACGACGGCGGTCGACGACAGAGCGAGCCCGCCGCCGATGATTACCGATGTTTCAAGCGAAAACCCGACCGACCATGCGACCGCTGCAATAACGATGGAGGTAACCACCACCTGCGCGGTGCCGACGCCGAATATCTGGTTCCGGATCACCTTGAGCCGGTCGACGCTGAGCTCCAGCCCGATGGTAAAGAGCAGGAAGACAACGCCAAGCTCGGCGATATTATGGACCTGCTCGGAGCCCGAAATCAGGCCAAGTGCCCCCGGACCGATAATCACCCCGGCGACCAGATAGCCAAGCACCAGACTGGAGCGGAGCCGCTGGAAGATGGGCGCCACCACGACCGCTGCGATCAGAAAAATGAGGGTTTCGCTCAGGAAGGAAGCGTCATGCATGGGCGTTTTGTATCGTGGGCGGCGGAATAAAAGCCACCATAACGGAAAATACGACTTCTATGGAAAATTAACCATGTGGGTACCATATACATGCAGCATTCGTTGTCTCCGGACATGCGGCCGTGATTGGTGATCTACGGCGCAGCATGTTACGAAGCCATCTGTTTTAACCCGCGTCCTTTGAACCATCTGCGCCTTCAAACCAGCTGAATGACATATTTTCTGATTATTGCCGGTTTTGCCCTGCTGCTCTTTGGGGGCGAGTCCGTGGTACGCGGTTCGGTGGCCCTGGCGCAGCGGCTTGGCGTATCGCCGCTGATCGTGGGCCTGACGATCGTCGGCTTCGGTACCTCCCTGCCGGAAATGGTCGTCAGCGTAAATGCGGCCCTGGTGGGGTCGCCGGGACTTGCCGTCGGTAACGTGGTCGGCAGCAATATTGCCAATATTCTGCTGATTCTCGGCGTCGCTGCCGTTATCGCCCCGATCGCGGTACATCCGGGTGCCGTCAAACGCGACCTTTTGGGCATGTCCGCGGTAACCCTTGTTTATGTCGGGCTCGGCATGTCCGGCCAGATCGTGTTCTGGCAGGGTGCGCTGATGCTGATTGCGCTGATGTCCTATATCGGCTTCACGGTCTGGCACGACAACAAGAGCAACGACGAAGTCGCCGAGCTGCACCGCGACGAAGCCGCGGAGATGGGCACCATCCCGCTGCGCACGGTGAGCATCGCCGGGATCATCGTCGTCGGCCTGTTCGCGGTCGTGGTCGGGGCCGAATGGCTGGTCACCGGTGCGACGACGCTGGCCAAGGAATTCGGCGTGCCGGAAGAGGTGATCGGGCTTACCGTGGTCGCCATCGGCACATCGCTGCCGGAACTTGCGACATCCATCGTCGCCGCGTATCGCGGGCATTCAGACGTCTGCGTCGGAAATGTGCTGGGCAGCAACCTGTTCAACCTGTTCGGAATCACGGGCGTAACGGCCCTGTTCGCGCCGCTGCCGTTTTCGGACAAGATCATTGGCTTCGATCTCTGGGTCCTGCTGGCCGCCACGGCGCTGATTATTCCCTTTATGCTGTCGGGCAGGCGGATCAGCCGGCTCGAAGGATCCATTCTGCTTGCGCTGTATATCGGGTTCATCGTCAGCCAGTTCGTCGGCATGAGCGGCATGCCGATCTGACGGCGCGGCCCGGCGGGATGGGGAGTCCCGTCTGCTGTCCCTTGAACGAATTGCCGACATACAGCATTTTCAGGATATGACCGAAACACCGAGAGGACATGCGCTGGTAACCGGCGCGGCAAAACGCATCGGCCGCGAGATCGCGATCGCGCTGGCGGCCGACGGCTGGACCGTCGGTATTCACCACCGCAGCTCCGCAGAAGATGCCGATGCCCTGTGCCGGGACCTGACCGATGCCGGACACGCTGCCTACACGGTCGCTGCCGACCTCGACGACGACGCGGGTATCGACCGGCTGGCAACGGCGGCGGTTGCGGCCGGCGGGCCGATCACCTGTCTGGTCAATAACGCGTCGGTCTTCGAACATGACAGCCTGGAAACCCTGTCTCGCCAGTCCTGGGACACCCACATGAACGTCAACCTGTGGGCGCCGGTCAGGCTGAGCCAGGCAATGGCGGACGGCCTGCCTGACGGCCAGACGGGCAATATTATCAACATCGCCGATCAGCGGGTGGTCAATATCCCGCCGGGGTTCCTGTCCTATACGATCAGCAAGGCCGGCATGTGGGCGATGACGCAAAACCTGGCCCTTGCCCTGGCACCGCGCGTGCGCGTCAACGCCATCGGGCCCGGCCCCACTCTGCCGAGCCCGCGTCAGAGCCAGGAACAGTTCGACAGGCAGGCGGCGCGCGTGCCGCTCGGCCACGGCGCCCCGGCCGGCGAGATCGCCGACGGCGTGCGCTACATTCTCGCCGCGACGTCCCTGACCGGACAGATGCTTGCACTGGATGGCGGACAGCACCTGGGCTGGGAATTCCCCGACCCCGGTACGCCGCCGGTGACCGAATGACGGCAGACCGGTGCCGAAACTGCCCGGCCCAAACAGACGAAAAGGCAACGATATGACGGCCCAACCTCTCAAAGACCTGCCCGGCGCGAACCTCCCGTCTGCAGCGCGGCCGACACGCCGCGTATTCATCAGCGATCTGGTGGTTGAATGCCTCATCGGCGTTTACCGCCACGAGCGCGACGGCGCCCAGCGGGTCCGGATCAATCTCGATCTCACCGTGTTCGAAAACCCGGCACCGATCGACGACAAGCTGTCGAACGTGCTGTGTTACGAAGAAATCATTGTGAAAGTCCGCAATCTGGCCACGGCGGGACACCTGAACCTGGTCGAAACACTTGCCGAGAAAATCGCCGAAATGTGTCTTTCCCAAACAGATGTGAGTGCTGCCAAAGTGCGGGTGGAAAAACTTGATGTATTCGCAGACGCTGCCAGCGTTGGCGTAGAAATAGAACGGTCGAACTGACCACCGGATTAAGATTACGGTTACTAAAAAAACGGACCCGCCTGGGAAGCTGCCTTGATAATCATGGTGGTTGTACACATCCCGGCGAAATCGCGGGTCTTCATATTTTGGTCATAAATAATAAACCATTCAGTAATGTTTGTTACTTTTAGACACATAAATAACTCATATATTACAACAACTTATGATATTCTCTCATGACGGGCCATGGGTGAGACCGGATGGTTTGTCAATCTGGTACGGTCTGAATATGTTGGCGTTATAGACAGGCTTATCCACAAAAACCGTGGATAAGCGGCGCTTTCGAATCGGTACCGGGGCAAACCGGGCGAACCGGGCCGGCGCTGCCGTACGATCCTGCGGAACTGGACAGAGATGACCCTGAGATGGCCGACGAAATAGACAACGCGCCGGCGGCGACAGACGAAGCGCTGAAAGGCGCTGCTCTGATCGCGTCGCGGCTGAAGAACCTGCCGACCGGCCCCGGCGTCTACCGGATGACCGACGCAGCGGGCAAACATCTCTATGTCGGCAAGGCGAAGAACCTGCGCAACCGGGTAACTTCTTACGCGCGCGGGCACGGCCAGCCCGAACGCATCCGCCTGATGGTCGCGCAGACCGCCGATCTCGAGATTGTCAGCACCCATACCGAGGTCGAAGCGCTGCTGCTCGAAAGCAACCTGATCAAGCAGTTGAAACCGCGCTACAATATCCTGCTGCGCGACGACAAATCCTATCCGTATATCCTGTTGCGAACCGACACGGAGTGGGTCCAGCTGATCAAGCATCGCGGCGCGCGTAACAAGGGCGGCGAGTATTTCGGCCCCTTTGCCTCCGCCGGGGCCGTCAACCGAACGCTCAACACCCTGCAGAAGGTCTTCCCGCTGCGCAGCTGCTCCGACAGCGTGTTCAACGGGCGTACCCGGCCCTGCCTGCAATATCAGATCAAGCGCTGCACGGCGCCCTGCGTCGACCTGATATCAAAGGAGGACTACGCCGAAATCGTCGATCAGGCGCAGGCGTTCATGCGCGGCCGCAGCCGCGACGTGCAGGAATCGATGTCCCGCAAAATGGAAGAAGCCAGCGATGCGCTGGATTACGAATCCGCCGCCATTCACCGCGACCGCATCCGCGCGCTGACCCAGATACAGGCACATCAGGATATCCATGTCGGCAGTATCGGCGAGGCCGATATCATCGCCGCCCATCAGGACGGCGGCGCAACCTGCGTCCAGGTGTTTTTCTACCGGGCCGGGCAGAATTACGGCACGCGCACGTTTTTCCCCAATCACGCGCGCTCGATTCCCGCCGAAGAGGTGCTCGAAGCGTTTATCGGCCAGTTCTATTCGGACAAGAAACCGCCGAAGCTCCTGCTGGTCAGCCACGCCCTGCCCAACCAGGAACTTGTCCGCCAGGCGCTGTCGATCCGCGCGGACCGCAAGGTCGAGATATCGAAACCCCAGCGCGGCGCCCGCAAAAGCCTGATCGACAGCGCCGCACTGAACGCGGCGGATGCACTGGCCCGGCGGTTGTCGGAAAGCGCGACCCAGCGAAAACTGCTGGACGGTGTCGCCGCCCTGTTCGACCTCGACGCGCCACCGAAGCGGATCGAGGTATACGACAACAGCCATATTTCGGGCACCAATGCGCTGGGCGCGATGATCGTCTCCGGCGAGGACGGGTTCGAAAAAAGCGCCTACCGCAAGTTCAATATCAGGAACCCCGACATCGAACCGGGCGACGATTACGCGATGATGCGCGAGGTATTGACCCGACGCTTCGCCCGCGCGCTCAAAGAGGACCCCGACCGCGAAAAAGGCACGTGGCCGGATCTCGTCGTCATCGACGGCGGACCGGGTCAGCTATCGGCGGTCATGGAAGTGCTCGACGAACTTGGCATCGCCGACCAGCCGCTTGTATCGATCGCCAAGGGACCCGACCGCAATGCGGGGCGCGAGCGGTTCCACGTGCCGGGACGGGCGCCGTTTTCGCTGCCGGTGCAGGACCCGGTGCTGTATTTCATGCAGCGTCTGCGCGACGAAGCACACCGCTTCGCCATCGGCAGTCACCGCAACAGGCGATCGAAACAGATCAGCCGGTCGGTGATAGACGAGGTTTCCGGCATCGGCGCGAAGCGGAAACGCGCACTTTTGAACCATTTCGGGTCCGCCGTCGGCATTGGCCGGGCGGGTCTTGCCGACCTCGAAGCGGTGGACGGGATCAGCAAAACGGTCGCAAAAAGAATTTATGATCACTTTCATGCCGAAGAGTAGACTTCGCCGGAGAAGCCCCCGGCCCACTGGACTTCGGCGAACGCCGAAAACACCTTACAGAGATGACACTTCATGCATCTGACACTGCCCAATGTTCTGACACTGTCCCGCGTCGCGGTTATCCCGGTCTTCGTCGCGCTTTTCTTCCTCGAAAGCGCGACCGGGCAATGGATCGCCTGCGCCGTGTTTACGCTGGCGGCGATAACCGATTTTTTCGACGGCTATCTCGCCCGCGCCCGGGGTCAGCTCTCGGCATTCGGCAGGTTCCTCGACCCTGTGGCCGACAAACTGCTGGTCGCATCCGCGCTGCTGATGATGGTCGGATTCGGCCAGATCGCCGGGCTGTCGATTATCCCCGCCGTGATTATCCTCTGTCGTGAAATCATGGTGTCGGGTCTCCGCGAATATCTCGCCGGACTGTCGGTCGGCCTGCCGGTCAGCAGGCTGGCGAAGTGGAAGACGACGATCCAGATGGTGGCGATCGGTATCCTGATCGTCGGGAACGCGGCACATCCCGCTCTTCCCGAAACGATCCCCGTGCGCATCATCGGCGAGGCGGGGCTCTGGATCGCCGCGGTGATCACCATGATCACCGGATACGATTACCTGCGGGCGGGGCTGCGCCACATGGATCCGCCACCGGCGGCAGGGTCATGACCATCGCCGAGACCGACCCCGCCGTCATCGGCGTCACCGGCTGGAGCGGCAGCGGCAAGACCGCGCTGATCGTCCGCCTGATCCCCGAACTTTCATCCCGCGGCTACCGGGTTGCGACCGTGAAACATGCCCATCACACGTTCGATATCGACACGCCCGGCAAGGATTCCTACGAACACCGCGCCGCGGGAGCGACCGAGGTTGTCGTCTCGTCGGCAAAGCGCTGGGCGATCATGCACGAGAACCGCGACGCGGCGGAACCGGCGCTCGAAGAGCTTCTCGCAAAGCTGTCGCCCGTCGATATCGTGCTCGTCGAAGGCTTCAAGAACGAGGCCCACACCAAGCTGGAGGTCCACCGCCCGGCCACCGGCGCCGACCTGATCTGCGCGACGAACCGCTCTGTCGTTGCCGTCGCGACCGATGCCCCCCTGCAGGACGGCGCACCGGGGCACGATATAGCGGTGCTCGATCTGAACGATACCGTTGCCATCGCCGATTTCGTGGTCGCGCATTGCGGTCTTGCCGGACGGCTGGAGGAAGCGGTCTGACATGGCGCAGCTTTCCGACGACTGTTTTGCATTCGGTGGCGAACTGATGCGCACCGACGAGGCGCTGGCCCTGCTGACGGACCGGCTCGCCGTCGTCGTGGGCCGGGAGGACTGCGCGCTCCGCGAGGCCGCCGGGCGGATACTGGCCGATAACGTTACGGCAGCCCGCGCGGTGCCGCCGCACGACAACGCGGCCGTCGACGGCTACGCCGTCCGGTTCGACGACCTGTCGGCGGACGGCGAGACACGGCTTTTGCTGGGCGGGCGCATCGCGGCGGGCGAAATCTCCGACCGTCCCGTGGGGCCGGGCGAAGCGATCCGCATTTTTACGGGTGCGGCCATGCCGGACGGCGGCGATACGGTGCTGATGCAGGAGGACTGCCGCGAGGAAAACGGCGACGTCGTCATTCCGCCGGGCATCAAACGGGGCGCGAACCGGCGCTTCGCCGGCGAGGATATCGCGGCGGGCGACGTGATCCTGACCGCCGGAACAAGGTTACGCCCGCAGGAGATCGGCCTCGCCGCCTCGATCGGCCTTGAAACGCTGGCGGTTTACAAGCCGGTCCGCGTGGCGCTGTTTTCAACCGGCGACGAAGTCCGGGATGCGGGCGACGAGTTGCCGCCGGGCTGCATTTACGACGCCAACCGCTATTCGGTTTCCGCGGCGCTGAAACGGCTGGGCTGCGAGGTCGACGACCTGGGCATTCTGCCGGACTCATACGACGTGATCCGCGATACCCTGGCAGGGGCGGCGGACGATCACGACCTCATCATGACATCGGGCGGCGTTTCCACCGGCGAGGAAGACCATGTCCGCGCGGCTATCGACGCGCTCGGCAGGATGCATTTCTGGCGCCTCGCGATCCGCCCCGGGCGCCCCCTGGCACTTGGCCAGATCGGCAGCGTGCCGTTCATCGGCCTGCCCGGCAATCCCGTCGCGGTCCTCGTGACCTTCATGCGGTTTGCCCGCCCCGCGATCCTGCGGCTGGGCGGCTGCCGCGTGACCGAACCGGCAATGTATCGCGTACGGGCGGGCTTCCCGGTGAAAAAGAAGCTCGGGCGCCGCGAATGGCTCCGCGTGCGGCTCGACCGGGATGCGGATGGCGCGCCCGTCGCCCGCAAATTCCCGCGCGACGGCGCAGGCATCCTGACATCGATGGTCGAATCCGACGGACTGGTTGAACTTCCCGAGGAATTGACTAGCTTCGAGGCGGGCACCATGGTGGATTTTCTGCCTTTCAGCGAGATCGGATAATGCAGGTACTTTATTTTGGCTGGGTCAAATCCCGGATCGGTATCGGAAAAGAGGAACTGTCGCCGCCGCCGGAGGTGACGGATGTCGCCTCCCTGATCGACTGGCTCAAGGGCCGGGGCGACGGCTATGCCAATGCGTTCGCGGATTCGGCGGCGCTTCGGGTTGCCGTCAATCAGGAGATCGCCCCGCTCGATGCAGCGATCACCGACGGGGACGAGGTCGCCGTCTTTCCGCCGATGACGGGGGGCTGAACGCGATGATCCGGGTACAGTCCGAAGACTTCGATATCGGCGCGGAAATCAGCCGCATGACGGCAACCAATACCGAGATCGGCGGGCTCGCCAGTTTCGTCGGGCTGGTCCGCGATTATGCGGGTGACGAAAAAATCAGTTCCATGACGCTGGAACACTACCCCGGCATGACCGAAAAACAGCTGGCCAGGCTGGAGGCCGAGGCGCGCGAGCGCTGGGACCTGCAGGACGTGCTGATTATCCACCGCTACGGCACGCTCAACCCCGGCGACCGTATCGTATTGGTGGTCACCGCCTCGGCGCATCGCGAAGCCTCGCTCGAAAGCTGTCAGTTCCTGATCGACTGGCTGAAGACCAAGGCCCCGTTCTGGAAGCTGGAAGACCGCGAATCCGGTGCCAAATGGGTCGAATCCCGCGAAGAAGACTCGGTCGCCGCCGACAAGTGGGTGCGGGTGACGGACGCATAAGGCAGAAGGTCCACGGAAAAGCGGCTCGCGAACGACACAAACGAATTGTCATCCCGGCCTTGTGCCGGGGTCCGGTCTTTCGCCCACCGCCGTCTGGATCCCGGCACAAGGCCGGGATGACATATCAGCGGTGAGCAACCGTCATGAAGCCCGGGACAAGCCCGGGGGGAGTGGAGTTCGGGAAGGTCAGGCCGCTTCTTCGCTCAACGTGCCGCGCACCAGCGCTTCGTAGTCCTCGAGAAGGGTGCGGGTGATCGTGCCGACCTCGAACTTATAATCGTCGATCTCGCCTACCGGGGTCACTTCAGCCGCCGTGCCGGTGACGAACACCTCGGATGTATCGGCGAGTTCTTCCGGCATGATTGCGCGTTCGATCACTTCATAGCCGTGCTTCTTGGCGATACCGATCACGGTGCGCCGGGTAATGCCGTCAAGGAAGCAATCCGGCGTCGGCGTGTGGATTTTGCCGTCCTGAATCAGAAAAATGTTGGCGCCGGTGGATTCCGCGATCTGGCCGCGATAGTCGAGCATCAATGCGTCGTCATAGCCTTTCGCCTCGGCGGCATGCTTGCTGAGCGTGCAGATCATATACAGACCGGCCGCCTTGGCATGGACCGGCGCGGTGTCGGGCGCCGGACGGCGCCATTTGGATGTCGTCAGGCGTATGCCGCGCATCCGCGCTTCGGGCGAGAAATAGGACGGCCATTCCCACACCGCGATGGCGACATTGATTTTGGTCTGCTGGGCCGACACGCCCATCATCTCGCTGCCGCGCCACGCGACCGGGCGCACATAGGCGTCGGCAAAACCCTGCGACTCCACGGTATCCCGCGTTGCCTGTTCCAGCTCCTCGAGCGAATAGGGAATGGTGAAACCAAGTTCCTTGCCGGAATCGATCAGCCGCTGGGTATGTTCCCGCAGCTTGAAAACTTCGCCGTTGTATACGCGCTCGCCCTCGAACACGCAGCTCGCGTAATGCAGACCATGAGACAGGACGTGCAGCTTGGAGTCCCGCCAGGGCACCAGCGCGCCGTTATACCAGATGTTGCCGTCCTGATTATCGAAGTTCATCATGGCTATTGTTACTCCGCCGCTTGTCCCGAAGACATATTGTTACGATTAAAGCTTGCGGTTGGTAACATTCAAAGGCATATATGTCAACATGACTGACATAAAAACCGGGATCAATCCGCTCTTCCTCCGCGAAGAGGATTTGCGCCAGGGAATCGAGCTGCTGTATTTCGCCTATCGCGATTTCACGGCAGAGCCGGATGCCATCCTCGCGGAATACGGCTTCGGCCGGGCGCACCACCGGGTCATCCATTTCGTCGGCCGCAACCCGCGCATTACCGTCTCGGAACTGCTGGCGATCCTGAAGATCACCAAACAGAGCCTGTCGCGGGTTCTCGGCCAGTTGGTGCGCGAGGAATTCATCGTCCAGCACGAAGGCAGGCAGGACCGTCGCCAGCGGCTGCTGGAACTGACGCCGACCGGAATCGCCCTCGAACGCCGCCTGTCGGAATCGCAACGCCGCCGGTTTGCCGAGGCCTATCGCAACGCCGGCGCCGAAGCGGTCGAAGGCTACCGCAAGGTGATGATGGGCATGATCTCGGCAGAAGACAGGGAACGCGTTTTCGGGCCGAAAGACGCCGGTGAAAACTGAACGGACGCGCTGACGCCTGCACGATCGCGGGCCGCGGGACAGGGGCCCGGCAACTTGTATGAATGACCCGACCGGTCGGCGGCAGCGCCGTATTTCGGGGCTCGTCAGTTGTCGTGAACCGTGAAATCCGGCGCATTCGACGTACGCCCGCAAACAGGCTATCAACGTCCGGCGAAACGGAAATACAACGATTCAAGTGCAGGAGAAGATTTATGGCCCAGGCCGAAGCAAGACATATTCTGGTGGATAGCGAAGAGCAGTGCGAAGCCCTCAAAGCGGAGATCGCGGGGGGCGCCGATTTCGCCGACGTTGCGAAAGAGCATTCTTCCTGCCCGTCCAGCGCCAATGGCGGCGAGCTGGGCTCGTTCGGTCCCGGCCAGATGGTTCCGGAATTCGACCAGGTCGTGTTCAGCGCCCCGGTGAACGAAGTCCAGGGCCCGGTGAAAACCCAGTTCGGCTATCACCTGCTTGAGGTTACCAGCCGCACCGACTGAGCGTTCGGCTGACGATCCGGCAGGACCGGATCAGGGTCAGGCGAAACCGCTAGACCCTGATCCGGCCCTCCAGATACATCACGGCCTTTCCGCCGATACCCACGCGGTCGCCGCGGTCCTCACAGACCAGCGCGCCGCCGCGTGTCGATATCTGGCGGGCATCCATCCGGGTTTTGTTCAGGCGCTTCGCCCAGTACGGCGTCAGCATGCAATGGGCCGATCCGGTCACCGGATCTTCGGGCACCCCGAAAGACGGACCGAAATACCGCGACACGAAATCGACCGCATCGCCCGGCGCGGTGGCAATCACCCCGCGCGGATGCAGGGTGGATAGTGTCGCCATGTCCGGGTTGAAGCCGGCGATGTCGGCTTCGGTGTCGAAAACCGCCATGTAATTGGGGCCTTCGATGACGTGCGCCGGTGTCGCCCCCAGACCGTCGGCAAGTGCCGGCGGGCAGTCGACCGCGACGCCCGGGTAGGCCGGAAAATCGAGAAACAAGCTGTCCCCGTTGCGCACCACGGTCAGTTCGCCGCTGCGGGTCTGGAATCTCAGAAGATCGGCTTCGGGAGCGAAGCGTTCGAAAATCAGGAATGCCGAGGCAAGCGTGGCGTGGCCGCAAAGCTCTACCTCAAGCGTGGGCGTGAACCAGCGCAGATCATAGTTCGTCCCACCGGCATCACTGGCAACGAAGAACGCGGTTTCGGCAAGATTGTTTTCGGCGGCGATGGCCTGCATCGTCTCGTCGGCAATCCAGGCGTCGAGCGGGCAGATGGCCGCCGGGTTGCCGGCAAATACCCGGTCGGTGAAAGCATCGACCTGGAAAATGGCGAGGTCCATCGGCGCTAGGTTCCCCCGAACGGCGCTACCGTGTGGCCGTGATCGACGGGGCCGTGTCCCGCGCCATAGCCCGGCGCGCCTTCGATCGCGGCCACCACATAGGCCTGGGCGCGGCCGACGGCGGCCGGCAGGTCGAGCCCCTGCGCAATCCCGGTGGCGATCGACGACGCGAGCGTACAGCCGGTGCCGTGTGTGTGCCGGGTGTCGATGCGCCGCGTCTCGAAGATATGAAAACCGTCGCCATCGAGCAGCACGTCGGACAGCGCGTCGCCCGCCATGTGCCCACCCTTCACCAGCACCGCGCCTGGCCCGAGCGCCTTGAGCGCCTCGGCGGCCTGTTTCATATCGGCGACGGTCGAGATCGAGCCCGGCGCGCCGAGAATTTCCTCGGCTTCCGGAATATTCGGCGTAATCACCCGGGCCAGCGGCAGCAGGCGCTCGCGCAGCGTCGTCACCGACGCGATATCGAGCAGCGAGGCCCCGCCCTTGGCGACCATGACCGGATCGACAACCAGCGGAATGCTGGCGGCCTCGGCCTCGATGACGGCGCAGACGGCCTCGATCACCTCGGCGCTGTGCAGCATGCCGGTCTTCAGGCTGTCGGCGCCGATATCGTCGAGCACCACGCGCATCTGCTTCTGGATAAAACCGGTATCGACCGGATAAACATCATGCACCCCGAGCGTATTCTGCGCCGTCAGTGCAGTGATCGCCGTCGTCGCGAACCCGCCCAGCGCGGTGACCGATTTGACGTCGGCCTGGATGCCGGCGCCACCGCCGGAATCGGATCCGGCGACGATAAGGACACGACCTTTCATCAATCGCCTCAGCCCGATACTTGCTCGATCGCGGTGACGATGTCCGACACAACGCCCTGGACCAGCGCGGCGTCCTCACCCTCGGCCATGACGCGGATCAGCGGTTCGGTACCCGACTTGCGCATCAGGATACGCCCGGTATTGCCGAGGCGCGCCTCGCCCGCCGCGACGGCCCTGACGACCGATGCGTCTTCAAGCGGCGGCGTGCCGTTGAAACGGACGTTTTCGAGAATCTGCGGCAGCGGCTCGAACCGTCGGCCGACCTCGCTGAGCGGCTTGCCGGTCTGCACCATCGCCGACAGCACCTCGAGCCCGGCAATCAGGCCGTCCCCCGTCGTGGTGTATTCGCTGAGCACGATATGGCCCGACTGTTCGCCGCCGACATTGAAGCCGTTGGCGCGCATGTGTTCGACCACGTAGCGGTCGCCGACCTGCGTGCGCACCAGTTCAAGGCCGAGCCCCTGAACGTAGTGTTCGAGGCCGAGATTGGACATCACGGTGGCCACGACCCCGCCGCCGGTCAGCCGGCCGTCGGTATGCCAGGATTCGGCGACGGTCGCCATCAGCTGATCGCCGTCGATCAGCGTGCCCGTCTCGTCGGCGACCAGCACGCGATCGGCGTCGCCATCGAGCGCGATGCCGATATCGGCGCCGTGCTCGCGCACCATGCGGCACATGGTGCGGGTATCGGTGCTGCCGCAGTATTTGTTGATGTTGAAGCCGTCCGGTTCGACCCCGTAGGTCACCACGTCGGCGCCCAGTTCCCAGAGCGCCGCGGGCGCGACCTTGTAGGCCGCCCCGTTCGCACAATCGACGACGATCTTCAGCCCATCGAGCCGGAGACCGCGCGGAAACGTGTTTTTGACGAATTCGATATAGCGGCCCTCGGCGTCGTCGAGCCGCTTGGCGCGGCCGAGATCGGCGGATTCGGCAAGGGACGACTGCATCTCGGTCTCGATCATGCCTTCGATCTGTTCCTCGGTCTCGTCCGACAGCTTGTAACCGTCCGGGCCGAACAGCTTGATGCCGTTATCGTGGAACGGATTGTGCGATGCCGAAATCATCACGCCGAGATCGGCGCGCAGGGACCGGGTCAGCATGGCAACCGCGGGGGTCGGCATCGGGCCGGCAAAAATCACGTCCATTCCCATGGCGATGAAGCCGGCGGCGAGGGCGGGTTCGAGCATATAGCCGGACAGCCGCGTGTCCTTGCCGATCACAACCGTATGACGGTGGGCACCCCGGGTAAAAATGCGCCCAGCCGCCATTCCCACCTTCAACGCGGTTTCCGCCGTCATCGGGTCGGTGTTGGCGGTCCCGCGAATACCGTCGGTGCCGAAATATTTACGTGCCATTACTTACTGTCCTGTCCGCATTCTGTGGTGTCGTTTGGCGGAAGCGCTGCCGTTATAGCAAGGAATTACAAGGTGTTCACGCGTTCTCGTGAAAATCGCCCGATCCGGCCTGCCAGATGGCGATCGCCTGGACGGCCGCCGCGACGTCATGCACCCGATGGATCTGGACGCCGCGCGACAGTGCCAGCATCGTGGCGGCGACCGTCCCGGGCAACCGGTCCTTCGGGTTTTCGATGCCTGCGATGCGGCCGATAAAGCTCTTGCGCGACACCCCGATGGCGACCGCGCAGCCGGTGCCGTGAAACGCCCCGGCCCGCCGCAGGATTTCCATGTTATGCGCATCCGTCTTGCCGAAACCGATCCCCGGATCGACAGCGATTCTGCCGCGCGGCAGGCCTGCCGCCACACAGGCATCGACGCGCGCACTGAGCCACGCAAAAATATCGTAGGAAGCGAGCCGGTATGAAGGCGCCTGCTGCATGGTCTCCGGGCGGCCCTGCATATGCATCAGCACCACGGACGCGTCCGAGGCCGCGACGACGCCGAGCGCATCCGGGTCGTCCGTCAGCGCCGTGATATCGTTGACGATGCGCGCACCCGCATCGATGGCGGCGCGCATCACGCGACTGCGCCGGGTATCGACCGACACCGTTATGCCGGCGGCCACCGCAGCCTCGATAACGGGCAGAATCCGGGCAATTTCATCCGACACCGGCATCGGATCGGCGCCCGGGCGGGTGGATTCGCCGCCGATATCGACAATCGCAGCGCCCTCCTCCGCCAGCTTCAGCGCCCGGTCGATCGCCCGGGCGGGATCGAAAAAATCGCCGCCGTCCGAAAAACTGTCTGGCGTCACGTTGACCACGCCCATGACAACGGGCTGCGACAGATCCAGCCCGGCAAACGGCGCGGGGGCAGTGCCGAGGGCGGCTATCGCGGCAGGTCTCTCGGCGGCAGACACATATTCGCTGTCGCTGCCCGGCGCCTCGCCGCCCAGGATCTCGACCATGGAAAACGCGACCGGCCCGCCGGCAAGCGGGAATGCCGTTCCCGCGCCGACGGCATGCGCGGCAGCCTCGCCGGTCAGTAATCCGAGCGGATTGAACACACGGGGTTCCTCCCTGACAGCAGACGACCCCGGGCAAGGCCGGGGTCGCTGGACATTATATACGGGTCTCCGGCGATGCCGAAATCAGGTACCGGGCTGGGGCTCGGGCTCCATGCCGCCGGTATCGTCGCCGGTATCGCGGGATTTCTTGCCCGACGTCGGCACCGAGGATTTACGACCGGCGCCGGCTGGCGGGTCTTCCGGCGACGGGCGGAAGATATCCTCACCGCGCAACAGCGCATTGATATCCTCACCCGACAGATTTTCGTATTCGAGCAGCGCCTGGGCGATTGTTTCCAGATCGTCCTTGCGCTCCGTCAGAACCCGGCGCGCCGTCGTTTCGGCATCCTCGATCAACTGGCGAATCTCGGAATCGATGAGATCGGCGGTCTGGTCGGACATGTTCTTCTGCTGCGTTACAGAATGGCCGAGGAACACTTCTTCCTCGTTCGCCGAATACCGCAGCGGGCCGAGCTTGTCGGAGAAGCCGTATTCGGTGACCATGCTGCGCGCCAGGCCGGTTGCCTGCTGAATATCGTTGCCGGCACCGGTGGTCACGTTTTCGGCCCCGAAGATAAGCTCCTCGGCGACCCGGCCACCGAACATCATGGCGAGCTTGGATGTCAGCTCGACCTTCGAATAGCCGTACTTGTCCCGCTCGGGCAACGACATCGTCACGCCCAGCGCCCGGCCGCGCGGAATGATCGTCACCTTGTGCAGCGGATCGTGTTTGGGCACCGACAGGGCAACCAGCGCATGGCCAGCCTCGTGATACGCCGTCAGCGCCTTTTCGTCCTCGGTCATGACCATGGACCGCCGTTCGGCGCCCATCATGACCTTGTCCTTGGCATCCTCGAACTCGGCCATGGTGACCAGGCGCTTGTTCTTGCGGGCGGCCAGAAGGGCTGCCTCGTTGACGAGGTTTGCGAGGTCGGCACCTGAGAATCCCGGTGTGCCGCGGGCGATAACCTTGGCGTCCACGTCGGGCGCCAGCGGCACCTTTTTCATATGAACTTTCAGGATCATCTCGCGGCCGAGCACGTCGGGGTTCGGCACCACGACCTGGCGGTCGAAACGGCCGGGACGCAGAAGCGCCGGGTCGAGCACGTCGGGACGGTTGGTCGCGGCGATCAGGATCACGCCTTCATTGGCCTCGAACCCGTCCATTTCGACCAGCAGCTGGTTCAGCGTCTGTTCGCGTTCGTCATTGCCGCCGCCGAGACCGGCGCCGCGATGACGACCGACCGCATCGATTTCGTCGATGAAAATAATGCAGGGCGCGTTTTTCTTGCCCTGTTCGAACATATCGCGGACGCGGCTGGCACCGACGCCGACGAACATCTCGACGAAGTCGGAACCGGAAATCGTGAAGAACGGCACGTTCGCCTCGCCCGCGATGGCGCGCGCGAGCAGCGTTTTACCGGTACCGGGAGGACCGACAAGCAGCACGCCTTTCGGAATTTTACCGCCGAGGCGCTGGAATTTCTGCGGATCGCGCAGGAATTCGACGACCTCTTCCAGTTCCTGCTTGGCTTCCTCGATACCGGCAACATCGCCGAACGTCACGCGGCCGGAGCGCTCTGTCAGCAAGCGGGCCTTGGACTTGCCGAAGCCCATGGCCTTGCCGCCACCGCCCTGCATCTGGCGCATGAAGAAAATCCACACGCCGATCAGAAGCAGCATGGGGAACCAGGAAATAAGGATATTCAACAGCGACGGCGAACCGTCATCGGTCGGCGCGGCCTTGATGACGACGCCGCTCTTGTCGAGCTTGTCGACCAGATTGGGGTCGGCAGGCGCATAGGTTGAAACCGTCCGGCCGTCCTTGCGGATCGCCGTGATGTTGCGGCCCTTGATTGTCGCTTCGCTGATCTGACCGCCCTGTACTTCGGCCAGGAAGGTCGAATACGGAATACCGGCCTGTCCGCTGCGGCCCGACGGCTGCTGGAACAGATTGAACAACGCCACCAGCAACAAGCCGATGATTACCCAAAGGGCGAGATTTTTACCGAAATTATTCAATGACCCTGCTTCCCGAAAGGCGGCGTTCTACCCACCGGCGTCCGCCGGACCGCCAAGGCGCCGGCCCCGCTGGCCGACGACGTGCTGTGTCCTATGCTTATCATAAAACCTATTTGTATCAAATAAGACGCCTGAACGGTTAAGCAACCCAAAACGGATGCCCGGAAAGTGCCGAACGCCAGCGAAATTCTATTTTTTCGACAATGTTTTCAATAAGTTGCGGCGACCGATACTGCAGGTGCGGCACTTCGACCACTTTTTTGCCGGCACGGATTGCCGGGAGCGCATAGCGGACAGGCCCCGGAAAATCGCGCCATTCCGCCAGATCGACACGCGCCGAAAGCGTGACGATGTCCTGCCAGCCATCCTCGCCGAGCGCGCCCAGCCGGTATCCGTCGGCCCCGGCCCCGGAGGGCGCCGATGGCGGATTTGCAGCAAATCCAACG
>TARA_R110002110_G_scaffold215791_2_pt1 | contig 19085 bp, 33 predicted proteins | sample TARA_R110002110 | Tara Oceans TARA_R110002110 (sample SAMEA4397330) | marine metagenome | biome: Polar Biome; feature: [SRF] surface water layer (ENVO:00010504); material: water (ENVO:00002006), including particulate matter (ENVO:01000060) such as... | depth 5 m
ACATCGGAAGAATCAATATCTAAGTATTTAAAAGAGGTTAGAAAGTACAGTGTACTCAAACCTAATGAAGAGTTAGTTATAACAAAAAAAATAGCGGAAGGTGAGGACAGTCAAATAGAACACCTAATTAAGGCTAATTTACGTTTTGTTATTTCAGTAGCTAAAGAATATCAAGGTCAAGGGGTTCCCTTAGTAGATTTAATTAACGAAGGTAATTATGGGTTAATCAAAGCAGCTAAAAAGTTTGATTACACTAGAGGGTTTAGGTTTATATCTTACGCTGTATGGTGGGTAAGACAATCTATTTTACAATGTCTTTCAGATAATAGTAGAACTGTAAGATTGCCAGTTAACATAACTAACCAGTTATCTAAAATTAAAAAGGAGATATCTCAATTTGAGCAGGTAAACCATAGAAAACCAACAAACATTGATATGGACTTGTCAGTTTTAAATCACCCAAAATGTTCATCTTTAAATGATAAAATAAATGAAGATGGTGATGAAATATTAGACTTAATAGAAGATACTTCATTTGCTAGACCTGACGAAGACACTAATTCAGAAGAAATATTAAAATCTAGTCTAGAAGAAACGTTAAGTGTTTTGTCTGAAAGAGAGAAAACTATTATAAACATGTATTTTGGTTTAGATGGTAGTTCGATGACATTAGAACAAATAGGTGAAGAGTTTGGACTAACTAAAGAACGGATTAGACAAATTAAAGAAAAGAGTTTACGTAAATTAAGGTCTAATTGTGATAATTTATTTGACTTTATACAAAAATAATTAAAGCACGTACCACTTAATCAGTGGTTAGTCCAGTCCATAGGATGATGAGAAATGGTGTGATAACCATATGGAGATATTTCGATAGTAATTAAATTTACACAAGTGTATGAGGATAGGTGTGAGACTTTGAGGCTGTGTCGCCAGGTACAGATTAGTCGTCCTTGAGATAACACCCACTTGATGTCGGAATTAATTTTATTCTTAATATATTTATAAAATATAGAATCATACACTTTTTAATTAAAGTGATTAAATTAAAAAAAAAATAATTATGAAAAATGTATTAGCGTTTATTGATAAATGGGGGTTTAGAGTTTTATTCCCACTATTTTTAATAATGTTTTTAAAAACATGCTCAACAAATAGTAATATTGAAAAAGCAGAAAAAAATGTTTCTAAAAATATTATAAGAATTGACAGTCTACTTAATCTTATGGATAAGAATATTCTCAATAGAGAAGAAATGGTTTTTTTAATTAAAAACACCCCTAACTGGAAAACATTAGAATTAGAGGAGTTATCCGATAAAAACAGAATACCTATTAATAAATTAAAAAATGATGAAGAATAAAATTATGGTAAATTGGATTAACTCTTGGAGAGGTGGTAACAAAAAAAATAAATATAGTGTTACAATAAGATTAGGTAAATTAACTGTATTTGAATTTAAGTACTGTCCTTGTGATAACGAAGGGTGTACTAAGATTAGATTAATGTTATTAAATTTAGGTTTTGAAATATGAAAAAGGCTTGGGATTGGATAAAAAATAACCCTAATAGGTCAATGTTTTTATTGCCAATTTTATTGGTTGCCGCAATTTCTATATCACATGTTGTATCTTGGTATGATATGGCTAACCCTATTAATTGGGCGATATACTTATCTATAGCTATAGAAATTGGTGCTATAACCGCACTAGTTGCGGCAACAAACAAAATCAAGGGTGGAATATGGTTTATGTTTGGTATAGTTACTTTTATACAGATGATAGGTAACATTTTTTATTCTTATAAAGAAATAGATGAAACAGGTGAGTTATTTAAATCATGGGTAGAACTAACTGGACCTATTTGGGAACTAATGGGAACTGAAACAACAGACTTGATTGGTATGAAAAGATGGTTAGCGTTTTTAGAAGGTGGGTTACTACCTATTATATCCTTAACATCATTACATTTCTTTGTTAAGTATGAAAAATCCGAAGAATTAATTAACCATAAAGTTAATGATGTCGAAGAAGACATGTACAACACACTAACCAAACACCCAAAGGACGTATACGTACCGAAAAGTAGTGGGACTGAAAAAAAAGTGTTTAAAGTTGAGGTTAAGGATATACCTAAAGAAGAGGTAGAAGAATATGTGGAAAATGTTATAGAAAGAGTAACACCTAAAGAGATAAGAGATAAAATAAGTAATAGTTGATTATTGACAAGGAAAAATACAAGTTAAAAAACACTAACTACTATAGCCAAGTTTATAAAAAAACACAAATAGTTATTGGTCATAATAGTAGGAAGGACATGAGACACTATCAGGGTTGGTTAAGATTAAACTTTGGTGAATATAAAAAAACGTCACACTACAGTATAGATAAAGATGGGTGTGTGTATGAACATTTTGACCCAAAATACTACTCAGACTTTATAGGTCATGAACAAGACAAGTGTAATATATCTATCAATTTAGTTAATGTAGGTTGGTTAAAAAACGACAAAATTAAAAATATATATACAGATTGGTTAGGTCACACCTATAGTACCGAAAAAATGGGTATTATAAAAAAACCTTGGCGAAATTATGAAAATTGGGTTTCATATACTGAGGAACAAGAAAAATCTTTATTAAATTTAGTAAATAAACTATGTGAAGACTTTGATATTAAAAAAGATTGTGTGGGTAACAATGTTTATAACAAAAACATTGATATTTATAAAGGAATAACATTTAGGAGTAATTATTCACAAGAATTAACAGATGTGAGTCCCGCTTTTAAAATGGAGTTATTAAAATAATTATAAAATGGATGATAGAGAATTTTTAAACAAAATAAGAAAAATACAAGGTAGTGATAATAAGATATCTTTAACAGAGATGACTGTTGATAGCGTTACACCTCCCTTTGAAAATAAAAAAAAACAACTTAATAGGTTACTAAAAGAATCTAACCTACTTAACGAGGATATACAAACTTTAGATGCACAAGAACAAAAGGAAGAGGAAAGTAAATTTAAAGACATCGTTTCAAAACTAGTTAAATTCGAACCGATTAAAGTTTATCCAGAAAATGTAGAATGGTCTGGTACTTTAATTAGAGAAAAAATAGATTGGACTTTTTCATTGGATGATACGGTTGGTTGTTATATTTACACAACTGAACTAATACAATTACGTGATGAGGTCCTAGAGGTCTTAAAAAAACTAAGAGGATACTACGATGTGTGGGCAGAAGAATGGTCCTCACGATTAACAGGGACACCAACTGAAGACAATGACGAACTAGAAATAGATGTTGAAGCCGAAGAAGGTGCTGAAATTGAGGATGAAGACGGAGCTGGATTTTAATTATGGAAAAACTTAAAAAAATATGGTTATGGATTTCTGGTGGAATAGTTGCTCTACTTAGTATTGTTTTTGTATTTTCTAAAATACTTAAATCAAATAAAGAAAAGAGAGAATTTAAAAAAGATAAAAAAAAACTAATTAAAGACTTTAAAGAAATACACGAAAAAGTTGTCGAAGTAAAAAAAGATAAAAAAGACACTAAAGAAAAAATAAAAAAGAATAAACAAAAAATTAAAGACACAAAGTCTAAAGTTAAGAAAACTAAAAAGGCTGTAGATACCCTAAAAGATTTCAAAGACAAACATGAAAAATGAAACACTCACAACTAAAACAACTCATCAAAGAGGAAATACGTAGCGTATTGAATGAAAACAAAAGCCCATATAAAGGGTTAAATCGTGAGACTGCTAGAGAAGTATTGAACTTTTTAAGAAATTTTAGGTATGGAAGAAATGAAAATGAAATTAGAGAAAAACTACAACAAAAGTTTGGAGAAACTATTCCTAAATCTCAAATATTATTTTTTATAGATAGAGTAATTAACTATTATAAATCTTCTTATGATGAAAAACAACTAAAAGGAATAGGACTCCCAAAATTATCTTATTATGTAGCAAATAGTGTTAGCCGTAATGATAAAAAAGAATCTCTTCCTATTAGATATGAGTTATGAAAAAATTAGTTACATTCTTTGGTTTTATTTTATTTTCATTTACAACTTTTTCACAAGTAACAGACGACTCTACAACAATCTCAAATACCGAATTAAATGAGGTGTTTAAAGCGATAGACACATTAGTAAAACAAGACAGTTTAAAAACGGTTTTAATTAATGATTTGACAAATCAAATAAATCTATACCATACTTTAACAATACAAGATAGTTTATTATTGGGTTATAAAAATAAACAAATGGCTATTTTAAATGAAACCATAATATTATACGATAAAAGACTTAAAAAAGTTGATAAATGGTATAATAAAGCTTGGGTTGGTATAATTGAGGGTATGGCTTTAACAACTTTATCTTCTTGGGTAATTAAAAATGTTGTTGATTAAAAATGTTTAATTATTGTCATAAATTTTTTAATATTAATAAAAAAGATAAATAAGATGGATAAAGAAAAAATTGTTAAGTTATTAACTGAGATAAAAGATAATAACTATAAAGAAGTTATAGTGTATTCTTTAGAAGGGTGTCCAGCTTGTGATGAATTAAAAAAAAAGTTTGACAACATAGGAATAACTTATGAACAAGTTGTGATGAATGGTAATGACGATATGTGGGAAAAAATATCAGAGATGGGTGGTAGTGATTTTGCTCCACAAGTAAAAATACAAGATTATTTAATTAAAGAAGAGGAGTACGAAAGTATTAATGAATTAATTAGTAGAGTAGTGTCTAAAATGATAGGAAAAAACATTATACTTAAATAATTTTAATTTTTTAAAATATAAAAGATATTTATATAAAAAAACATTTTGAAAAAAAACATTAGAGAATTTAATTTTGAAACAGAGACTAAAGATAAAAACCTATCTAATATAGAAAAAACAAATGTAAAAGACCTTAAAAGCCAAATAAAAGATATTGAGTTAGATATAAAAAATTTAAAAAAAGGTTTAGAAGATATAGATATTGATGTAACTGATGATATTGGAAGAATGTCATATGTTAGACAATTAACTGGTGAATTCCTAGAATATGTAAAAACATTAAACGATGAGCTGTCCAGCCAAGTAGACATACCCGATTCTCAAGAGTTAATGAGTAAAATGTTAGGAAGGTCGGAAAGAAAAAGATATTACATGAGTAAATTTAGGTTATAAATAATTTTTAATGTTTTTTGATATATTTATTATTGAATAACTATTAAAAAAAAACAAAAAAAATGGCCAAAAAAGTATTAAAATACAGTGAAGAAGAATTTGTTACTCTTTTAGAGAATATCGTAAAAAGAGTTAAAAAAGAAGAGAGAATAGAAGAGTCTATTAAAAACAGAAAGTCTAAAATTTCTGAAAACAATAGAAGAACTAAAACTTCTAATAGAAGATTACCTAGAAGATAATTATTAAAAAAAAACGTTTAAAGTTAAATACCTAAACAGGTATGCAAAAAATCTAGCATAAGCTAGATTTTTTTGTTTATAGACAATATTTATAGTATATACCAAAAAACATAAAATGAAAAAATACCGATTAAATAATATCATTAAAGAAGAATTAAATAGAGATGATAAGACTGAAATTAAAAGGTTAGCTAGAAAAGAGTTTGAGGATATGCTTAAAACTACTGACATTAAGTCTAAGATAGAAACTTTGGTTAAAAAACAATTAAAGAGTGACAAACCAACCCAAAAAGAAGTTGCTAAAATATCTGAAAAAGTACTTATACAATTCTATAAAACCCTTTGGACTAGAAGAAGTTTTTGGGCAAACAAATTAGACAACATATAAAGATGATTAAAAATATAGACCCAAGAGCTAAAAAAGGTATGAGGATTCGTATGTTGTCTATGGCGGACGAAAACCCAATAGATGATGATTTAGAAGGCACCATTGACAGAATAGATGATATCGGTACCTTACATGTTAATTGGGATGATGGTAGAACGTTAGGGGTTATACCAAATGTTGATGATTATGAGTTATTGCCTCCATCAGAAGAACAAGTAGATTTTGATGTTTTTGAAAATGTCGCCTCTATATTAAGTAAGGCTAAAAAAACACAAAAACAAGTCTCTTCTAAAAATATAAGTAAAAGTGTAGATAAAATGTTTAAGTCCGAAACTTCTAAAAATAAAATAAAATTAGAATCAGAAGGTGGTAAATCTGAAGGAATGACTATTAAAGATATAGCTAAAAAACATAAAAAACCACTAGGTGATATTAAGAAAGAAATTAATATAGGTACTAAAATAGAAATGGAACATACTGATTCAAGAGCTAAAGCTAAAGAAATTGCTATGGACCATGTAACAGAATTTCATGATTTCTACTCTAATAAAAAATATGGAGCTATAGCGTCTGAAAAGGGGTTGGAGAAAGATTTGGAAGAAACCACAACAGCTGGTTCAGCTGGAGCTTATAACGCACCACTTTTCGGAAAACAAACAAACAAAGATATTATTAAAAAACCTTTTGCTAAAAATATCGCTGATAAAGTTGTTGGTAAGAAATCGATAAGCAACCCTACAGGTAAGATTTATTCATTTAAACCTAACACAAGTGAATCTACTGTATTTAAAAAGAGTGAGTTATTAAATGAACTTTCTAGCACATCTTCATCTAAATTACGTGATGCTGAAGGAGCTTTTGATGGTGATTCTTGGGTTGGTAAAAAGGGGTGGGTGAGAAAAGACGAATTAGCATGGCCTGGTGGTAAAATATCTGATATCTTAGCTAAAATGAATATTGATTGGGGTGATTCTGATTTAACTTTAACCGATAAGGAAACAGATAATATTAATGAAGGTTGGTTAATTAAATCAAAAGAAGATAAATTAGTTTTAAGTATACTTAAAAGAGTAAAGGAAAGATACCCTGATAATGTCAAATTAGATAGTGGTTATGGTGGTGGAAAAAATGATTTACCCAATTGGGGTAACCCAATTCTATTCACTTTACCTGGCATAAAAAGAGAGGCTAAAATAAATGTAAAATGTTACGATGTTCCCTATCAAGGTGGTAGTACAGCATGTAGTCTAAAAGTTAACAATAAAGACTTAGATGCTAGTAAATGGGCAATTAAAAAATTATATAATTTCTTTTTTGAAAAAATACATGATGAAACTAAATTAAAATTAGATAGAGAAATAGAATCTGACCTTACTGACCCTGGTTACGCTGAAGACGTATTTGATATGTTGGATGATGAAGATGTGGTGAGTGAAGGTTCAATTAAAAAACCACATAGAAGAAAAGATAAGGAAGTATTAGGAGAAGGAATAAGAACGGGTAATGATATTATTGACACTTTATTAGGTATTTTTATCACTTCTAGGTTAGCTGGTGTTAAAACCAAAGAGATTCCACAATATTTAGCAGAATTAGGACCAGAGTTAATTTTATACTTTATGAAATTTTTGAGGAGGTTTGGTTATACTGTAGATGTGGATTATATTCGTGATAATTGGAATAATTTATTGAAAAAAGCTTTAGGTAAATATTATAAAGAAGGTGGTATAGTTGAACCATTAGATGAAGCGTCAAATACTTATGAACCTAGAAAAAGAAAACATAACAGTGATAAAGAAGAGGATTTAGAAGAAACGACAACTTTTAGTTCTGTATTTGGGGGTGGTTACCCAGTAACACCATTTATGTTTGCTAAAAAAGGAAAACACAACCCATCTAAAAAACCAATATGGAAAGGTGGTAAGATTGTACAAAAATTTACTAAATCTAATTTATTAGACGAGATTAACAAAGTTAAATTTGTTAAAGGTGGTAAGTATGTTAAAATTAAAGATAAATGTGCCAAGTACAATAACCAACCATGGTGTAGTCAAGGAGCTATTGATGACCCACTAAAATTTAGTAATACCGTATTTGAAAACATAAAAAAAGTATCTAAAAAAATTGGTATGTCTGAAGAAAAAATAATGGATAAAATTAAGGCTAAATTAAAGGGTGTTAGTAAAGAGCAAATGGATTATAATAAGGAAAACAATTTACCATTGTGGTGGAAAGGTAGTAAAGAAGGGTTCTATGAAAAAATGGAACCAAGGAACAATTATACTGGAAGTAACTAATTTTTAGTAAACCAAAGATATTTATAAAAAAAGATACTATGTCAAAAAATATTAAAGAAATATTAAAGAAAAATTTAAATAAATTATTAGAAACAAAAGGGTTTGAAAACATGGAAGTCGCTTTTGGGGTTAAAGAAAAAAGTGACCATCTATCTAAAGCTGAAAAAGGCCAATTTGGTTCTATGGAATCAGTGGAAGATTGGTTTAACAAAACTAATGAAAAAGACACAACTGATTTAGGTAAGGCTTCTGTTCAACCCGCTTTAAATAAAGTTTTAAATAAAGATAAGAAAAATGCGGACGCTTATTATAAAGAGGTTGATAAAAAAATGCAAGCATTCCAAAAAACTGATGAATCGGAACCATCTCAGATTGGTGAGTCCGATAGTGGTTTAGAGATGAGACTTAAAGACTGTTTAAAAAGATGTTCTAAAGACGAAGACCAAGAAGGTTGTGAAAAAGCTTTATGTAATAAAATAAGGAAAGAAATGGGTGAACCTGTTAATGAAGCATTTGACCCACCAAAGGTAGATAGAGAAGAAGACCAAACATCACCTGAAGATGTATACTCAACGGAAGCTTTAGGTCCAGGTATGTTAGCTTTAAGGTATGATAATAGAGGTACTCAAATCTATGATAAATTTATGGATAGAATGGAAGAAATGAATGGTGATGACCTTACATATCAAAAACTTAGAAAATATAGTGAAAAATATTTAAAACATAAGTACGAAAAGCCAGACGAATACCAAAAACCACCAAAACTAAGAGTAAAAGAGGACCAAACAAAAAACAAAGAAAAAATGGTGTATATGGATGTTTTAGAAGAAAATATTTTTAAAGTAAAAGGTAATATTAAGTCTAAAGAACAAGTTATTAAATTAGTTGATAAATTACCATCTAGATTAAGAGTAGATGAAACTGTGTTTACAATAACGGATGGTGAGAACTCTTACAAGCTTATGTGGGAAGGTTCTTCAGATGGTGAAGCCGTTATTACAAACCAAAAAAACAAAAACTTGGTCAACGAGGACATGGAAAAAATGAAACATCTTTGGGGTTTTAAATCGTCTAACAAAAATAAGACTAAGAAAAACATAACTGAAGGTTCTGAAAAAATTTTTTATAAAATGATGGATAGTGTTAGGAACTTAAATGAAGCTGTTGCTGTTGATGCAAAAGCAAACAAATCAACAATTAAAAAATTAGCTAAAGAATTATCTAATGACGCTGACTTGGGAGCTAAGTGTAGACAACTAATCAAAAAAGACGGTGATTGTTCACAAAAATTAAAAGATATAGCTAAAGATAATTCTAATGATACTGATTTAGGTGCGGCTTGTAGAAAAATGTGTAAGTAATATGAAAAAGAAAATAGTAAAATTAACAGAACAAGACCTTGAAAACTTGGTTAGAAAAGTAATCAAAGAAGAAGGCGAAGAGTATAGAAGTAATGACCCAAGACAATTGGATTTATTCAGTGGTAAATCAAATATTGATAGTGCAAAAATACAAGAATTTCAAGAGATAAAAAACGCTATAATCGATGAAATCGAATCTCTAAACGAAGATAATTTGTATCAAGCGGCCTTTGATGGTGGTATTGAAAATGAGTTAATGGGTTTTTTTGACGTGGTTCACGAACTTGAAGAATGGATTAACGATAATGATACCGATGAGGAGTTGAGAGAGTTAACGGATGAAGCTAAGGACCTTTTAGATTACCTTGTGGGTACGTATCCTTTTGACATTTCTATTACTTTAGACCCAGAATTTATAGAATCAATAAAAAATTTATAAGTAAATGAAAAATTTAAAAGAAATAAAATTAATGATGGAGAGATTAGAATCTCCAAGGTTAACCGAAACTGAGTTAAATCATAAAAAAAGTCTTTTAAAAGAAGAATCTAGACACCAATGTTATGAAATTGATTTAGATTTAGATTCTTTAATTGGACAAGACTTATCTAAAATATTTGTCCCATCACAATATAGAGGTCGTAGTACTTTTGGGTCTGAATCTATAAATATGCAAGATGTTTTTACACCATCAGATGAAAAAGGACATAGAAAAACTTTACCAAAAATAACACAATTTTATTCTTATTTTTGTCCTAGAAAAAGAGAAAACTTTCCAGAATTAAAAGATGACCAGTTTATAACTTTTCCTAGTGACACTGATGTTACCAATATTTATGTTGGTCTTGATGGTGGTAAAATTACTCCAGTAGGGATGTCTGGAAAAGTTGTTGATGTTTCGGGTAACGCAATAAATTTACATGGTAGAAAAGGTCGTGTTGATAGATTATCTGTTTACCAAAACGGTAAATATATCAAATCATTAGATGATGACCAATTTCATGTCGGAAATGCAAAAGATAGTGATACCTCAGTATATGATAAAATAAAATCTAAACTAGGTGAAAAAGCAGACCCCAGTAAGACCAAAGAAATAGAGATGCAATAATAAAAAATTAAAAAATAACATAAGGTCTTCGGACCTTATTTTTTTGCCTACATATTTATAATAAAAAAAGAAATGTTATTAAAAAAAGGAGACAGTGGCCCAGATGTAAAAGAATTACAAACGTTATTAGATGATAATGGTTTTTGGACATATTATACAATTACAGATTATTTTGGTTCGGTAACTGAAACCGCAGTTAAGAATTTTCAATTTTCAAAACAAATAAAGGTAGACGGATTGGTTGGTAACACAACATATAGCTGTCTAATGGATGGTGTTAAAAACGATATTATGTTAAAAAAAGGAGATAGAGGTGAACAGGTAAAAGAGGTTCAACAAATGTTAGGTATTACCGCAGATGGTATATTTGGTTCAGGTACAGAATCTTCAGTAAAGAAGTTTCAGTCAGACAATGGATTAATTGCTGATGGTATTGTTGGTTCAAAAACATATGAAACATTAGCAAATAAAACATTGGGAAATAGTTTTGATAATATAATTGACGTAGATACAGACAGAACTTATTTTGATGACTCTGAAGACACTGATGATAAATTAAATTATTTAGGTTCTTATAAGACAGAAGATGGTTTAGAGATTGATAGAGCTTATTTGGATGGTGATGAGTATGTAAAAGATTATGGTGAGATACAACCAGAAAATTTCTTTATACATCACACCGCTGGTTGGAACAACCCATACAATACCATTAATAGTTGGAATAAGGACAAAAGAGGACGTGTGGCAACACAATATTGTATTGGTGGAACAAGTGTTAGAGTTGGTAGTTACGGTGATGACAAGTACAATGGCCAAGTTGTAGAGTGTTTTCCTGATTACTATATAGGATGGCACTTAGGTAAAGTTGGTAACTTTAATATGTCTAAGTATTCTTCAGCAGTTGAGATTAACAATTTTGGTTATGTAACTAAGAAAGATGGTAAGTATTATAATTATGTCAACGGTGAGGTTCCTGAGAGTATGGTGTGTGACTTAGGTTATGAATTCAAAGGTCATCAGTATTGGCACGCATACACTAAAGAACAAATAGAAAGTTTAAGGTTATTAATTAATCACGCAAACAAAATATACCCTAAGATTGATATGACCGCAGGTTTACCACAACTCTTAAAAGATGGTGTTCACCCTAAAGAAGCGTTTGATTTTAATGAAGACGCCTATAATGGTAGAATAAAAGGTTTATGGACACACACAAATGTTCGTACAGATAAATTTGATTGTTATCCGGACCCAAAATTAGTAGAAATGTTAAAAGGGTTATAATACTATTTAATTTTAAACATCGGTAACTAGAATTAAAGAATGAGTAGAATTAATAAAATATTAAAAAGTATCGATTTTTTAGAATACATATCAAGACCAATGGAAAAAAAAGAAATTGAACTAATACTTAAGATTAATGGTTTTGTAAGGGAAAGAGCTATTTTAATGTTAGATTTTACTGAATCATTATCAAACAGAGTTACTAAAACGTATTTGGGGGATTATCTTACATCAGATGAAGATAAGGTAAAACATTTTGATTGGTGTTGGGTAAGTGTGATTAATGACTTTAAAAAAGAGTTTATATATTTTGATAAAAAAAGTTCTTTATATGACTATTTTTTTAGTTTATTTTTAGAAGTTTTTTATAAAGAAGAAAATAAAGAAGAAAAAAACCTAGAAAAAACTTTATTTTTTATAATAAACACGTTTAATTATATTAAAATTAAAACAAAATCTGAATTAGACAATTTTTTAGATTTATATAAGATTTTTAATAAAAATTTTAATGTGGGTCTATAATGGATATTAATAAAAAGTTTGAGTTAATTACAAAACAATTAGTTTTAGAAAAAGAAAAAAAACATCTAGAATTAGAAAGGTACATAAATACTAATAATTTAGACATTAGTAACCTTTGTGAAGAGGTAACAAATAAATTAAATGAATATAGGTCATCTACAGAAAACCTAAATCTATGGTTAGAATTAATAGAGCCAGAAGTAAAAAAGTAGAAAATAATAAATAAAAAAAAAACAAAAAAAAATGGAAAGAAATAAGACAAATGAAATGGAAATGTTAGTTGAGGGTTTTAAATCAGAGTATGGAAAATTTACCGAAAAAGGTAATAAAGCCGCAGCAACTAGAGCAAGAAAACACTTACAAGATATTCGTAACTTGGCTAAAGAACTAAGAGACGATATTAGCAACACTAAAAAAGAAATGGTAGTTGGTTAATATGTTTTTAATTGAAAAAATAACGTTTTTACTATTTTGCCTAAGTTCTTTAAACATAATTAAGGGCTTAGGTAGAATAATTATAGAGATTACCAAAGAAGAACCAACTAACATAATTTATAGTGGTGGAGAGACTTTTCTATACGGTTTATCAATCTCTTATATATTTACAATACTAATCCTCGGTTTTTAATTATGATACAAGAAAAAATTAATAAATTAAAACCTTACTTTAAAGGTTTAAAAGTTGCTGACAACTACAGGATAGTTGAATTTAATATAAAAGATACTTGGGTGGTGGAAGAGTGTGAGGATATAGATTTGCAACAAAAACAAATAAACGAGTCTACCAATATTTTGTATAGCATGTTTTATTCTGATAAAAAATCTTTTGATGAGATTATTGATTATGTAGAAGAAAAGGTTATAAAAAGAAATCTAGAGGTAGAGGAAAAAGAAAGGTTATTAAGGGTAAAAGTAGAAGAACTTAAAAGAGTCTTTGAGAACAAGGGTCTAAATGAGTTAAACAACTTAAAGTTTACCACTGAAGACCATACATTAAAATTAGGGTCAATTAGTGGTAGTCATAAAACCACAGAAAATCTAAATATCAAATCAAACCAAAATGGGTCTACCAAAGAACTTTCAAACAAAGAATAATCTATATAAAAGATTAGACGCATTAAATAATATTAATTTTTATAAAGTTAACTTTGAAGTTATTGAAAAAGATGGTGATGAACCATTTATCATGAGTAAAGAAGTTAATGCTTTAAATGATGAACAGTTGGAAAAAAAATTTGTTAAACTAATGGAACAACAAAACTTTCATCATTTCAAAATTATAGACTACAAAGCCTATTCTTTTTCTGAAAGAATAAAAAAATTAGGTTTAGAACCTTTATTAAATTAATCCTCGTTAAAAGCTCTTTCAGTCATCTCTTGAAAAGAATGGACTAACCAAGTAACACCCGAAGATAAACAACCATCTAAGAAAAGAGATAAATATATATTATCTATACCTTGACTAGCGGTTGGTGACATATTTCCGTAACCCATTAATTGGAATGTTAATGATAAAAACAAACCAACCCAAAAAGGTAAACAAACCATACAATTAAAAAGTACGCCAAAAAATTTTGGACTGACCCTTACCCAAAAGTCCCTAAAGCCTTCAAATATTGAACCGTACACAATAATGTTAGTGATACCATAGTTTAATAAAATAAATACAATTAATCCCATTTCTTTTTTATTTTAATATAAGTATAAAAAAGTAAAATATAAATATCCTTTTCATTTAAAACTTTTACCATTATCTTTTTATTATGGAAACTAGGGAAGAATGGATTTTAGAACAAGAGAAAAGAAAACTACTACAAGACCATTTAGTTACTGAAAATAAAAAAAATAAATTTATTAAAGAAATTAAAAACGGTCTAGGTGAAAAGATATTAAAATCAACTAATAAAAAAAAAGAAAAACTAGGTTTGTGGTCTAAAATTAAAAAATCTATAGGATGGAATTAAAAAATATTGTGGACTTTGCGTATTCATTAACCAATATGGATGAGGTTTCAAAGGGTATATTTAAATTACCAAAAGAAATTTTATTTGAATTAGACGAAAAACAACACATGAAAATAGAAAGAGAGGTACTACACCAAAAGGGTGTTTCTGACGATGATATTACACATTTTAAATCTTTTGATGTTAAAATATTTGACATAAATTTTAAATTTGTTAGAGAAAATGAAGATAAAAAGTAGTCTAGAAAAATACCCTAATGAATTAGAATCGTTGGACTATATATGTGGTTTAGATGAAGTTGGTAGAGGGTGTCTTTCTGGACCTGTTTTTGTAGGTGCTGTTATCCTACCCAAAGATTTCGAATCAGATTTAATAAAAGACTCTAAAAAATTATCAGAGAAAAAAAGATTAGAAGCTTTTGATTTAATAAAGGAAAAGGCTTTATCTTGGACCTATTGTTCTATGTCACAAGACATTATAGATAGGGACAACATACAACAAGCAACCTATTCAGCTATGTATTACGCTATTAAAAACTTAAATATTGAGCCACAACACCTTTTAGTTGATGGTAATGTTTTTGAAAACAAAACAGACATACCTTACACTTGTGTTGTCAAAGGTGATAATAAGTACTTATCAATAGCTGCGGCATCAATTGTCGCTAAGGTTATTAGAGATGAATATATGGTAAAAATTGATAAATTTTACCCAAAATATAATTGGAAAAACAATAAGGGTTATGGGTCAAAAGAGCATATAGAAAAAATATTAAGTGAAGGTATAACGATGCACCATAGAAAATCTTTTTTAAATAAAATATTAAAAAAAAATACTTAACGACTCATTTTTCTGTATAAACGATTATAACCTACACCAGTAGCTTCATGTATTTTCTTATACCACAAACTTTTATCTGACTTATCTAAACCACCAAAAAACAAAACATTTTTTAAATTTTTACCATAACAATAACTTCTAAGATAATTATAAAGTCTAATGGTTTCTTTAATATTTTTACAAGTAACCATATTGATGACCAAACTCTCCACAATAATTTTATTATTTAATATAAAAACTTGTTTAATATTTTCTTCAGATAATTTATTTAACAAAACATTATTTAATATTTCATTAGCGTAAAGCTTACGATTAGCACCAGTTACACTAAACTGTTCTTCAATTTCGTGTGAGCATTCTCTCAACACTACCCAATAAGGGTCGTACATTAACTTTTCTAAAATTTTACCATATTCATCCCTAACACTAATACTTTTATCGGATTCCTCTCTTTTTTTTAATAAAAAAACTCTATAATTAGTATCTGTTAATACTTTATTTTTATATATAATTTCTTTTTTAAAAATAGCCTTTTTTTCACTTAAGACATTAAAACGATAATTAGCATCATGTTTTCTTTGGTATGTGTATAAAACTTTTAGTTTTTCATTATTTTCGAATAAAACTATTTGATACATAAATATTATATAAATACATACATTTACAAAAACATATGTTTAACTAATATTAGTAACATGAATCAATATTATCAAGCTCTAGGTTTAAATTTTAACGCATCTGAAGACGAAATAAAAAAAGCTTACAGAAAATTAAGTAAAAAAAACCACCCAGACCTTAACCCTAATAACCCTAAAGCTGAAGAAAATTTTAAAAAAATATCTGAGGCATACCAAATATTAACAGGAAAAATAGAGAAACCACAGCAAGCTCGTAGTCAAGGTTTTAATTTTAATAATAGAGTGGTTAAGGCGAGACCTATGATTTTTAATCTTCATCTTGATTTAGAAGATATTTTTAGTGGTGTAACTAAAGATTTAAATATAAGTATAAATAAAGTTTGTGATACGTGTAACGGTGAAGGTGGTTTAGATATGATTTTCTGTAATCAATGTTTAGGTAAAGGGGCTATTAGACAAGGTAATATAGTTTTTATGTGTAATAACTGTAGAGGAAAAGGTTTTTTACATGCAAAAAGTTGTGGTCAATGTGGGTCTACTGGTCATAAAAAAGAGAATAAAACCGTAAGTTTAGATATTAAAAAAGATATTTTAAATAATAAAACAATACAAATGGTGGGTGAGGGTAATCAGGTTAAAGGTGGGGTTAATGGTGATTTAATTATAAACATAATACCTAAAAAGAACTCAATATTTAATTTAGATGGTTTTGATTTAAAAATAGATAAAAAAATATCAATACTAGACATTTTTTTAGGTAGTGAAATAAATATTGTGACTCTAGATGGTGAAGTTAAAATGAAAATACCTAGACTATCTGACCCTAATAAATCTTTTAGACTAAAAAACAAAGGTATGTTTAAGAACAATAAAAACCGAGGTGACCTATTTGTCAAACTAAACCCTAAGTACCCCCAAGACATAACACCCCAAGAAGAGGCTCTTTTAAACGCATTAAAGAATTCACCTAATTTTAAAGTAATTCCATAATATTTATTATTATGAAAAAGAAAGAATTATTAAAGGAGATTATGGGTGTACCAAAAGCTCTAACACCTTGGGTTAATTCCCTATCTAAAATAGTCTTTGATGATGTGGATAGTTTAAGTGAATGGGATGAAAGTGGTCCCATAACTTATAAAAATAAAGATGGTGAGGAAGTTGAAGATGTAGCTTACAGAATGGATGAACAAAAAATATCTGGTAAAAAAATCATGGAATTGGTTTCTAAGGATAATGGTTTTGATAGTGTTAAAGATTTTGTAAAATCCGAAATGTTCAATAAACTACCATTATGGAGGCCTACAATGACATATCGATTGACTGGTGTTCCTTCTGAATATTACGAAATAGAAAATATGGATGGGAAGGTAAACGCTAGTGTTAATGCAGCTATAGACCAAGAACTTAAAAGGTTTGGGAGTCATATGGTTCTTCCAAACGTAGTGATTCACTTAGACATGTTTGTAGATACTAATAATGTTTCAAAAAATTTAGAAAAAAATCTGTATGACACTATCGCTCATGAACTATTACATGTTTACCAAAAAATTAAACAATTAGAGGGTGGTAAATCGTCTGACTTTGGTAAAGAGATGATGTTAAACGCTTTAATTCAAAATCCATTGGTTAGTGAAATTAGTGTAGAATGGTGGCGTAAATTTTTAAATTTAATTTATCTACATTTATCATTTGAAATTAACGCTAGGGTTACACAACTGTATTACCTTTTAAAGGAAAAAAACATAAACACAAGGGAAGATTTTTTGGTGGAATTAAAAAAGAGTCATATTTGGAAACAAATGAAAGAGTTAGAAGATTTTAATGCTGAAGAGTATATTAAAAAGTTTAAGTTACCTAATGTAGAGGGTAACCCATTTCAAGTATTTGATGTTATGATGAAAAAAATGGAGTTATCATCAAAAGGTGTAAATATAAGTAGTGAAAATAATGCATTAAAATCCTTTATAAAATTATGGGACCAAACCTTAGAATTAGGTAATAAAGGGATGAAAGACCTTGGTTTTGATATAACAATGGATAATGTTCCAAAGAGTGCCAAAGAAACACCTTTAAAGTTTTTTAAGTTTTTCGAAAAAAGATTTCATAAGAAAGCTGAAAAATGGAAAAAAAAGTTATATAGAATTGCTTCTTTATTAATTGAAGATTAAACATAGTGTTTACATTTTAATAAAATATTACGATTTTTAATAAAAAATAATTATGAGTAAGATAGAAACAGGTAAAAAAGTAAAATTACATTATACTGGAAAATTAAACGATGAGGAAGTATTTGATTCTTCTTTAGAAAGAGAACCAATGGAGTTTACGGTTGGTGAAGGTCAATTAATCCCAGGTTTTGAAAAAGGTGTTATGGGTATGTCACAGGGGGAGAAAAAAACAATAGAAATAGAACCCGCTGATGGTTACGGTGAATTAAGAGAGGATTTAATACAAGAGGTCGAATTAACTCAATTACCAGAAAATGTAAAAGTTGGGGACATGCTACAGGCAACAAATGGCTCAGAACCACCACAACCAATTAATGTTATGGTTAAAGAAATTAAAGAAGATAAAGCTTTAGTTGATGCTAACCACCCTTTAGCTGGTAAAAAACTTATTTTTGATTTAGAGATTGTAGAAGTAGCTTAAAACAAAAGTTATAATATATAGTGTCAGAAATTAAGATAGGTGATAGGGTTAAATGGTTAGGTAATAGATACACCATATTAAAGATTACTAGTAAAGGTGTGGTATTAAAACAAAATTTTAGTATCTTTAGTACTTTAAAGGGTTTGGTACCTATAGAAGAACTAAGTTTAATTAAAAAATAGTATTAAAAGTCTAATAGCATTTTGCCGTTAGACTTTTTTATTTTATATTTGTATAGAAAAGAATGAAATCAATAAAAACAGTAGTAAATGAGTACAAAGAATCTCCCAAAAAGGAAATTTGGTTAGATGGTGTATTATACAACTTCATATATGGATTCTTAGGAGCAGTTGTGATTGTTGCATTAACTCTTAAAATAGATATAGCGGTGTTGTTAGCTTATCTTGTGTATTACTTCTTTTTAGGTAAAGTTGTTAATAGACCTAAATACGTTACCTCCTTAGGCAAGTTTATTGTATTCCCAATCCCAACAGCTATAGGAGCATATATTGGTTATAAGATAACACCAATTTTAATAACATTAATTTAAAACCAAAACAAAGAAGATGAGTAAAGACTATTTAGATAAGTGGGAAGAAAGACAAA
>TARA_R110002110_G_scaffold12154_2_pt1 | contig 19084 bp, 23 predicted proteins | sample TARA_R110002110 | Tara Oceans TARA_R110002110 (sample SAMEA4397330) | marine metagenome | biome: Polar Biome; feature: [SRF] surface water layer (ENVO:00010504); material: water (ENVO:00002006), including particulate matter (ENVO:01000060) such as... | depth 5 m
ATGCTTTCTTATAAGATTTTATTTCTGACTGTAACGCAATCAACTTACCAAAGTCATCAGTCAATCCATAAACTTCTTGTGGTGCTTTTACAAGAACTTTTTTTAAACCTTTACCTGTCTTTCTTGCTACACCTTTTGCACCTCTTAAAGGACCTCTATTTATTAAGTCCTCATCAAAAACATCAAGGTTTCTTCTTACCATTTCTGCACTAACACTAGAATCAACAACACCTTTTTCTTTTGCCTTTGCAAAAAACTTTAATGCTTCAGGGTCTTTCTTTAAAAATGCTTTTTGATATACAGTTTTTGCAGCTTTAGCCGCTTCCTTACCCCTAAAAATATGTCCATTAGTTGCAAGAGTTTGAAACATACCAAACATATTTACCATATGAGCAGTGTGGTCAAATACAGTTTCTGCGGCTTGAGTAACACCTGCAGTTCTTTGCACAGTTCTTTTTAAAGCATTAAGAAAACCACTACCCACTGCCATGTTAGTATCAAATGTATCAATACCTCTTTCAACCATTTCACTAAACATGTCTGTAGTCATATATTTATTTAAACCAAATGCTTTACCATCTCCTCCTAACACACCCATTTCTTTTGCAACAATATCACCAATCGAATTATTTAAACCTATTTGATTTTCTTTTAATATTTTTGTAGATGCAGTAGGTAATTTAACATTAAATTTTCCTATACCTATAGAAGGAATTAAACCACCCAGTTTAATTTCTTGTCCTAAGTTTTCATCTGCAAACTTTTTTATGTCTTTAAAGTATTGTGCCTTTGCAATACCTTTATTTAAGTTACGCATAGTTTCTATATAATTTCTATAAGGGTCCTTTACCTCTCCTAAAAAATTAATTAGTCTATCATCTAATGCCTTTCTTTGTTTAAATATTTTTATAGGTTTACCACCTGCACTAAATCCCATTATGCCTGTTAGTGTATCATATTGACCTGAAGTTTTTTTGGTAACACCATCTATAAATTTATCTAACACACCATCAATTTGAGAACTTGTTAGTGTAGGATTTATCTTCTGTAGATAAGTTCTCATATCATTAATTCTATCTATAGTATCTGTATCATTAATATTGTCTAAGTCACCTCTTAAACCTTTTTTTAATTTTTTTGCCCATGCAGGGTTAGTATAAAACTCATAGCTCTTAGTTATATAAGAATTTAAATTTTTATCTATTGCAATACCCAGTTTATTTTTATCAGATAAATTTAAAATATTTTTTAAGTTATTACTTTGTATATCTATATTTCTTCTAAGTCTTTTAGTAATGTCAGTTACCTCTTGAGACAACTGACCTACAGGAGTTTGACCTTGTAATACTTTATTTACATCTGTTCTTACAACTTCTTTAGCTGCATCATCTAAACTTTTAGTTTGATTTTTAATTGCTTCTTCTAAATCTTTTGCACCTTGTTTAACTAAAAGTTCTTTTCCTTCTGCATATTTATTTTTTCTTATATATGCATTAAAAACTTTATCAGGCATTGATGCCTTTGAACTTAAAATTCTACCAAGTTTAGTATTAATTTTACCAGCCGCAGAAATTAATTTTCCTCTTTGTAAAAACTGACCCGGTGATTGTTGTATAACTTCCACATTACTTGCTACATTATCTGCAGTGTTTGTTACAGGTGTAGTAATCTTATCTTTTTTAAGTGCCTTATATTTACCTATTGCTTTAGAACCACCAAATTTAAATAAACCTAAAGCAAGTGAGGTAGGTATACCAACTGTAACTGCAAGACCTGTACTATCTATTGTTTGTTTAAGTAATCTTTCTGATACTGTATCATCAGGATTTATATCTAGTTTAGCAACAAGCTCATCTACTTCTTTACTCTTACCTTTTAAACCTACTAAATCCATCATTTCTTTTAGGTACTGCTCATCTTCATCTTTAGCAATTACATCTGCAATTACACCTGCAGTTCCATATTTAGCAAACTTACCTAATCTAGTTGTTGCTTTTCCTGCTTTTAAAAGTTTAGATGCTGCAGTTCCCGGAACAAGATAAGAACCTATTTCTTTCCCTAATTCTTCTACAACATTTAAATCTTTAGGATAAAAAGTTTTTTCTAAAGCTTGGGTAGCTGCCTTACCTACTGCAGTTTTATCTAAGGTATCATCAATAAACTTCAATGCACCAGACAAAGCACCTTCTATTTTATCTGTACGTTCCTTGCCATAGACAAGCTCTAAGGCATCACTACCTAAGTCTGCTAAATCTTTACCTGCTTCACCTATAGCTGCAGGTACAACCCTAAAAGGGTCAGGTAAAAATGGCTGTAATTTTTTTTCTTCTTCTGCCATTTATATTATTGCCCTTCTTGAGCTTTGTTTATTTTATCTTGAATACTTTTATTACCAATTATTGTATTACTATTAGGTTCTGTTTTACCATCTGTAGCTAAAAGTTCTAGAACTGCCTGAAAACCACCTGTTTTAAATTTATTACCTGCGTCTAATAATTTTTTATTAACTTTCATTTGGTCTTCTTCTTTTATAGCCTTACCACCTATACCTCTTAAATTGCCATCAAGTCCTATAGTATATCCAAAAGATTTATGAACTAAAGATTCAAGTCTACCCATATCTGTGCTGTCTATACTAGTTGATAAATCTTTAATAGCTTTTAGATAAGATGCACTTAACGATGCCATTGCCTGTTTAGTTTTAAGACTACCTTCTAATGCTTCTGCTTCTGCCTGTGCCTTAACTGCTTCAGGGTCTTGTCTGTCTCCCATTGCTGTTGTACCTGCAGATATAGAACTTACCATATTAGAAGGTCTAGTAGGGTCATATCCTCTTGCAACTCCACCAAAAAAATCTCCTAGTTTAGCCATAGGAGTATTTGCTTCCATTGTCTTCTTTGCCTTGGACTCTGCAATTTGAGTTCTTAACTTTTGTAGTTTAGCTAAGTCACTACTCATACCACCTACATTCATCATCTCTAAAAGACTAGACTGAACACTTCCTTTTGTAGTAGGTTCTGGAATAGCCTTCTGTTCAGGCACAGGTGAGTATTGGTCAATCTCTTCAGGATACATACCTGATAAACCACCCTGCGACCTAAAGGCAATATGCCCACCCCCATTAAATCCAAAAAAGGGATATGCTTTAGCACCTAACTCTCCTGCTGCTGAAATCTTTTCAAAGACACTAGGTTTATGGTAAGTATCACCTGTTTTATATCCTTCAGTAGGATACCCATATAAGTATCCTGCATAATCTTTTAAATTATCACTAGCAAAATCTTTTCTATCTTCAAAGTCTTTAAAAGCCATATCCATTTTTGCCTGAGACATATCTCTATCTGCTTCACCTACTCCTGCAAGACCAGTTAATTCCTTTAAAGATTGATTAGGAGCTAATGTACCCATAGATGTTAATGCACTAGCTGCTCCTTTTTCTCTTGTTTTCTGAGCTTCAAATGCTTTTCGTGCATCATCAAATGCTGATTTAGTTCCTATAGCTTGTAAGTCTCCAAGTCTCTGACTTAAATCACTAGTTGCTTCTCCCTCTAGTATTGCATGTCTTGAGCCACCATAACCACCTACACCTACTGCTTTAGTTCCTATGCCCTGCATTGTTTGGTCATAGTCTTCTCTTGCTTTTCTTTTTTCAACATCTACTACTGATTGTTGATAAGGATTCATATATGTATTTGCAGTATCTGCAGTAAACTGGTCTCCTAAACCCTCTACTAATTTTTTAGCAGGGTCAAAATAACTAGCACCTGCACCTACTAAACCTGAGATGCCTGTCATCGCCGCTAGTTCTTCATCAGTGTAGTCAGCTATACGTTCACCGGGATAGTCTATGTATCCAGTATCTTTCTTAGCTTCATATATACCTTTAGCATCACCCAATACATCCTTTAATCCTGAACTATAATCAGTAGGCAGGTTGTATGCCGGTGTAGTTGTTGTGCCACTTGAATCGAAAATTCCCATTAAACCATTTCCCTTAGTTCTTTTGTTGCATTAATTTTCTTCTGTTGTTTAGGAGTACCAAAAGCTTTTTTTCTTACTTCCTTAGTAAACTTATCTAACTTTTCTGCTCCTGCATCTGATGAACCATTACCTAGCATTGCAACTAAATCTGCAGGTAATACATATTCGTCTGCACTTAACTTTGCTCCTTTAATTACAGGGTCTCCCTCAACCTTAAAATCAATAGAGTCAGTCATTCCATCTCCTCTGTCATCATATACCTGACCCTCAAAGTAATCTTTAGGTCTCATACCTTCTGACATTTGTGCAATACCTCGATTAGGATTTGCTTGTGGAGGTACAGGCATTTTTTGAGGTATAGGCATTGGTGGTTGTTTAGGTATTTCTTGTTCTAATTCTTTCATAGTTAAAGTTTTTAACTTTTCTTTTCCAAACTCCATTAAATCATTCATTGCAGTCTTAGCACTAGGCATGTTCATTAATGATGCAAGTCCTTCAATTTCCTCTTCCAAATTAAAAGCTTCAGGCAAACCTGTTCTAGGGTTCATAGATATTTCACCCATCCTTCTCATATTATTAATTTCAGGTTTAGACATATGCACTAATTCTGTATCTCCCATTCTTCCTTTCATAGCAAGAAGGTTAGCTAACCCACTATTAGGTGCTTGTCTATTCGTTAAGTATGCCATTTATTTTACCTGTTTTATTTGGATTTAAATAGTTAGATTGACCCTGTGTCATATTAGCTTGAAAGTTACTTATGTTGTTAACAGTTTGATTACTCTTATTATACAACATTCCTGTGTTTAATGCCATACCCTGTACTGTTTTTGTTCCAAAGTAGTCATTAGTCTGTGTAACACCCTTGTTAACATTCTCTACAAATGTACTATTATTAATTAAATTAAAATAATCTTGTATATCCATTAATGAAAATCCACCCATGCACTCCCTGTGTATCCTTTAAATTTACTTTCTCCTGAAGAAAAGGCAATGTCTCCTGCTTGAGGTCTACCTATTTCTGTAACAGTTACAACCACCTCAACTCTTGATGCAGGTGCATTAACAACTTCACTATCTCTAATTTCTAACTCTGACGTTAATCTATTTCCCCATGAAACAATTTCAGAATACATTTCATTTATACTTTGTATACTTCTAAAAATAGAAAATTGAGGATAGTTAGCCATTATCTTTTTCCATCAGGTTGCATTGCCAATCTTACTGAACCCCACTTCCAAGAACCAGAACTTGTTCCTGAAACTCTTACAGCTGCCTGTCTACCTCTTGCTCTAAAGTCTATTTTTTTAGTACTTGCATTAATAGTAAAAGGTCCTTTAGTTGTAAAAGAATCTGTAGGATACTCTTTTACTTTTACAAAAATTTCTATTTCTTCGTCTGTATCAAATGCATAATCAGGTATAATTCTATTTAAATACATTAATTTGTCACCATCCCCCACATCAAAAGAAGAAGATTCAAGGAAAGAACTTAATGCAGCACCATCTCCTGTATATATATCTTGAGGTTCGTTATCCCATAAAAAGGAATCTGCAGTTGCAGAAACATTTCCTGTTGTAAGTGTGTTACTATATACTGTTCTATCTTTAAATGTTGTAAAAAAACTATCTCCAAAAACCCATGTCTTTTCTTCAGTATTATATATTACATAAGCATTAGGTTCAGTAGAATCTCCTTTAGGATACAACCAAATTATTTCTTTAAACTCTGAATTAATTCCTGAATATACTTTATCCTTATTAGTATTATTAAAATTTCCAAATAGATGTCTTCTTATGGTACAAGGTAAGTTAGTAACTCTACCATCATAAGCATAAAAGTTATTGTCTCCCATCCAATAGGATGTACCATCATAGTCGATTGCTGCATGTGGTGCAATTAAACCACAGTTAGTTCCTAGTTGATTAAAAGAAAATACAAACCTGCCACCAATATAAGACATACTATATAATGCATTATCAGTCCATATTAAGATTGCACTTCTTGTTCTTACTGCTCCTATAATTTTAGTACCATCTGTAAGAGTATTTTCACCTGATGTAGTATTAGAAGCAACTGTCCAATTTGTAAAATCTTCTTGGTCTGACCATCTAACTAACAAATTATTAAAGTCACCTGTACCAAATTCATTTGTTGCAAAACATATTGCATGTCTATCATTAGGTGAAACTAATAAAAAGTTTGACTTAGAAGGTGCAGACGTTGCATTTATATGTGGTGCGTTTGTAGTTGTAGTAACAGGTTTCATTCTTTGAGGAGTTAATGCTAAATCTGTATCATAGTAATATATATTACCACCTCTTCTTAATCCTATTACATCCTCACCCCAATTATCAAAACTCCATTGAGAACCTTGGAATGTAATATTAGATACAGATGAAGCTTCATTCCATGCTCTTATACCTGTAGTAGTTGTACCTGCGTTATAAACTCCTGCTCCATATCCTAATCCCTGAATACTATCTGACAACTCATTGCCTAATATATAGGCTACTGACACTGCAGTACCACCCCCTGTAGCAGTTCCTGTAGCAGCTGTACCTGCATTAAATGTAAACTTATTTATATTGGTTACACTTGTAATAGTATAAGGTGTAGTTGTTACAAGAGTTATCCCACCTACTGCTGCGGCACCCTCAACAATAATTTTATCTCCTGCATTTCTATTATGGTTTGTAATACTAGTAACAATTTCTGTAGAACCACTATCTGTAGTAAAAATATTTTGTGCAGACACCACTGTAACAATAGGAGTTACATCATAAAATACTGAATCTTTTTCTACCTTAACTTCTTTATTCGTTCCAATTATAATTTGTTTTCGTGTGTCATTATCAGTCCACGCAAGAATATCTCTTGCAACACCTTCTAAGGCTTCAGTATTATGTTTGGCATAACCTCTAATATTTTCAGGTCTTCCTTGTCTAAACCTTACTCTATCTCCCTCAAACCATTTACCTTCTTCAGCATACTGAGTAGACTCTTTGTGAAATCCCGGAAGAAAGTTTAATTTATTTAATTTTGAATCTGTAGATGCCATATTTAAAATGCACTCGCTGAAAATGTTCCTGTGTAAGCAGTTGTAACAAGACTAGATTGACTGCCATTATTAACAGGTTGTAAAGCATATGGTTGATTACTTCCATCATTACCTGTTATAGTTCCTAGTATATCAAAAGACCCATCAGTTGTTAGTCTTTCTTGTGTGTTTGTCGCACCTGCAGCTACAGTAACAGCAAATGGGTCAGTTCTTGACAAAGCCACAGGTATAGCTAAGTTATTAGTAAAAACTAGTCTTCTGCCACCATTTACAACTGTATTATTTGGGATTTTCAAAGCAGAAACTGATAATGCACTACCACCAATATGACCAAATATCCTTACTCCACCAGCAAAATTTTGAAAAGTTAAAAGTCCAAACCTTTTTTCATTAGTACCTGTAGAAGTAGTGGAGGTGTATGTTACACCATTTACAGTTACACTAAAACCAGCTCCACCTATGTTAGGCATACTACTTCCTCCAGCAATAGTGGATAATGCTAGACAGGCTTCAGCAGCACCTCCACTAAGACCACCATCATTACTTCCCGGATTAGCAGGTAATGTTAATAATTCTGTAACAGGAAAATAAAAAGGATTAGACCCAGACATAGAATCTACAAATCCAGAAGCAACACTCACTCCTCCTGATTGAGATATGTCAGCATCTCTATTAAAAGCTGTAACTACCACAGTTGAATCATCTGCATCAGCTATTGTTGTTGTTCCTGTATAAGATGTATCGCTTTCAGTACTTTCAAATGTTAAATCATGTGACTGTATATTGCCTGAACCCTTTATCTCTAAGGGTATGCTAGAGTTAATAGTTAAAGGAGAACCTGTAGCATTAGTAATAGTATTACCATTAGTATCAAGTATAATTTTTTTATGAATAGCATTACTATCTAAAGTTAAATTACCTGTAATATTATCAGTTAATTTAAATATTTGTATAGGCAATTTACTCTTAGTAGTTCCTGCTTTAGTATTTAAATTTCCTGCTGAATCCACTTCAGTAAAAGCTACATTTGAAATAAAAGGTATGGTCATATTTTACCTATGCTTTAATTGTTTCTGTAAATGAAAAACCTGCTCCATTATTAATACCTATGGCAAGGTCAGTTGCACTTGATAAACTTAGACCTTGTGAACCTGCTCCCCAAGCAATTACCATTGTATTTGCAGTATTTATTTTATCTATAATAACATACTGCCCTAAAGTTAAATTACCCACAGCAACTGAAACTAGTATGTCATTTGAAGCAGTATTTATTCTTTGATATATAGACTTAGCTTCTGATGCACTTACCCTAGAAGCAGCACTAGCAAGAATAGCAGGAGATGTAAATGGACTATATATTTTTGTGTCGTTATCTTCAGCCTTCATCATATTAATAGTAGAACCATTTGTAGCCATCATCATACTTTGACCTTGTCCTGTGGCAGTTACTATAGCTCCTGAACCTGCTCTTAGTAATACATTATAATCACCTGCAGTTGCATTTTGAATAAAGTATGTTTTTTGTACTGCAGGAAGTACAATCGTTGTGTCTCCAGTCATTGTTCCTACTAGTCTTATTGCTGCATTTCTTGATTGGTCAGTTGCTCCATTATTAGTTGTAAGAGTTATTGTGCCAGTACAAACTATGGAGACCATTCCTGCAACAGCTTCATCTACCATGTCAATAACATTCTGATTAAGAACTAATCCCCATGCATTAGCATTTTCTCCATCAGCTTGTTTTTCTAATCTTATTTTACTTGTATATGTTGAAGACATCTTTTACTCCTACTTCATTACTATTGCGACTACTAAAGCTACCACACCTAAAGTTCCTACCATAGACATAGCTTCAATTCGCCACATTCTTTTGTCTAGTGCTTCTAGTTTATCGTTGACTGATTGATAACGAATAGCACACTCCTTTTCGTGGGCATCTAATTCTAACTGTACTTTTAACTCAGGTTTCAATTCCATCTTCATTTTCTAACTTTGGTTTTCTTTTATAGATAGTGTTAGTTCTTTTACAAAAGACGTTTTTGCTATATCTACTTGATGCAACTGAAATTGGATTTGATTAGATTTATCAGTTAAGTCTTTAATTTGAGCAACTAGATATTTTTGTTTATCATCAAAATCTTTTAGTTTATATTCTATTTCGTCTAGAGTTATTTTTTCTTCTAGAGTTATTTTTTCTTCTGACACAATGTTCTCCTAGTTTAATATTGTTAGGCTGTATAGCCATTTCCTGCTGTGATAGCTGAGTTAACTGCTGTCATGTCTTCATCTGTCCAATAGTCTTTAGCAACCATTAGCACTAGGTGTTCTACATTTCTATCGACACAGCCTTGCTTCATTGAAGCTATCTCGTCTGTCATGTCTGTTCCACCAATAACATCATTTATTAGTGTTACACTATGACCCATTGCTAGATAATCTTGTGCTATTTCTTCTGCAGTTTTCTCCATCTTATTCTCCTTCTAGTTCAGTTATTCTTGTTGTTAATGCTGTGACCTGTGCTGATAATTCTTTAACTGCATTAACTAAATGCCAAGTCATATTATCTGGATTGACACTTAGCACTCCTGTGCTTTCTTCTTTAACCATATCTGGTAATATAGATTGTATCTCTTGTGCTATAACACCTAACTGCATACCTTCTTTTTTAACAACTGCAGCTTTAGGATTATCAAAATCAGTAATTTCATCTTCAGTTCTGTATTCAAAGTTTCTAACTTGAACTTGATTTATAGCAGTAAGACCATCATTATTATCTTCTATGTTTTTCTTAATTCTTCTATCAGAAGTTGTTGACCAATTTGCAGAGTTGTTACCTTGATAAACTCCACCACCATTAGGACTAATAAAACCAGTTGTGCTACCTTTACCTGTTGTTGACCAAGTACCTATAATAATACTGTCTGTATCAGTTGCAGCAGTTATCTCAGAATTAGACCCAATCCCTACGTTTCGCCCTGTAGTTGCCCAATAAGAATCTAATGCCCTATAACCTAAGGCAACACTATAGTCAGCTCCTGTGCTGTTTCTTTCTAAAGCATGATAACCTATCGCTGTGTTGTTAGAACCTGTGGTGTTCACATTCAGGGAATTATAACCCATAGATGTGTTGCCAGTACCTGTACTAGTATTCCTTTGAGAAAGAGAACCTATAGTCGTGTTGTAACCACCTGTGGTAGCATTTTGTAAAGACACATAACCTAAAGCTGTGTTGTGAGATGCTGTGGTGTTGTCCTGTAAAGCATATCTACCCACTGCTACAGAAGCGACACCTGTGGTGTTAGCAGATAAAGCCTCATGACCAATCGCTACGTGACTACTACCTGTGGTGTTAGAGTACATAGCTTTATAACCCAATGCTGAGTTATCACTAGCTGTGGTGTTTAAGTATAAAGCCTGATGACCCACTGCTGTGTTACTATCACCTGTGGTGTTAGAGTATAAAGCTCTATAACCCATAGCATTATTATCATCAGCAGTGGTGTTAGACTTTAAAGCCTCATAACCCACTGCTATGTTACTATGACCTGTGGTGTTAGTGTATAAAGCTGAATAACCCACTGCTGTGTTATTATTAGCTGTGGTGTTTGTGCGTAAAGCCATAGAACCAATTGCTGTGTTGTTACCACCTGTGGTGTTTGCACCTAAAGCAAGATAACTCATTCCTGTGTTGTGATTAGCTGTAGTGGTTTCTTGTAAAGCAGTCTGACCAAATGCTGTGTTGTATTGTCCTGTAGTATTTTCTTCTAAAGACTGATAACCCATGGCTGTGTTTCGAGTACCTGTAGTGTTTGAGTGTAAAGACTGATAACCAACTGCTGAGTTATAATTTCCATTGGTGTTTGCTTTTAAAGCCTCATAACCAACTGCTGCATTGCTTCCACCACTGGTGTTATAGTATAAAGCATAACTACCAATTGCTGTGTTGTTAGGTCCTGTGCTGTTTGATTTTAAAGCCAGACTACCTATAGCTGTGTTGTAATTACCACTGTTTGTGTATAAAGCCTGATAACCAACTGCTGTGCTTTGGTTACCTGTGCTGTTAAGGGCTAAAGCATGTCTGCCCACTGCTGTGTTTTGGTCACCTGTGGTGTTTGAGTATAAAGAACCACAACCAAGTGCTGTGTTTTCATATCCTGTGTTGTTAGAGTACATAGCTTGTTGACCACCTGCTGTGTTTTGATTACCTGTGGTGTTTGAGTATAAAGCCTCCTTACCTATTGCTGAGTTAAAAATACCTGTGGTGTTGTACCTTAAAGAAGTCTGACCAAATGCTGAGTTGTTTTGTCCTGTTGTATTTGCTCTTAAAGAATGATAACCCACTGCTGTGTTATAATCTGCTGTGGTATTTTCTCGTAAAGACTCATAACCCACTGCTACATTGCCATCGCCGGTAGTATTTTCTTCTAAAGCATAAAAACCTATGGCAGTATGATAACTAGCTGTAGTGTTTGAGTTTAAAGCATAACTACCCACTGCTGTGTTGTTAGAACCTGTGGTGTTTGAGTATAAAGGTCTATAACCCATACCGAGGTTAAAATCACCTGAAGTGTTACCCCTTAAGCTCTGATAACCCACTGCTACATTGAATAACCCACTATAGTTGTTATTATATAAAGACTGATAACCCATTGCTGTGTTGTAACCACCACTGGTATTAGCATACAATGCGTATGCTCCAACTGCTACATTGTAATCTCCTCCAGTGTTATTTCTAAGACTCCAAGCACCAACTGCTGTGTTGTAGCTACCATAAGAGCTATTATTCTTTAAAGACTCATGACCTATTGCTGTGTTGCCACTACTGTTGTAGTTTGCACCATTTAAAGCAGTATAACCCACTGCTGTGTTGTATTGTCCTGTAGTATTACCATATAAAGCCTGATAACCAAATGCCGAATTGTAAGTTCCTGTGGTGTTAGAGTATAAAGCCTGATAACCCAATGCTGAGTTGTTAGCTGCTAGGTTATTCTTTAAAGCCTCATAACCCACTGCTGCATTGCTAACACCAGTGGTGTTTAAGTTTAAAGCATAATAACCTATCGCTGTGTTATTAGAACCTGTGGTGGTTTCTCGTAAAGTCTGATAGCCAACTGCTGTGTTGTTAGATGCTGTAGTATTTTCTTCTAAAGCCTGATAACCCATTGCTGTGTTTTGTAAACCTGAGGTGTTTGAGTGTAAGGACTGAAAGCCACAACCTGCGTTCCTATATCCTGTGGTGTTTGCTAGTAAAGCTGAAGTACCAACTGCTGTGTTATTAAATCCTGTAGTGTTAGCCTTTAAAGCCTCATAACCCACTGCTGTGTTTTGCGTACCTGAGGTGTTATTATATAAGGCACTGTTACCTATTGCAACATTAAGAGTACTTGTGGTGTTAGAGTATAAAGCCTGATAACCTACTGCTACGTTGTTATCACCAGTAGTATTCGCAATACCTGACTCATCTCCAACTAAAGTATTATAATTTCCACCACTTGCAATAGATTTACCTGCATTAACACCTGCTCTAAGGTTTGAAGTACCAAGTGTAGTGGATATAAGTTGTTTAGTACCTAAGTACTTCATTAAGAAATCTCCAAGTAACTTGTTACTACATCTACTGAACTAGCTGCACTTGATGTAATCATTACATGGTCTGCATTATTTAAAACTAATTTTTGGTCTCCACCTACAACAATTAAACTAGAACCTACAGGCACAGGTGCATCTTTAATTAATCTTGCAACACCATTTCCTGCTGCTCCTATGCTTACATGAGCAGATACAGTTATCTGTGAAGTAGTTATATTTGCTAAACTTAATCCTATTATAGTAGTTTCTGTGCTATTTGCAGGACATAAATAGGCTGCTACAGGAGATGTACCTACTCCTGCTACCACTGATACTTTAAAATTATTTGCCATAATATTTCCTTATTATTAGTATAGTATACTTTATAAACTAACCTAATGCAATAGCAAAAGGTATAGGGTCTATTCCACCTACTGTAGAACTTAAATTAGTAATAACTGTATTAATAGATGTTATAGCTGCAGTACGAGTTCCAATACTAGTTGCCATTGTGGCACTAAGATTAGTTACTACAGTATTTATAGATGTAATAGCTGCAGTACGAGTTCCAATACTAGTTGCCATTGTGGCACTAAGATTAGTTACTACAGTATTTATAGATGTAATTGCACTTGTTCTATTACCAATACTAGTTGCTAGTGTAGAACTTAAATTACCTATCACAGTATTTATAGATGTAATAGCTGCAGTACGAGTTCCAATACTAGTTGCCATTGTGGCACTAAGATTAGTTACTACAGTATTTATAGATGTAATAGCTGCAGTACGAGTTCCAATACTAGTTGCCATTGTGGCACTAAGATTAGTTACTACAGTATTAATTGAAGTAACTGCATCTAAGTTAGTTTTAGTTAATGCACTAACTCCTGCTACAACTGTATTTATACTTGTTATTGCTGCAGTTCTATTAGAAATAGATGTTGCCATAGTTGCAGATAAATTTGTAACAACTGTATTTATAGATGTTACTGCGTCTAAGTTAGTCTTTGTTAAAGCACTAACTGCAACTGCTAAACTATTAATAGATGTTGCAACTGTATTAATAGATGTTATTGCATCTAAATTAGTTTTAGTTAAGACACTAACTCCTGCAACAACTGTGTTAATAGATGTTACTGCATCTAAGTTAGTTTTTGTTAGTACACTAACTCCTGCTACTACAGTATTAATACTTGTAATTGCATCTAAGTTAGTTTTAGTTAAGACACTTACACCTGCAACAACTGTATTAATACTTGTAATTGCCGCAGTATTTGTAGCTATAGCAGTAGTTCTATTATTAATACTAGTAGCCATAGTTGCAGATAAATTTGTAACAACTGTATTTATAGAGGTAATTGCTGCAGTTCTACTAGCAATAGATGTTGCCATAGTTGCACTAAGATTTGTAACAACTGTGTTAATAGATGTTACTGCATCTAGATTAGTTTTTGTTAGTACACTAACTCCTGCTACAACTGTATTAATACTTGTAATTGCATCTAAGTTAGTTTTAGATAAAGCACTAACTGCAACTGCTAAACTATTAACAGAAGTTACAACTGTATTAATACTCGTAATTGCATCTAAGTTAGTTTTAGTTAAGACACTAACTCCTGCTACTACAGTGTTAATAGATGTTACTGCATCTAAATTAGTTTTAGTTAAGACACTTACTGCTGCAACTTCTGTAACATTTGCAACACTTACACCTGCTTTAAACAATCTTGTTGCATTTGCACTTACTGCAAAAAAGTTAGTTGTAGAAATATCACTAAGTATTAGATTTGGTGCATTTAAATTAGTTATACTTGCATCTATTGCTGTTAATACATTTGCATTTACTGTGGTTGCAGTCACAGTTGCTGCAGTTATTTTAGTTCCTACTGTAAGATTATTTAAAGTTACATCAGTAGCACTTACTGCTTTCATATTAGTAGTGCCTACAATAACTACATCACCACCTATAGATACATCATTTTCTACTATAAGAGAAGAGCCATTAAATGTTCCACCTATAAAAGCATTAGCAGAAATTGTAGTTGCAACACTTACACTTATTACCCTACCATATGTATCAATATTAAATTTACCTAAAGGTCCATAAGTAGCAGAAGTTATTCCTGTAGTTGCAAGTGTTATTGTAGGATTACCTGCAACACCATTCGCATTACTTATAGATATAGGACTACTTCCTGTAAGAGTTCTACCTGCAAGAGTTCCTGAATCACCTACTACAATTCCTGTAAGACCTGATAAGTCTGCAATATTATTTAATGCAGTTACATTTGCAGTTAAGGCTACACCACCTATTTGAAATGTACCCCCTATATTAACTTTATCTGTAGCTAGTTGTAATGGTGTTGAATTACCTGCTCCTGTTTCTACTGAAATTAACGTAGAAGTTAAATCACTATTACTAGTGTTTACCTGAAGTAAATTTTTATAAGTGTTTGCAATTTTTTGCCCTGTAAAATTACTCATATTGTATTCCAATTACTATCAGTAGTCTGCCACTCTGTTACTGTATCTTCCCAATCTAAATTTCTATCAATATTAGATTCAGGTCTTATATCTTTAATAAAAAAATTTTCTCTTATCTTAGGATTTTTATTTTGAGGGTGGCTTTTTAAATCATCTCTTTCAAAATCAGAAGGACATACGATAAGTCCATAACTATTTTTTTTCATTACGTTACGTCTGTATTCAAAACCACAGACATCACATTCAACTATTATATTCTTTCCAACTGCCATTAGCTAGGTAACCAATCTGTTACAGTTACATTTGTTTCAGGCATAGGAGACCTTCTACTAGGAAACCTTACTGTTTCAACATCCATAACTCTAGGACTTTTATTTTGAGGATGATTTTTTAAATCGTATCTTCCATCAAAATCAGAAGGACAAACCATTGTTCCATAACTAGATTTCCTTAAATCTTTTAGTTTATATCTAAAACCACAGACATCACATATAGCTAAAGTTTGTCTTGCTGTAGTCATTATATACTAATTTTTGGTTTTATCATAAGACTTACTCTTTCTCTGTCTTCTGTTAATGCCCTAGAAAGTCTTTCCTCATATTCTGTTTTAATCATTGCAATTCTATTCATATCAACATTAGGTCGTTTCATTGACATATAATAAGCAACACCTGCAGTTAAGCAGGGTAAGAATCTTCTTGAGATATCAGGAGTTTGTATTGCAGATTTATTAACGTCTTGCATGTATCTAATTAATTCTACTTTAACTGTATCTGTAGAATTTTCAGGTAGCGGCCAGAGATAAACTTCAGGATAATCCCTATTATGTCTAACTGCATATTGAGTTGGTCTGCCTACTTGTTTTTTATTTGGAATTTTTAAAAACTCTTGCATTGATATACGTGCTAATTGTATGTCTGTATTATCTCTACTAATTACTGCTTCTAATACATCTATACTTGAAGAAGCTAGGTTGTATGAAGTTACACTTGCAGTTATACTTATAGTAGAAGTTTCTGCAGTCCATAACATTATATCTCTATTTTGCCAATCAGACAACAATAAATTAATTGACCTTCTTGCAGACTTAGGTTCATGTCCTAGTGTGGGTTCACCACCTATCATCTCCATTGCTTCTTCAATAACTTCGTCAATGTCTAGAGAAAAACTATATGTACCGGATGTTGTCATTTCTTTTTAATCTTTCTATTTTTCATTGCTGAATTTTTCATCAATTTACCATTTGGCATATAATGATAACCCTTTGGGGGTTTTTTAACTGCAGGTTTTTTAATTTGTTGTGAGATACTACTTCTACCTATAGCCATTACTTACCCCTTAACCAGTTATACCATTTTCTTTTATGCTCTTCTGATTCCTTTAACGTGCTTTTGATTTTTAGGTGGTGCTTTTTTGCTTCCACTTTTTCCTGCCCATAACTTTTTATCTGCCCAATAAGCTGCTGACATTTTACCCTTTTGTATATTTTTAGCATGGCGAGCTTTAAAATTTTCCCTAGCTTCTGGAGAATAATTATGACCCATTGAAGAGTCACCATAGTGTATAAGCTTAATCTTATCACCTTCTTTAGCCAAGACCATACCTTTTTTGCCCGGTCTATCAGACAGTTTAGGTTTATTAAATCCTTTAAATGTTTTCCCACGATACTGTATACCTCCTGATGGTAATTTTGTTACTCCCGGATATTTACTCATGTTATCCCCTATGTTCGTGACCCATCCAAATACCAAAGACACCTGTCATTACACCCATAACTACAGATACAAATGCTGACTGTGCTGCTGTAGGTGCGTCTAAATCCATAAACCATTCTGCACATCTCCATGACATTACTGTACTTGCTAACATCATAAATCTTGGTAATACCTTCCACTTGAGAAATTGCTCTACATTTACCACAATATTACTTATTCTACTCTATTGATATACACTGTTCCTAGTAAGGCTAAGAAGCCACCTATTATAGCTATTACAAAAAATATTCCTACAGCTTCACCTATTTGTCTTCTAAGCTTCTGTTGCTTGTATATAGTAGCCTGTCGTTCCTTACGTATCTGACCTTCCATCTCTAGCAGTTCATCATAAGCATGTGGTCCTTGTGTCATGTTTAGGTATATCTTGAGTTCATACCTTTGTTCTTCTAGTTTCTTTTTAGCAGCATAAGCTTGCAGAGCCATTGTTTCAACACTACCTGCTCCAAAGACCTTACCAAATATACTAGGGTTCTTAGCCTGTTTTTCGGCATTGTCTATATCACTAACTGCTCCCATCCATCTGCCAATGTCTCCTGACATCTGCTCTATGTCTCGCCCTACTGCAAATCCACTTTTAATAGCAGAAAATGCTTTACTTGCAACACCTACAGCTAGTGATATAGTTACTGGGTCCATTACTTTTTCCTTATTGGTTTACAGTATGCTGTAATCTGTAGATTAGTTCCTTCCTTCTGAGGTATTGAAGGTTGCTTGTTTAATCTTTCTGCAAAGTACAAGCACCTATCTATGTCTTTAAAAGTTTGTGTTTGGTCTATTACTTTTAATCCCATCATAAACACAAGTACAAACTCAATCATTACCTTTTTCTGCTACATTTTCTTCGTGACATTCACAAGTACATTCATCACAATCACATTCATAGCACGTACACGTGTCACACTTTTTACCTGATAAATATTTTGGTACACTACTAGAAGGAAGTAAAGAATTTAATTTTTCAAACATTATGGCTTCCTTGCTTTACCATATCCTTTGACCTGCCTTGCAGAAGTTGAGTTACCTTTATATTTCTCAGTCTTTTCAGGTTTGTCATATAAACCTGCAATAAGACCTCCACCTGACTTTTTAGTTATCCTTTTAAATAATTCAGGATAATTTACTGAAGTCATTAACATACCAAATGTAGAATCTTTTTTTTCTGCATCTTTAATTTTTTTATTCATTACATTTTTTAAAGATTTAGGTTTAGCTATAGTCTTATCCTTAGTGCCTGACTTAAATGCCTTAAACTTTACACCCTTACCTGCACCCTTAGTATCTGCTTCTTTTCTTTTTAGTTTGTTACCTGTACCACCTAATATTCTTGCAGTTTTCTTAGGCATTGCTCTCTTCTTAGGAGTACCAAACATATGTGCAAGAAAGTCTGATGGACTATCATAGGCAACGTCACCCTTCTTATCTATAAACCTACCTGTGTAGTCATTAGATTTAACTTTAGGTAATTCTTTTATTTTTACTTCAGGTTTGAAAGGTTTTTTTATTTTAGGAATAAAATCTTTTGGTGGATTTTTATCCTTATTATTTTTATTTATAACACTACTTTTACTTGTATTGTCCTTTGGTATTAAAAATGGAGCAGCAACTAAGCCTAATCCTACAGCATACTTTTTCCAATTATTTTTAAAATGCTTTTTTAGGTAAGCTAGTTTACCTGCTTTAGTTGTTACATTCTTAGGAATAACTACATTTGTACCTTTGTTAGAAATATTAACTACATTAGTTCCTTTTCGTTCAACTACATTTGTACCTTTGTTAGAAATAGGAACTAACTCAGTTGATTTTCGTTTAACTACATTTGTACCTTTGTTAGAAATAGGAACTAATTCAGTTGATTGTTTATTTTTATTTTTAGATATTTTATTGTTTTTCCTCTTTTTTAAAATATCAAATAATTTTTTATTATATTCTTTTCTACTAAATGCTTCTTTTGCTTTATTAATTTTACTTTTTATATTTATTTTTTCTTTAGCTTTACTTGCAAGTTCCTTAACAGAAGGTTTTTTATTTTTAACTACCTTTGTAACTGTTTTCTTTTTACCACCACCTGCAATATATTTTTTGTAAATATCATCTATAGTTTTACTAAGACCTTTGTTAGAGATGTTTTTACCTAAAGATAGAGTACCTCTAATACTTTTTAATACTGGCATTACTTGCTCCCCTTTGTCATTGCTTTACCATAGCCACGTATTGC
>TARA_R110002110_G_scaffold101440_1_pt1 | contig 19050 bp, 10 predicted proteins | sample TARA_R110002110 | Tara Oceans TARA_R110002110 (sample SAMEA4397330) | marine metagenome | biome: Polar Biome; feature: [SRF] surface water layer (ENVO:00010504); material: water (ENVO:00002006), including particulate matter (ENVO:01000060) such as... | depth 5 m
TAAAGGAGGATTAATGTCAATAGAATCAACGTTGTTTCCCGTAAAAGAAATTCCTGCTATACAATACCCAAATCCATCTGATGAACTCAATCAAGAAGAATATAAAAAGACTGGATATAAGTTTATAGTAAGGGAAGATACTAACCAGGTGTTAAGCTGTATGACAGATGAATATAAACTCGTACCTAACTCTGATATTATTAAGGCAGCTGAACCAATCATAAAGCAGCACAATGGAGTATTAAGAGAAGCAGTGAGTTTAGGCAATGGTCAACGCACAGTTTGGAAATGGTCATTACCAGAATCATTAATTGAAATTAGTAAAGGCGATGAAATGCATCCCGAAGTCATAATTAAGAATAGTTATGATGGAAGTTTACAAGTTCATATATTGTCAGGTGCTTTTAGACTAGTTTGTAGTAATGGTATGATTATAGGTAATGTAATTGAAAAGCATAATTATAAGCATAATATTGGAAACGTTAACTTAGATAACTTAGAAGAAGTGATTGTCAATGTTATTCAGAAAACAGAAGAAGAGGGTAGAAAACTTCCGCTATTAAAAGAAACCAAGCTTAAACAATCTCACATAATCAAGCTTATAGAACTATTCCCTTCCACAATGTCAGCATTCATTACACAGTATATGATTGCAAACAAGCCAAAAACGTATTGGGATTTGTACAATGTTGCTACATATATCAATACTCATAAAATGAATAGAAAATACAATACAACTCATCAATTGGAAAACAAACTATATTCATCAGTAAGTAAATGGGCTGCTGCATAGTAAATGTCATCATTCAAATGGTCAGACTGCCCCGTCATAATACCTTATTATGGTGGAAAATATCAACTAAGTAAGGTTTTAGTACCTATGATACCAGAACATAAAAGATACATTGAAGTATTTGCAGGCGGTCTTTCAATGTACTTTAGAAAAGTTAACGCAGAACTTAGTATAGTAAATGATTTTGATAACGATATTGCGAACCTATACCATGTTGTATGCGAAGACTTTGATGCATTTAAAAAATATTGTAGAATGATACCTAAATCAAGACATCTTCTTTATAATTTCAGATTAGAATTAAATGATAAACATATGGGCGAATTTCCAGATTACAAAAGAGCAGCTAAATACTATTATATAATAATGAATACTTTCAATAACAACTACTTCTGTCCAATGTCTAAAGAAGACGATTGGGACACAGATGTATTAGATTTCATACATTATGGTAGAACCAAGCTATTACATACAGTTATAGAAAATCTTGATTTCAGAGAATTACATAAGCGTTATCCAGTAAAAGATGGTGATTTTTGGTACTATGACCCTCCATATATAAAGGCAGGTGAAAGAAGTGACTACTATTTTCACTCATTTAAAGAAGAAGACCATATAGGATTAGCAGAATTAGTTAAAACGATAGATAAAGCAGGTGGACATTTTATGGTAAGCTATGATGACAGAGAAATAGTAATGGAACTGTATAAAGAATTTCTAATAAAAAAGATACCAGTAAAATATTCAGGACAAACTCAAAAAAGAGACTATAAAAACGAGATAGTAATCACTAACTACGAACCTGCTAATCAGCAGATGAGTTTAATTTAAGGAGGAGATATGGGACTAAAAACATTTCCTAATTCAATAGAAGCAGAAGAAGCGGTCATCGGAGCTATTTTATTGAAAGGTAATGATATATTTACAAAATGTAATGGATGGATAAGAGATGGAGATGCCTTCTATAATAATAATACAAAGCTAATTTGGGAAGTTTGTAGTGAAATGCATAGAAATGGAGAAGCAATAGACACTGTTACAGTATCTCAGAATTTAAAAGATAAAAAAGATATGACAACATATTCAAATTTAGATATGTTTTATTTAACAGGATTACCAGAAAAAGTACCAACAGTTGCTAATATAGAACATTATGCTAAAATTGTTTGGGAAAAATACATCAAGAGAGAATCAATAAAATCCGCACATGAACTTTACAATACAAGCTTTGATAATCAAGAAGAAAAAGCAGAACAATTATTACATGAACACGCAAGGCTAATTAATGAATTATTAGAAATAGCACCAAGTAAAAAAAGAGATATATCAGAAATTGTAAATGAAACAATAGACACTCTTAAAACAGGTAAGAATATTATAAAGTTTGGCTATGCTCCATTAGATAATATAGCAGGTGGAATGACTAGGAAAGAAATAACAGTTATTGGTGGTAGACCTGGACATGGAAAGACGACACTTACTACTAATCTAACGAGAAGTTTACTAAAACAAGGGTATAAGGTGATGCTTTTTAATCGTGAGATGAGTAATCCAGAGATGATGAAAAAATTCTTTGTAATGGAAAGTGATGGATTATCATATCAAGATTTACGTGTTGGCGATATTGATAAAGGTAGAATGGAAACTATAGAAATGATGGCAGGTGGTATTAAAGATGAATTGAAAAACTTAATAATGTATGATGATATAAGGACTCTAGATGATGCTATAAGAGAAATACAAAGAGAGAAGCCTGATGTCGTTATAGACGATTACATACAACTAATTAAAGTAGCAAACAAGAAAAATAAAGATAGAAGATTTGAAATAGAAGATATACTTACAGAATATAAATGGGTATGTAAGAAAGAAAATTGTAGTGCCATACTTGTATCACAGTTGAATAGAGAGATAGAAAAACGATTAGAGCCTAGACCTAAAATGTCTGACTTCTCAGAGAGTGGTGCTATTGAGCAAACTGCTGAGACAGCTTTATTTGTATTCTATGGTTACAACTTTGATGATGAGAAATATGACAAGAATGAGATAGAAGTAATATGTGATAAAGCTAGATATGGTAAAGTAGGCACATATGTAATGGGATTCAATGGCAGTAAATGTAAATTTTATGATAATGGAGATATGGCAAGAATGGAACAAAAAAGACTCAACACTAAAAACACAGTTAAAATAGATAGTAACAGGGCGATTGACCCAAAGACATTATTCTAATGGATAAATCAACAGCAACAATCAAATTCTCAAAAGATGAAATTAATCAATTAATTAGAGCAATAGCTTTAAGAAATAATGTAGCAAAATCATTCATAGAAGATTCAGAAAAAGAAGCATACAAAAAACTAAAATCTGATTTAGAAAAAATTATTAAAAATATAATTGAAGGAGAACAACAGGTAAATAACTTATGAAAAATATAAATATTATAGGAATAGACCCTGGAAAAAATGGTGGAATTGCAAGGATATTAACAAAAGATGAATATACAATAGGAAGACAAGAGTATTGGACTGCACATAGATGCCCTAAAACAATTAAGGAAATGGTGGTTATACTTAAAATGTTTAACCATTCTGCCCCAAAACCTAAATGTTTTTTGGAAAGTGTTCACGCATTCCCAACAGATGGAAGAAGTAGTGCCTTTAAATTTGGCATGAATTTTGGTATTTGGCAGGGCATCTTATCTGCTTTGGATATAGAAACAATATTGGTAACCCCTCAAAGATGGCAAAAACCATATGGATTACCAAAAATTAAAAAAGAAAGGAAACATAAGTTGAAGGAAATTGCAATTCAAAGAAGTGGATTAAAAGTCACTTTAAACACAGCAGATGCTATTTGTTTAGTAATCCACGGAGAAAACGATAATGTATAATGTTGGTATGCCAAATATAAATGAAAAACTATCAATAGGAAACGAATTTTATGGGATTACTGTTTTAGAAATATCAACAACGGATTCATATAACCACACAAGAGAACAAAAAGAGATTAGAATTACTTTAAAACCCCTTACGCTAGCATTTACTCATTACGCTAAGTATAAATTATTATTCGCTTTAAAAATGTTCGATAAATCTATTAGCTTTGGTATTGAATATGGTAAATCAGAAGAATACTAGCGACAGATTAAAAGAAATATTACAAGGGTTAGCAATAATACAGAAAAATATAAATCATCTAATAGATGCAATGAAACAGCTACTAAAAAGAATGGACTGAGAGCTAATCCTCAACTAAACTCTCAAACGTGTCTGTTCCGACTTGTAGCATATAGCTGATTAAAACAGGCATTAGGAGGAATCTAAAACTTCTTAGTATATCTCCTGATGCCGATTCAGCTTCATCCTCATCATCATTCATACCTATAATGCTAGTCCAAACTATTAATCTAAATAAAAATCCTATAGCAGGGCTCTCACCACTTCTAATCATTCCAAATCCTGTATTACCCATACCTCTCATCGCTCTTCCTAAAAACGGAACAACGCTAATTAAACTTCCAAGAACACTAGCGATACCTCTTGTAAATAAAAATCTAGCCATTTGAATAGCTTCATGGTCTATATCTGGAGATTTGGGGTCATAAGTTTTTGATTTATCATTAGTCAATTTTTGCTTACCTGCGTTAAATAAAGCACGATTAATTCTAGCAATCCCATCCACTGCGCTACTATTGCCATCTGTAAATTTTTTCCAAGTTTGAAAGTCAAATATACTTTGTAAAGTAGGATATTGCTTATATTGAAATATTAATCTTCCAATGCCATTAAATCCTTCACCTAGATACATTGGAGTCATGCCAAATTGAGTATTATAAACTGCATCTCTACCTATTTTTTTAGCTAAATCAGTAGTCATGACATCTAAACCTTCACCATTAAGTAAATCATTATATTCCCCAGGAAGTATACCTCTTTTTTGTGCATCTACCAATGCCATAAGTACAGTCATCCCCCTTAAACTCTTTTCGCCTTCTGTAAATGTGAATACTGCTTTACCTGGTCCGCCCACTTCATCAAGCCACCAACTTAATTTCCACGTAACCCACTTTTTAATTTTAGCCTCAGCCATATCGCCCATTAAAGCTCTTAATCTTCTTTCAACTAATTCTTCGCTTTGCTCTTGAGTTAAGCTAGCCAAATCAAAAAATTTACCCCTAGCAGATTCAAGTGCTTTTTTATCTATTTGCTTTCTTAGTTCTCTTAAATCTTGTATCTCTCTAATAGCTTGTCTAGTAACACCACTTTTTCTCATTTCAAGTTTTATTAAAAAATTGTCAATATAATCATTATCTTTTTTAATAAATCCTCCCCTGCCTGCCTTTATCAACTGTGCAAATTCGTATAATTGCACAGGATTTGGCATACTACCACCAGGAAAAAATAAGAAATCATTCCACTTTGCATCACCATCGACATTCATAATATCTGAAAATTGGTTTAGTATATTTAATACACCTGTATTTTGAATTATTCTATCAGTAAAATCTCTTTGATTTTTTCTCAGCCTATATGCTTCTAAAGCAGTCCCAAACCCGACTTGAATTACTTGGTTAACAATCTGAGTTTGGTTACCCAACGCAGGCTCTGCCCCTAAATATCTAATAGTAGATGGGGTTGTTAGCCACTTGGTCATCCTTTCAGCAGATTGAGCATCATGAATAACGCCTCCTCTCATAAACTTTGGTAACTTATTCCAAAATTCAGCTGTTTTTCTATAACCACTTTCTCTAAATCCAATAGGAGTAGCATTCATAGACCTTGTATCAGAATCTCCCATAGCAAGTTTAATTCTATTTTTTATAAAAGATATTGTACCGTCAGGTCTTTTTAAGCCATGCATAGTATCAATAGTTTCAAGCATTTCTACAATAAGTTCATTTTTATGAATATTTCTATAAGTATGGTCTAAATATTCTTGATATATTCCTGAATCTTTTCTTCTTTCTGTTTGGTTAGTCCATCCTGTGATATGTTTTAAATATGGGTTTGAAAGTAAATCGACCATTCCTGAGCTATCTGTATTGTCACCTAACCCTTTCAAAATTTCTACTAAAACAGCTTTACCTTTATTAAGTCTTTCTAACCTATCTTCATTTTTTGCTGAATTTATTTTTATATCAATAGCTTTTATTTGTTGCATCAATTGTTTTCTAACTGATGAGTGAGTATACATATGAGGAACGTAGTTTTCACCTTTTCTTTTTGCATAAGTAGTATTAGTTCTTATTTCACCATTCGCATCAACCCAAATTCTACTTTCAACACCACCAATATTTAAAAGCTTCTTAATTTCCTCTTTGGCTGCTTCTTCTGTCAGCCCCTGAGATTTATATTTTTCCAGAAGTTTAGCTTGTAATCTATTTCTTTCAGACTCTACTTTTACTGCTTTAGAATGAGCATCATCATATACAAGATTTAATTGATTTCTTATCTCATTGACCAAATCCCAAACAAAGGGCATTAAATTTTCTGAAGGCTCATTTTCCATTTGTTCAAAACTTACATATTGTTTTGTATGAGTTCCATCTATGGGGTCACCTTTTTTATATTTCTTACCACTTTTAGGAGCGAGTCTTCTCCCAAAATCATTTATTTGGGTAGACCTATACCAAACTCCTTCTTTCCCCTCTTTTTTCCCAAAAACTCTATCTACTTCCGCTTGAGTATAATCTTGAGATGTCATTTCAGCTTCTTGCCCACTAAGTAATTTAATTGTTTTACCAACGTAATTTATTGTAGCCCCCACTGTAACGCCACCAATACCCAATTCTGTTTTAGAAAGCAAATAGACTTTATAACTTTCTTGATTTGTTGGTTTTCCTGTATCTGATTTTATATTAGAACCTTCACCTTGTTTTACCATTATATATCTGTATTGAAAAGTTTTACCACCATCTATTACAGTTTTTGTATGGACACCTCCTACACGATTACCTGTTGAATCTGCGTCTTCTGAAACTGTAGATTTACTATTGCCTTTTCCTTTTGCCATTTGTGCGATTTTAGCCTTAGCTGCTATATAATCAGCATCTTCCTCAGGGTGCAAACCCGTTTCATCTTCAATAGTATTTATTTTTTTATTTAATACAGAAGGTATAATAAGTCTAGTTTGACCGTCCATTATTTCATTCGTCAACTCATCTCTATATAAACCGATAACAGCTGCTTTAATGTCTTCATAACTAGCACTTAAACTGTCAGTAGGGACATTTTCTATTTTACCATCTTCATATTTTATTTTAAAATGAGGAATATTATTTATAATTGATTCCCCTATAATTAAAACATTTTCCTTAGAACCCTTTAACCTAAATGGTATATTATTTTCCTCACCCATCCCCCACATTGTTATATTATTTAAATTAAAATCAATTTTCTTTTTAACATCTGAATACAAGCTATTTATTTTGCTAGTGAATTTGTCTCTAGCTTCTGATATTGGGACTGAATATTTGCTTGTTATAGATATATCTCTATCACCCATAGTTAAAGCTTTTTTTATCAATCTTTGCACTATGCCAAATCTATCTACCGTGGCAGCAATGAATTCAGGCGGGGCTGCAAATATTGCTTTTTTAGGAATTTTACCTTTTTTAAGCCATAAATCTCTTTTTTTAATTCTTCTAACAACAAAATTTTTAGTAGCTTTTAAAGTTTTTAAGCCTTGCCTTATAGTTATTGGATTTATTTCACCCCTTAGAGCTTTTGAAAAACTTAATCCCCAATCTTCTGCCATCTGAGTTGGGCTTACTATTTCAGTGCTATAATTTAATTCTTTTCCAGACCTTACCATTTCAGATACAAGTAAATCATATAGTTCCGTATGGTCTTTTTGATTCTCCATTGCAATCGCCAATTTTCTTTTATTGGCAGATGTTTTATCTTTATTAAAAGCAGCTGTAGCAGATTTAACTAACCCTGTTGATTTATGACCAATGAGGTCTGCAACAGCGCTTCTAACCTCAGCTCGATAAACATTCATATGAAGAACTTCATTCGTGGTCGCTGCGGTCATTGCTTTTTTACAACTCATTTTAGATTACATACCCCAACTAATTCATCATTTGTTTTATTTTGTTTATAAGTCTTCAGTATATTATTTAATTCTGATTGGGTTGTATTGCTTAAGTCTTTTCTAACATCTTGAGCATAACTTTCAGATGCATCAGCCTTTTGGCTTCTTAAGTGTTTTTCATATAGTGGTAAAAAAGTTTTTACTACGTTATCATTCATAAGAGCCAATGGTGGTAGTTTATTAACATGGACATCATCATGAAACCCTGTTATCATCTTTAATGTAGCATATACTTGGGATGTTTCAGACAATTTATTCCATTGCTCTTGCCATCTATCTGTAAAAGCTATGAATTCATCGTTTAAATCAGATTGTATATTTTCTCTATCACCAATACTTTCCTTTAGCTTAGTCCAATCATCTATAAATGAAGTCTTTTCTCCATCAAAAATATTTTCTTTCTTTAAAAATCCATGACCTCCAATAAAATCTTTTACTCTTTTACCAATTATTAAATCACCCCAATATTTAAACGAAGGAGCTCTTTCCATTAATTCCTTAGATGCGGCTACATGAGCTTGTTTTCTCGCTTGAGGGCTTTTGGCAACTTCGTAAAATTCTATATTTTTCATTACTTGAGAGACGGAAAGTATTAATTGCTCAGCAGGGCTTATAATATTTTTCATAGAAAGTTCTTTTCCATAAAATTCTCCATGTATTGAAGAGTTATATTTTGAATCTTGTTTTTGCTGGTCATAAAATTTCATAGAGTCTTTAAATTCATTAGAGAAATCTTTATTTGTCCTAAGTTTATCTTCCTTATAATGTCTGTCATTTAATTGAGAACTTTGAGCAACATTAGTATTGAAACTAGCAGTTAAACCTGCCTTTGATTCAAGACTAGTACCTGCTCTTCTTTTGCTTATATTTTGATTTGAGTAAGCAAGACTTAACATAGCAGTCATTTTAGAAGCAGAATCATCTCCTATATTATTTTTATCATATAATGGTTTATTAGTTGATTTTCCGTTTTTATCTGCAATCTCAAATATTTTTGTAAGCATAAAATCGAAAGCAGAAATCTTTGATTCATCTAATATTTTACCTAACATATCATACTTACCTGAGTCTACAGCCATTTGGAATAAAGTAGATATTTCATGCCCTGTCGTAGTTTGTAAAAATACATCACCATCATGAGTTAAATCTACTGTTTCACCCTTAGAATTTACAATGCTATCACCATTATCAAGTATCTGTTTATATAATTTATTCTTATCTGCTTTTAAATTATCTTTATCTAATGGATAATAATCCATAATAACTTTTGAATTAGGGTCTTTAACCCTTATATGTTCTTCGTTAGCCTCTAAATCTTTATGATACAGTTTAAAATCTTTAGCGAACAATTGACCACTTATAATCTTTGCATTAGTAAAGAAACCTGTTGTGCCGTCTAACTTAGCATTTTCAGAAATACTTTCATATAAATCTGTTTTACTAGCTATTGAAGTTTTAATAGGTTCTCCATCACTATCAAGTCTTGGTTTGTCTGTTCTGCTCCCAAATATGTCCACAGAGACGACTTTATTCAGTTTTTGATACTCATCACTAGATTGCCATTTATTAACGGCATTGGCGTATTTTTCATTTATAAATTCAAATTGAGCAGTATCCCCATCCCAGTCACCGTCTAATACATTTTTAACATCTTCTTTTGTCATAAACATGGTTTCGCCATGAAAACCATCATGTATTCTTTGAACACGCCTAGAAATAACGCCTGTGACCTTTTGTATTGGATTCCTATGTATTAAAACATCAACTCTATTGTTTTCTAAAAATTCATTTAAAATCTTAATTTTCTTATGTTTATCTTGAGGTCTAAATCCTAAACTTTCCCAATACTTTTTCATTGAAGTCTTGATATTATTGACTTCTTTGAACTTTTTTTCTATTTGTGAGAAAGCAACAGCGTTATCACTGCTTAACATTACATTGCCTTCTTTTATATCTAAATGGGCAGATGCTTTTAAATAAACTTTACTTCCTGATTTCTTAATAGAACGAGATTTATATAACCCATTTTTTATAAGTCTATTATTAATAATAGGCATAATATGAGCAATAATAGCAGGATGCCATATCCCCTCTCCATTTTCACCAACTAAAGCTAAATATTTATTTAATTCAGTAGGAACTCTTCCATCCTTTTTTTCTTTTTGGATAAACTTATTAAAAGATGATGAATCTTTAAATATACTTGTGACTTCCTGCATATAATAATTTGATGCATCGTTATAATGTTCCTTTATTTCTTTTACAAGAGCCCTCGCTTCTTTTGAGCTACCTGTAGAAGCCATTAACATTTCACCTAAAGCAATTGGATGAGATGCATCAAGTTTTGACTTTCTTTGAATGTCATGTATCTTTATTGAAGATTCTTCTATATCATGTATTTCATTGTACTTTAAACTAACTTCGCCTTCTTCGTTTAAAGTTGAATACTTTTTGCCAAACATCATTTTTGCTTCATTCGGGGAAGCTATCATATCAAAAGAAGTCCCATCTGCTGATATAAATTCTGTATTTAAGCCAGCCCCTGTAACTTCGGCAATCATTTCATTTGTCTTAGGGTCATAGAATCTCATGTTTTTATGAGGAGTAAATTGCATATGTTTCATACCCAAATAATCAACACTACCATCTTTATTTACAGTTCTCTGTCTAATAAAAGTCTTTAATTGAACTATTCTATCTGTCCCACCTAGAATCTTCTTTATCTTTTTAAACCATTTGCCACTTGTTAAAGTACTACCATCATAATCGCCATATATCCCTGCTTCTACATACTCTTTGCCCATAAGAACTTCAACTCTAGCGTTTTCAGGAATAATCATTAATTTGCTTTTACCTAATCCTCTTGGTGGAAGACCTTCTGCTAAATCAATAGAAAGTCTTGTCATGCTATCTGCTACACTTTTTTCATACAGCAAATAATCAGGAGTTCTTAATTCTTGCCATCCAACATATCTACCAATAGTAGAAGACATTTCTGATTTTTGGGATATTGCTTGACTGTGATACTTTTGAATTTCTCTTTTTAAAGCATCAGCAGTTAGACCTTCTTTTGTTTTTTCAGCAATAAATTCAGCTATGGTACTTTGTATTAATGGATTTTTTGAATTTTTAATTTTATCAAAATCTTTTATTCCATCAATAAATTCATTATAATGGTCTTGATTTATATTTCCTAAAGCCAATTCATCTTTAAAAAATTGCTCAAAAGATTCAGGAGTTATATTTAATGGTAAGTATTTTTTTGGTATAAATGTAGAAATCACCGCAGCATTATCTCCTAATTTGCTACCGACTATTGATTTCATCCACTTTTCGCTTAATTCTTTAAATGACCTTTTATTTTTAGCTTTTCCAAATTCTGTATCATCCAAAAGACTATCTATCATATTTTCATATTGAGTAGAATAATCTTGTTCTAATTGCATTAATTGACCAGTATTAAATTTAGCATTTGCTCTTTTGTAAAATCTTTCGCTATCAGCTTTTCTTATATTAGTTGTCATTATTTCTTTTACAGATAAATAAGACAATCTTGATTCTTTGTCTAGCTGGTCTTCAAAGAAATTCTTAACAACGTTTTCTGAATATTTTTTCTTTGTTATTCTACTATGAGACTCTGTATACTCGACACCATCTCCTCTTGAGTTAGTTGTTTTACCATCAATAGTCCACATTTCATAAACCCTAGCCTCATTTGAATTTGTACTTGGGTCGTCTCCATTTAATCTTCTTAGTTTTGATAAGCCCTTTAACCAATCCATAGCTAATTCATTAAATAAATACGGATTATCAACCTGCATTTTGTATACTTCTTGCCCATTAACAGTAGTTTTTTCAATTATGTTATTTACTTTTTCAGGTTTTCCGTCTATCAATAAGCTTCTATTATCTGCAATTTTCTTAGCCCACTTATATACTTCCTCCATATAGGAATCAAATGTATCTGTATTCTTAGCTAATTCAATTAATTGAGGATAATGTTCATATTTATGTAGATAAATACCAAGACTGTCTTTGTAAAATTGTGTAGTATGATGGTCACTTGTTGCGTTAGTAGCATCAACAGATGTTTCTTCACCACTAGGAGTGTCCTCTTGGGTTTCTTTTTCATCCATAAAATCAATAAATTGGTCACCAACAATAGCTTCAGTCCCTAAAAATCTTCCTTGATAAAATTCTTCTGCTATAAACTCTTGAAGGTTATTAACATCTTTACCAAAAAACCTTCTTAATCTGTTGGCAAATTGATTTAACCATATTTTAATTCGTTTGCCAAGAGATGTATTTCTTGCTCTGTTTGTATAATACAGACCAATATACTTCACTAAATTTTCTTCTGAGCCAAACTTTTTAATTCCTTGCTTTACAAGTGGGTCATTTCTAAATAATTTTACATATATATGTGCATATTCATGAGGCATTGTATCCATTCTAGCATCTGTACTTGACCAAGCAGCTAATCTCTCCATAGCAAAACCTATTCTTCTTTTGCCATACAGAGTTAATACGCCTTGAAATGTCTTTGTGTCTACAAATGGAAAATGTTTTTTTAGTCTAGATAATATTTTGTCAGCAAGTTTAGTATCCTCTGTTATTAAAACTTCTTTACTTGACTTTTCATCTTGGAAATCAAGATTTAAATTTTTATTATTTGTTCTTTTTTTAGACTCTTCTCTTTCTACTTGGGCTTTTGTTGGTTTTTTATCTTTTATTGGTTTTTTACTTAAACCCTGAACTCTTGCCGCTACTCTTTCTTGAAAAGCTGCCTTATCTTTATCGAAAGCTTTTTTTGCTTTTTTAGTATTAGGCATATCAGGGCTTTTCGCTATAGTCTTAGCCCTTCTTTGTAATGCTTTAGCTTGTTCAAGCTCTCCACCCTTTCCCTTAGTAAGAGGAACTCTTTTCCCACCAACTTTAGCAAATGGTTCTCCAGTTTTCTTATCTGTCCTTATCTCTACCTTATTAACATCTACACCACCTAATTTTTTAGGAACAGCTTTTTTATCTTCAGCTTTCTTCTTAGGTTTAGCAGCAGGTTCTAATGATGCTCCTGTCTTAGTATCAAATTCACTTTCGATTATTCTTTGTTTTAATTGCTCTTTTGTACCGCCTTGAGGTAGACGTTTATCACCTAAAATCTTTTTTAAATCTTTAACTAATACCTTTTTATCACTTAAAGATGATTCACGAGCTGCCATTAAATCTTTATCAGGTAACAAGTCTCCTGTTTTTGTGTCAAAATCTAATTCAATTATTCTTTGTATTAATTCAGGCTTAGTACCACTTACAGGAAGCCCTTTGGCTTTTAACATTTCCTGTAATTGGACTTTAGTATTATTTCTATCTAAAGAGTCTTCCGTAGCAGCCATCGAATCTTTATCAGTCTCTATTATATCATCAATCTTTGGAGCTTTAGTCGTTAAGGTAGGTACTTTTTTATTATCTAATGTCCTCAGCTCATCATGAATAAATATAGATGGTTCTTTAGGTTTATTTGGGTCTTTTACATAAAACCCTTTACTAGTTACAGATGTAATCTCATAATTGATATTACCTTTTAATTTTCGTAAGGCATTTTTTATACCACCACTTACTTTTATATTTCTTTTCTTATTGACTTCTAATATTTCATCACTTAAAGTAACTGACATACCTTTTTCTAAAGGTCTTCCATCTTCAGTTCTACTTTTTGTTTCTTTTACACCTACTGTTACAGTTGGCTTAGCAGGAGCTTCCTCACCCACTAGTTTATTAAATTCTTCTATCCCATCTTCCACTGCAGATACTGGGAATCCTTGTTCATCTGCATAATATTCTACTCCACCTTGCTCTACTATTCTCGGCTCTTTTGTAGTGGTTTTTGCAGAAGTGGTTTTTTTAGTAGTAGTTTCTTCAATTGGTGGTGGTTCAAAATCTACATTTCTATTTTCAGGGGCATTTGGGTCAACTCCAACAACAGGTGTTCCAAATTCAAATTCACCTTTAATCTGTTCAGGGTCTATTTCCTCAGCGGAGCTTACTTCTCTAACTGAACCTGACTCAGCAAATACGCCCAATGTATTAATAATTGAAGTATCTGAGGCATTATCAGGAAGCTTTAAACTATCCTTTTGTTTTTGAGTCAGTTCAGTAGAATTCGCAATAGTATTATTGAGTTCTACCCTTATAGATTTCAACAATTCTTTTGAATATTTATTAGTTTGTATTTTTCTAATTACTTCGCCAGATTTCTTTTTACCACCAGCGAGTACTAATCCTAATACTTTAGCTCCTATTCCTTTTTTAGAATCAGCTTCAATTACATTTTTACTTTGAGTATCAGTTCTCGATGAAGCGTCATCTAAAACATCTTGCATATTATCTGAATCTACTAATGAGTCCAGGTAATTAGATTCTATATCTGTTTCACCTTTTTCTATCGGTTGGGTTTCTCCTGTTTCGGGGGGCGTTTCTACTGTTGTTTCTTCCTGCGTCTGTGCAAGTTCTTGTTCTGCGCCAAGTATAGCATTAATTAGAGGGGCACTACCTTTTTGTTTCCCTAAATTAGTTCTACCAGGGATATTTAATTCAGATGCAATCTTTTTAAGCTCAGACTTTGGGAATCCACTAAGTTCTTCTTCTCTATTTACTCCTAAAGCTCGTTCATTCTCAGCAATCATATCAGATATATCTGATGAAGATGTCTCTGAGCCAATAAGATTTCTAGAAACTTTATTTTTAAGCCCAAAAAGTCCTAATAAGCCAGTGGAGACACCTGCATAACCTTCTTCAAGAGATTGTTTATTCATCCAAGATTCTTGAAAAGCTTTATTGTATGCAGTTATTACCTCTTCTTGATTCCTACCTACATTGTTTTTAATTCCACCTTGTACAGTTTGTTGCCAAACAGATTGAGCAAACTCAGTAGTCCCTTCAGTAGTAGCAGTTATTAATGAATTTGCAAGAGTTGTAACCCCCCTTGCTCCAACTTCAGCGAATCTTTTATCATCCAATCCATATTTAACCATTTTTTTAGTTAAACTTTTTCTTAAGCCAACATCAAATGCAGGAGTGCCCATTCCTCCTACTTTTGCAAATGCCTTACCACCCATTCTTTCAAAAAATAAAGAAACAGGAGTATACATAGAAGTCCCAAGATAAGCATATTTTCTAGCTTCACTAGGAGTAAGACCTTCATCATCAACCAAATCTTTCATTATATCTACATAAGTACTTGTTGATTCCATTACTCCTATTGGAGCTAAAGTCATTGCAGGTATTCCCCATTTAGCCCAAGCACGTACAGAAGCACCACCTGTAGCAGGAGCTGCGTAATAAGCAGCTACGCCTGCACCAACACTCATAGCTAAAGAAGGCAATGCTTCAGCTAAAGAACGCATAGTAGTGTCAAAACCACTCCACCCAGCTTCTTTTTCTTTCCATGCGACTAAAGCTTGAAGCTTTTGATTGTCTCTTATTTTATTTTCATATGCAAACTCAGCAACTTTTCTAGCATTTTCCCCGACTTCAGTATCGGGACTAAGCATTCCTATAGCTCCAGCTTTAGCTGTCCTGAGCATATTTTGGCTTTGGAACAATACTTGTTCTGCAAAGTTTGGAGCTGCTGAAGAACCTGACGTATCAAACGCTCTTTCACCAGGAGTTCTAACTCTTACTTTATTTCGTAATTCAGGAATTTGCCATAAATGAGCGTCTACAATAGCTTCATTAGACCAATCTTTATAAAAATCAGGATTATTATTTCTAACTATTCTCGCTAGGACATCATCCGTTATCTTATCTTGACCAAGTCTTCCTAATTCTTGATTAATAAGATTTAGTTTATTTTGGTATTGTGGCATTTAACTTCCTGCAGATAACTCAATATTTCTAAGAGCCTCTGCTATATCAGGTCTTCCCTCTAACGACTTAGGTAGCTTACCTGTTCTTCTTATTGAGTTCCTTTCACTAGCTGTCAATAGACCTTTTAAACTCGATAGCAATGCTTTTGTTTTTAATGCTTTCTTTCTTTGGTTACTTAAGCCTTTTCCAATTTTCTTAATACCCTCATCAGCACTAATACTTTTTATGCCCTGTCCGCTCCTAAGTCTTTCATTATAAGTCTGTTTTTTATTAGAATCTATTGCAAGAATATTTTCAGATGTATCAAGAGTTTTATTTTTATTTTTGTTATATAAACTAGTATCATCATCCTTAACGACTATTGTCCCATCTTCTTTAACACTATTATTAACTATTTTAGATTTATTATCTCCAATATCAATATTAGTTGCTCCAAGACTACCCACAAAAACTCGTTCTGGGGTTTTCTGTTCTAACCTTTCATCAGCCAAAATTATACTTTTATCGACTAGAGGCTGCTTATTAGTTGTATCATCATCTATTGGAGTTGCTGCTCTTGGCGTTACAGCCTGCACATAAGGATTTAATTTTAAAAATACTTCTGCTACAAATGCGTGTTCTTGTCTCTTTAAATCGTCATCTCCATCTCCACCATAAAATAATTTTCTAACATTAGCTTTTATCGCTTGTCTATGTTCATAAGGGTCGAATATTCTTGCTCCAATTCTATTCATATCATTAATCTTACCTTTAGAGTTCATATATTCTTGATTATCAAACCAAACGATACCATCACCCCCTTTTTTTAGCCATCCTAACTGAATCCCTGCCATAGTTATTAAATCATTCTGAGTATTAACATCATCTCCTCCCAATAAACCATACTCTTCAAAAACATCATTATAACCCCAAGCATCTTCTCCACTTTTCTGATTATCAACTATAGCATTAAAAAGCTTTGCTACTTGTTGAAATGTTGCATTATTAGTTTTAAAAGTTTTTTCATCTGTTGGAACACCTTCAGCAAAATTTTGTATCAGTGGATTTTTAGAATCTTTTAAAGGGTCTAGCTTTTGTTTAACATAGCTCCTTATTTCTTCTGTCTTAACCGCTTGCTGTGAAAAGAATAGTTCTGAGGGTGATTGATAATCATCTTTCTCTCTTTGTGCAGCTACACTTGCATCTCTTGTCTCTTCACCTGTTACTATATTATAAGCTCTTGTCCAATCACCTCTCTCAGCAGCTTCTTTAGCAGATTTAGTAGCAATTTGCCTAGCACTTCCTATTGGAGATGGATTATTACGCTCTTGGTTAAGCTCTTGTTGAACAGTTAGCTTTTGTATCCCTCGAGCTTTATAGCCTGTAAGAGCCAACGTTCTAGTGCTTTTCTGAGCATCAGCGTTTTGCGCAGTTTCATTTTCTAATTTATTATTAATATTTTCTAAAACATCTATCATGTCTTTAGTATTATATTTTCCTACATTTTTCTCATAATCACCTTTTTGTATTGTTTCAAGAATAGAAGATGCATCATTTCTAAAATTAATTTCATCTTGAACAAATTCTATACTTTCATTAATATTTGATATATATCTTTTATTAACAGCGCTAAGAAGACTATCATCTTTAAAGGGACTTAATCCTTGTTCTTTCTCTAAAATACCAAGACTTTTCCTTACCCCTAAAAGTTCTTCTTGTGTTATATTGCCATCTTGAAGTTGAGTTGCTAAATCACTAAAGTTTTGTTCATTAGCTTTTATTTCTTTAACTAAAGCATCGTCTTGTTGTTTTATATCAAGTTTTAATAAATCAAAAGCATTTCTTTCTTCTTGATATACATCTTGTTGATTTCGTATTCGACTGTTTCTGCTATTTCCAAAATTTATTGGCATATCTTAACTCACTTTGTAATTTGATTGTCCAGTAAATCCTTCTAAGAAGGTATCTGCTGTTGAAGTGACTGCTGCTACATTTCTATTATATCTATCATCAATAGCAGCTGATTTACGTTGGTCACCTAAATTTATTCCTTTTTTACTTATATCATCTTCTGCTAAAATATTATCAACTTGTGTCTTATAATCACTATAGACAGCTGATTTACCTGATTCTACTCTAGACGCATCTGCTTCAGAAGTTTCAAAATCTGAACCTGCAAGCATTTGGGTGGCATCAAAAACACTAGACATTGCAGTTTGTCCTTTTGTAGTAGCCATGTCTAATAAAGTATCAGTTTTATTCTGAACTGACTCAACAGCAAATTTAGTATCTTTTCCCATTTGTGCTCTTTCAGCCATAGAAACATTGCCCGCAGCATCTACCCCTCCTTGAGTGTCAACTTTAGATGCGTTATACCCTGCGTAAGTAGCTCCTGCGATTGAGCCTGCGACTGCAGCTCCACCTGCACCAGCACCTAATGCTGTTGCTCCTAATGTTCCTAATGCTACAAATGACATATCAAACCTCTGTTTCCTTAAAGTTTTTTGCTATTAATTCTTTTTCTGCGTCTTTAACATTTTTTGCATTTGTTGAATGCACTGTTACAAATATACAATCTTTATGAATGTATATAATTCTTTTAGTTCCTGCTTTTGTAATCCCATAATAAGGAGCTTGAATAGTAGCTTCTCCTTCTTCGCTCATTATAGTGATTTCACCTTTCATTACAAAAAATGCATTATCTTTTTTATGTATTTCTGTAATTAAAAGCTGACCCGCAGGTGTAAATATTTTTCTTACATACAATCCATCGGCAAACATATGCTCTAATGGATTAATAAAATCTTTATCTTTTTTATCCCAAGCCATACCGCTTTCTTCTAATCTTTTTTCAACTTCTAATATTCCATTCCTAAAACCTTCTCTAGTATATCTAGGAGCTATAATATTCTTTGGCTTACTTAATCTATTTTCAGATTTAAGATACTTTTTATATTGTAATTTATTCAATTGACTTCTCACTAGGCTTTAATTCATTTCTTTTTTTAATTAATTCATCCCAATAACTAGCACCTGCCTCTTTACTTATCATTTGAGTATTTTCAGCGCCTTCATTTCTTTCATTCATCTGTTTATAATAATTAGACCTTGCTGAATCAAAACTATATTCACCATCAACCTTATTAGCCTCCATACCCTCTTGAACCCTAGCTTGAATTTGGTCATAATCAGAATATAAAGGGGCTTTACCTCCCTCTGTGTGTTCAGGTAAAGGCATTTGAGATGGACTTTCTTTATCAGGTAAACCACTAGGTATAGCAGAAGAATATGCGTTAAGTAACCCTCCTTGTTCTTTA
>TARA_R110002110_G_scaffold150598_5_pt1 | contig 19034 bp, 25 predicted proteins | sample TARA_R110002110 | Tara Oceans TARA_R110002110 (sample SAMEA4397330) | marine metagenome | biome: Polar Biome; feature: [SRF] surface water layer (ENVO:00010504); material: water (ENVO:00002006), including particulate matter (ENVO:01000060) such as... | depth 5 m
ATGATAGAAGTCTTGTTAGGTGTCGCCCTACTCATCACCCTCATATTATGGGGCGGATATTATCAAAAACTCCATACCTTGCGTAATGAAAGGTTGGAAGGTCAAGAGGCGTATGAGAATCTTCTCTTCTCGCTTGAGCGTGAGCGTGAGGGTGTTGAAACATCAATCAATAGAATGCACCTAAACATTGAATATCTCCAAGAAGAAAATCGAGCAAAAACGAGCGAGATAACTGCGCTCGAAGACGAAATCACAGAAATAACCTCCGAAAGTGTGGAAAAGACCCAAGAAATCAAGAAACAGAAAGGTCGGGCCGCTTCTGCTCATACTACCAAAGGACAGATTTTGGAAAAGTGGTGTCCTTTCCTTGAGCATCCCGACATTGACCCCGATTGGGAAGCGAAGAATTGGCAATTTATGGGTCAGCCTATTGACTACATCATTTTTGATTGGCGAGAGAATAAGGAAATCAATCTTGCTGATGGAAAAGTAATTCTGCTTGATGTGAAATCGGGCAAAAGTCAATTGACTACCAAACAAAGAAGGATTCGGGATTTAATACAGGCGGGGAATGTTGAATGGAGAACGATTCGTTTAGAATGACCAAATGTTAGGGTATAAATACCTGTAATGTCAATGGGATAATTACGAGAGTGAACCACATGGTATCAGTTAAAGTAATCCCGGAAAACGGAGTCGAATACAGCGTATATGAAAAGAACGGAAAGCACCGAGTATATTTCAAGGTGAATAATGGTAGTGGCCGCCCACTTGAGGTCGGTAACTACGACATTCTTGAAGGTAAATTTTTCCCCGCAAGAGGCGCAACCCTTGTTTGGAATGTTGTTGAGAAAGACGACAGCCCTCAAGCATTGATTGTCATTGGTGATTCAAAGCAAGTCTTTGTAGGCAAATCATCTTCACCTGCACCTAAGCAATCCTTTGGTAACAAATCCTATGGTGGCGGCAACAACAATAACCGTGATAGGGATATTAAGCGTGGTATGTGTTTCAACAATGCAACCCACCTTATTGCTAACAACCCTGCCTATCATGCGGTGGACGATGCAGAAGTCGTGCAATCAATTTGCGATTTGACAGATGCACTCTTCGCTGAATACATGAAGCGATATGGTAATTGAGGGGGCTTGACCCCTTGACCGCCACCCTCTATTGGGCTGATATGCACGACAACCAAGCATTCGCTACGGTTGAAGAATTGCAGGGTCAGTATGTTTGGAAGTGGCTAATTGACGACCCCAAAAAGGTCTTAGAATGGTTCTTCCGATTGATGTTCTGCACCAACTGTGGGAATCGTGGACAAGACCAAATAATCGCTCAAACTGATGATGGGGCGAAGTATTCAATTTCCCAATTGCAGAATCTATTTTTCAATTGCGGAATTATTGTCCACAAATCAAAATAATAGGATAATTTGTCCATGCAAATGTTTTAATAGTGGATTAGCCAATCAATCATTATGGCATCGGATGAGGGTCGCATTTTCAGTCAAGAATGGGTGGCCGAGAACGAATGGATGGAAGAAGCCAATCAACGGGCAGAATATGATGCGTTGGTAAAGAAGTCTAAAACCTTTCTCGGAATGCCGAGTTACGAAGATTGGCTGATGCACCCCGACACCATGACGGAACATTTGAAGCGAGAGCCACTACCTGTTCCAAGTGTATTTTTCAATTACAGAAAGCCTGTGCCGTTGCCCAAGATTCGGAAGCAAATGAAAGCCTACGAGGATTGGGAGGAAAGCCAAAATGAACGCATGGCTATCTTCCATGAAATGTTAAGTGAAAAGGGAATCCGTGCAGGTCATGGTAGTGTCGGTGAAAGTCACAAAGGATGGGGCAATAGCCGACAGAAGAATTGAGAATGACAAAGTATAAATACTACGAGGGACAAGGAAGGGTCGAGGGGAAACCTATGTTAGAACAAGAGGAATTGATTTTCAAGGGACGAAGAAAGAAGATGTATGGACTATTGCCACGACAAGCAAAGTTAGTCGTGGAATTCATGTCGGGGCGTGACGGCCAATGGAAGGAGGCAGAAATTATGTCGCACCTTCGGGAGTCATGGGAACGGTTTGGAATGGATAGGGGCAAAATCACATTCTTCTGCCGAGCCGTCAAGGACAGCAACGGAAAACATATCTTTAGAGTATCGGGGAATCGCCCTCGCTCTATTCGTTGGCTTCCTCTTGAAAGTCGCTGATAATGATGGACTCTTCATGCAGGTCAATGCCCAAGAGCAGGGCTAAGTCTGTCCAATAGCGGAAATTCCCTTTGACTACATCATTAGGATGGGGTTCAATATCAAGGGCCAACATCTCACTCAATTTGAAATCCATTATTCCTCACCTTCTTCGGGTTTAACATCTGTAAGGAATGATAATCGGGCTTGTGGGTGGGTGCGTAAGATGTCGTCTTGCACCATCCTATCAAATTGGTCTTTGAGGATGCTGTCAATGGATTCTAAGGTGGGTTGAATATCGTCAAATCCTCCGAGCCATGCGAATTCGTAACTAACGATTGCTATATCATTAGGTAATTGGAAAACCTGTCGCTTGAGCGTATCACTGAAATTGTGTTCCATGCCTAACTTCTTGAGTAGTAGGTTGGCCGGACATGATTCTTTCATGGTAAAATCTTCGGAAAAGAACATCATGTGGAATCCTGTTGGTGGTGTTCCATCATCTTTCATTTGTGTCAATGCGATTTGTAAATCAACTGCGGGGTCGGGTATTTCATCTGTTTCGGTCATTGTAATTCTTCCTTTAATTTTGGGTCGTCCCAACGCTTGCATATTTCTAACATCTGCTTAAATGCGGGTTTCAACGGGCTAATATCCACTTTCTGTTCTTGTTTCGCCGGAGATTCGTTGGGAAAGTGATATTTCATCTTTTGTATGTAGTAGCCATGTTTAATCATGGAAGCAAGAATTCCGCTTGCATTGTCAGCACTCTTTTGGGAATCCAACATCACCTTATTTTGTTCTTCACCAAATTGTAAGAGATTCTCGGTGTTCTGTTGAATCATAGCCCCATACAATTCAGGATTTTCCCTCATCAATCTTTCAATGTTGTCAAGAGATTGGTTGAGTATCGTAGCAAGGTGGTCGTTCAAACAGCCTGTGGTCACAACAGACAAGCGCATGGGTGGATTAAGGATAGTGAAAAAGCACAGGAATAATGAATCCACATCAGTATCGGACTTCATATTTATGTCGGCTATGACTATGACTTCAGCATTCTTATTGAATCCTAATTTTACTGATGTTATTTCCTTCATATTAAGCAACTCCCGCATTGGTAAAAACGCCCTTCATAGTGAATATCGAAAGATTCTTCGCATAATGAACACTCTCGGAATCGCCAACGAAGGATAACAAGAGGTCGTTCTTGCGCTTCTGCGAATGTAATTGGTTCGGTATTTTGAATGAGGTCAGCATCGAAATCAAAGTCCAATGTGGAAATGTATTCTTTAATTGCATTTTCCATAACCAACCCTCAAAACGACTTACCGAGCCTACGAATCTCCCCTACGGGGATTGTTCCCACTACAAATATGTCGCCGCCCTCCAAGATTGATACCTTGACCAATTTGGAATCGGATTCTCCATAATCTTCAATAACCATCCTACGCCCACCGCCTGTATCGAGAATGACCTTCATAACCTATGGTTATGTGTGTGAAGTATCTAATTCTAATGGCGAGGTATAAATAGCGGGAAGGTGAAAGACAGTATATGCGTAACTATCCCGACCAACAGGATGATAACTACCCTCGCAACAGTTACGGGGATGATGGAGAGGACGGAGGGGTATTAGATGTTCAACATATCCATCAAGAAGCGGCATGGGGGGAACACCCATATTTGAACGGTGGAATCTTCCAAGCAATCATTGACAGATATTGGGCGAAGGGGGAACACGGAATCATTTACACAGATAATAGGAGTCCTTACCGAGTTATCAAGGTCGCCAATTTGGACATTACAGATAGCGAAGGAAATTGGAACATGGCAAACTTCTTGAAGGACAATTGGAAAAAGGATATTGAGGGGTTGGTGAATATCCATTCTTATTGGAGTGGGACTTGTGATGGTTTTCACTATCAATTGATTGATAAAATCAAGAAAACAAGCAAGCCATTGACTGTGAATAAAGCAATCGCAACTCTTGATTTAGCCAAAGGGGATGAGGTCATGTTCATTTACATGGAATTATTACCCTATGTTGGGTTGAGTCACCCCGATTTAACCGTTAATGAAATGATACGCAGGGTGGCAGAAGCGGCAACGAATATCTCAATGAAGACAGGTCATATCTTGAGTGACATTGTTCCGTCAAATTACGGCTTTAGACAGGATGGTTCGGCGGCTATTTTCGATTTCGTGGCTTCTTTCAATTATGAAGACGATGATGAGGATTTAGAGAAGGCGTTTGGTAAATGGGAGAAAATTGAGCGTGGTGACTTGTTTGACTTCTATGGCGACATTGTTCGGAGAAATGCGAAGGTTTAACTACCCGTCCCTACAATTGAGTGATTGGTGATTGGCCGATGGCCTCCGATAACGAAAGTAATACAGAAGAAAATATGCAAGCGATAGACCCATTTACAGTAGCCGTTGATACGCTACGACAGGGCAAATACCGTGAATCTCTTGGTGGTGTAAATCCAACAGGTGCTTCGGCTCTAATGAAGAATGAGCGTGGAGAGGAAACTCTTGTCGGTAAGTGCCTTCGTCAAGTATGGTATTCTAAGAAGAAAGTGCCTCGCACAAACCCTGCGGGTAACGATGCTCAATTCATCTTTATGATGGGTAATGCGGCAGAAGCCGGACTCCAAGAGGCATGGGAAAATGCAGGGATTCTCCTTGAATCCAATGCTAAAATCCGTGCCAATATCGCTAAGAATCCTACCACAGATGATGAAATCATAATGAGTGGTGAAGTGGATGCAATTCTCCGATGGACAGAAGAACGCACAGGTGACGATGGTGTGCCTCGTATGCACATTGACCCAACAAAGGCCATCGGTATTGAAGTGAAGTCAAAGTGGGGCTATGGTGCGAAGATGGTTATGCGAGGCAACAAGTCCTCAACATACGAACATGGCTACCCTCAAATTGAACACTTGATGCAGACAGCCCTCTATCTTCATACCCGCAAGGCATTTGAAGAATTCCATGATGTTGAAATCCCTTACTTCATCATTTGCTATGTTGCTCGTTGTAATGGAATCCACAAGTCATTCCGTGTTGAATTAAGTGATGGTTACGAAGGCCGCATCATTGTGAAAGATATGAATGGTAATGAAATCAAGCCCAAGATTGAGAAATCACTTGATTGGGGCGTTACTGCACAACCAATTGAATTGACTATTGATATGATGCGAGAACGATATTACCAACACCTTGAAAATATGAAATCCGATACTCCCCCTGCAAGGGATTATGACCTGCGTTACTCCGATGATAAGGCAGAAGCGATGTTCAACATGGGTGAATTGTCCAAGACCAAATTCAACGAACATGGAAAAAAGCCATTGGCCGACATTGGCGATTGGAATTGTTCATACTGTGATTGGAAAGGCGTTTGCTACCCTCAAGGCATATTCACTATCCCTGTTGAAGATGGGAAATTGACGATTGACGAAGCACTCGCTAACTACTCGGTGGCGGAATGAAATGGATAAAGCCCCACGAAGGCTCATCTATGACTCTTTTGGCCGTGTAGCGTGTGAAGAATGCGGTAAATTCGGCTACATTGACCAAAGACGATATTCAGTTACACCCAATGGACAGTGGTTATGCCCTCGTCATTGGTTGAAAGTAACGAAAGGCGTGGAAATCTAATACTGTTTTTCCATTTCCTTGTAATAACCAAACATGGCAATACTGCCACAAGCGATAACAAGAGGCCCAAGAATAGTGCCGATGAAGTGAGATTCACCCTTGAGAATGTAAGGGAGAGAATGTGCCGTTTCAAGGACACCTATACCGGCAAGGGCTAAAGCAATTGAATATCCAACAAGATGAATTGTTTTCGGCTCTTTAGAATAATAGCCTTTAATGCTATCAAACATGATAAACCCTCAATAAAGAACGCCCGAAGATTTCAAATATCCCCAAGTAGCAAGCGCACCGCCACCAAGAATGGCGATAGCGGCTAATCTATCTGTTCCTCTTGCGGTAATCACTTTGAATCCACCGAGTCCTGTTACTGCAAGTGCCGCAGTATATCCAATCCCCATTAGAGAAGCGAAGCCTTCTTTTTCGTAGTATTTCTGTGGTATGTCCATGCTCAACATAACAATATCTTGTTATTCCGACTATCTAATGATTACAATGGGAAGTCATGCGTGACCTCAAAATGTCACCACAAGGGACTACGACCTCGTAATCGCATAAATAGGCTTCAAAATCTTGAAAATAGCAATACCGGCTATGGATAAGGGCATCGGGGCCATCATACAGACTGTATTTATTCTGCTTCGGCTACGACAGAAATGACGACTGTAATATCATCTTCTTTGCCACCTTGATAACTCGCATACTCAACGCCTTCTTGTTTGGCTCTATGGAAAAAGGGAACATTCACATCTTCGTCTTGAGATATTTCGTAAGCATGACGGGCCAATCCTTCTGCTAACTTCATAGGGTTGGGAGGATGTTTGTCCACATAATTCAAAATCTCTTTCGGCCACAGGTTATCCAATAATCCATCAGACCCCATAACGACTACATCGCCCACTTCTAATTTCAATTGATAGACTTCTGCATCTTGGGGTCGGTCAGTCCCATGAGGCAAGCCATCTTCTCCGATGCCCAATTGGTAAGGGTAATTGAATTGATGTTGATGTTCTGCACTCTTTAACAAAATCATTCCATCTCGAATAATGATAAATCCCGAATCCCCAATGTTTGCGACACGGAAGATGCCCTCATTATCTAATTTTCCCATACAGAAAGTAGCGGAACCGACTTGCGAGAGTTGGGAGAATGAAGCCTTAATCCCCATTTTAGGGTCTAAAGTCCCATTTTTCATCACAAAATATGTTTTGGTAAGCATTTCATCAGCGAATGCTCTCGGATTTATCCCCTTTGATTCCCAACCCCCAACACCGTCTGCTACCGCAACAGTGGAATTCGTAGGTGATGATACCAACCATGAATCCTCTCCGCCCCTATGTGCTTTTCGAGGGTGAGGGATATTATAACCTGCCGAATACAGCCTAAGCATACAGATTCCTTGTTGGTCTTGTTATCTAAATCATCATAGCATTCATATAGGGCATCGGGCAATCCTCTCGCATGGGGTTTATTGTTGTTAGGGTCTGTGGAAAGACATTTACACATCGCCACGAATTGAAAAACAGTCTTGGTTTGGAATATGATTTTCGGAACAAGGACTTCAAGGGTGCGTTTCCTCAAACAAGCCAACGAATAACGGTCATTGAAAACTTCTGTAAAAAGAATCGTTTGACACTCTTTGTGGATGGCGAAGAGAAATACAGTCCGTTAGAGGCAAAAAAGAATCACAAGAAGCAAACCAAATTGACTCTTGATGAATTAGACAATCTTGATGAATTTAATTTGGGTGCATGGCTACCCATTTTGGAACAAGCGGCTGATGAATCCGATATTGGGACAATGAGTGTAATTAAATGGAATGAGCCTAACGAAGTCGGAACAGGGTTCAAACAAGTGGACATAGACGAAGATACTGACCCAATTCAATTCGATTATGATGCCTTGAGCAAAGATACACAATTTCACCCTCTCCGTGATATTCAAAAGCAGGTATTAGGGCCGATGATGTCGGCAGTTAATGAAGGTTATCGGAATATCGTGTTGGAATGCCCGACAGGGAGTGGGAAATCAGCATTGGCTAAAACGATTGCTCAAGCATTCGGTGTTCCCGCTTACATTGTAACGCACTTGAAAGGATTACAGGCGCAATACTTGAAGGAGATGCCGTATATGAAATCTGTAATGGGTCGTGGAAATTATGATTGCCTTCTTGATGTTGAAGCAGGTTGCGATGATGTGAAGGTTGCGGAAGAAGCGTTGGCGAATGTAACCACAACAAGTCCCGAAACCTGTTCTGCGGCTCTCGCACCATGTAAATATGCAAAGGGATTCAAATGCACAAAGATGACTCCGAAAAATGAAATCGGAATGTATGATTTTGATGCTGACCCTAATTCTATGTGTTCCTATTTTTCCGCATTAACGAGAGCGCAAAAGGCTATGTTTTTCGTTGGAAATACTGCATACATGATGGCTATGGGTAAATCGGGGAAGGTTCTTCCACAAAGGCCATTCTTGATTGTTGATGAAGCGCATCAATTAGCAAACAACATGATGAGTTTCCACAGTTTGACCGTATCACAAAGAATGTTGGAAAAATTATTCCGATTACCGACACAACAAGACATCTCAAGTGCGAAAAGCAAGAATAAGAAGGAGATTTACAGCAAACAGCGTGAAGCGGTCTTCAAGGTCTTCGATGGCAAAGGTGCGTTTGGACTACCAAATATCAAATCCATGACGCTTACGACACCCATAGAGGATAGAAAAAAGGCATTACAGACATTGGGCAGGTATCTCTTCGCATTACAGGACGAGATTAAGCGAAAAATGAAAGATAAGGATGCTCAAACCAAATATGATAAACGAGAATTGAGTTATGCCTCTAACTCCGTTGCACGAATAGATGATTTGTTAGGTTCAATTGCTACGGATTGGGAAAATTGGGTGTATCAAGTGGACGACCATAACGAATATCCGACATGGATTGCATTCAAGCCATTGAAGGTAGCAGATTATTCGGAGGAATTGTTGTTGAATCTTGGACAACAAAGGATTTTCATGTCGGGGACTATTCTTGACTACGAGATTTTTGGTAGGGAATTGGGATTGAATGCCGATGAAACAACATTCATCAAAGTGGACTATTCACCATTCCCCGAAAAGAACCGACCAATTTATACTCACATTAAGGGTGGGAAATTATCAAGAAAGGAACGGGGCTTAGAATCATACAAAAAATGTGCTGATGCTATCGCCACAATTGCGGCCAAATATCCCGAAAAGAAAGGATTGATTCTGCCATTTACGAATGATATTGAAGATGGCATAGTGGAAGCATTGAAAGATAATCACCCATTGGTATATGCACGGTTGAGGCAACACTCTAAGATTCCAAAAGAGCGTGATGCTGTATTCCGAGAATTTGAAGAGGAACAGAACAATGAAATACTCATCTCCACTTATGCAAATCAAGGGTTTGATGGGAAGATGGTGGATTTCACGGTGGTTGCTAAGATTCCTTTCGGGCCACTTGGCGATATACAGGTTAAAGCCAAAGCCGAGAATGACCCTAAGTGGTATCAAATGATGACGGCTGTGGAATTGGCTCAAATGATGGGAAGGTGTGTCCGTTCCGAAACCGACAAAGGGGATGTGTATATCATTGACCCATCATTCATGTTCCACTTTGAACGAGGGATGAGTAACAATCCTTTGGCACGAATTCTCCCTCCTTATGTGGCGACTTCAATAATTAAAAATAGGTGAAAAATATGAAAATAGCGATATGTGGAAAAATGGCGAGTGGAAAGACAACATTGGCAGACCATTTGAGCCTTGATGGATTCAAAGTGGTTTCAATGGCAGGTGAAGTTAAGCGTGTCGGAAGAGAATTGTTTGGAATGAAGATTGGAGAAAAGAATAGGCCACTTTTACAACAAATAGGGATGAAAATGCGTGAAATCCGTGAATCCGTATGGTTAGATTGCCTTATCCGGGAATCCGCAGAACATACATTGGTAGTTTGTGATGATGTTCGTTTCGTCAATGAGGCAAATACCTTGAAGGAACATGGATGGACACTCATCAAATTAGTGATTGCTGACGATTTACAGAAGCAAAGGCTTCAAGATACTTACGGAGATGGTTGGAAAGTCCATTGGAATAATAGAACTGACGCTTCGGAAGCAGAAGTGGATATGATTCCGTTAGACCTTTTTGATATGGTTATCCCTGCGGCTAACGATATGTCCCCGATAAATGCTATATTATCGTTCTTGGCTGTCTAACTTAGTAGGCCACGCATCGAAAACAACGAATGTGCCATCCTCTCGTTGCCCATAATTTCCTTCGTGAAGGTCTTCTAATTTGTAGCCATGTGTATTTGCCCATTCTTGAATCCTCTCTTTTCCTCCCAAGATACGGGCTTTAGCCATCTCGCCATCGCCAATCGTAGGAACATATTCCATTACCCAATAAGCAATCTTTTCATGGATGTCTAAAGGATGCGCTGATGTTTCGGATTCAATCAATTGGACTAACTTTTGACCTGCCGTTCCTTTAGCAAAATGCTTTAATTGAACAAAGTCGTCAAGATACGGCTTCCGCCCTTCTTCCGACAATTCCCAAAGGTATTCCATGAAGTCGGCTTGCTCTTGATTGACTAATCCACCTGTTGCATAACCGTCTTTCTCAAGTGATACAATTTTCAGCACATCTCCCGAATCGGTAAGTCTAAATGCTGTGCCTCCGATTCCGTGGTCAAGATAGTTACCAATTATTTCTGCTTCTTTTGTAAGCCTTCTCAAAATGTAAATGTTTGAACTTGGAAGTTTAGGGTTTGAACCGTGACGAAAGAACGGATTCCTACTTTTAGACTTTGAAATCCATAAAATACCAATTAGGGACGCACAGCCCGCCAATACAAGAGAGGTTTTCGCCTCCATTCACTCACTTCCAAAAGTGTCTGCACTCAAATTCTGCACCGAATCCATCTTCTGTTACGGTTTCTGCGTTGAGCATGGATGGGTCTTTGAATAATGAATATGCACCATAGATACCGAGAACGACTAATCCCCACAATCCGTAACGATATACAGTTTTACCCCCTTCTGCATTTTGAATGAACATTGTGTCTGCGGCATCCACTTTGGTTCCGCCGCTTGGCCCTTCAATATCAATGATACCCATGTAGCCCAATTTGCCGAGTGCTTCTTGGAATGCGAACCAATCAACACCTGCTTCGTTTTTCAAAGAACCATCAACAGCATTCTTGTTGTAGCCATTCTCTTCATTGATTGCCATAATTTGTTCATCTGTCATTTTAGGGTGAGCCATCTTCATAGCCTTCATAATGGTTGAACGATTTGGGAAAACAAGAATTCGCACCCGATTATGGATGATTTTCTGTCCCTCTTTATCTTGTTGATGAGGATAAACGACATACTGAACCACTTTTTCGTCATTATCTCTCGCTTTTACAAATTCTTGAAGAATATCTGTGGAAGAAAAGTATTGACGACCTGTATAGATTTTACCATCCTTTAGAGGGTGTCCATGAATTGTCCACAATCTTTGGCCTTCGGATAGTCCTTTGGCGGAGTCTTCCTTTGCCTTTTCGTTTGGATTGACTTCGATTCGGGACTCATCACCGTATGAAGGTTTGCCTAAATGGTAGCGACCATCCTTTTCATACACATAACTCATCCATTCACGGTGAAGGTGAGTTTGGTCGGAATACTCCTTCATTTCCTCAATGGCTTCGGGAGTGAATTTATTCCATTCCTCTTTCCATGCTTCGGAAGACATAAGGATAGATTGTCGTTCCCGTTATCTAAAGGTCACGAATCAATAATTGATAGAGATTTGATTAGACCCTTCGCCTTTGACAGTGAACATTCTCATTTTCTTGAGAGCATCAATAAATGCTTCATCATTGGTTTGGAAAACAGCGAGTTGGTTATCTTTGCTCGCATCAGCCTCAATACCGAGAGCATTAGCCATCTCAATTGCACCACCAATGGTTCTATCCACGACAATTTGTTTTCCATCATCGCTTTCAAATGGTGAGAAGAATTTGGTAATTTGAATCCATGTATCACCAATGGTTTCTGTTTCGGGGAATGATTTGATTTTACCTGTTTTCCAATTTACACATCGGACAGTATCACGGTCTTTCATCCTTCTAATGCGGCGAGAAATCTTCTTTTGAATCCTCTTTTCCCTTTCAGTTAATTCCTCACTAAATTCGGACTCTTCTCCAAATAACTCATCGAGTAATCCTTCCTTGAATTCTTCAAAATCTTCTTCGTCAAGACCGCTTTCATCAAACAATTCCTGTATTTCCTCTTCCAATTCTTCTGCCAATTCTGCATATTCTTCTGCTTGGTCGGCATATTCTTCTGCTTCATCGGCTAATGCTTGGTCTTTTTCGTTCCCATTTCCTCTATCAACAATCTCTTGCGCTTCATCTGCGGCACGGCGAGCGTCTTCTGCTTCCTTTCGTGCATCTTCACCATTTGCTTGTTGCATAGATTCTTCGGCAGAATCCCTTGCATCTTCGGCTTCTTCAACACATTGTTGTAATGCTTCTTTTTCATCGGGTGGGAGGCCGGGAGTGTCGCCTTGACCGCTTTCATCGTCCGAATCTCCACCATCGGAATCGCCACTTTCGGAAGAATCTCCGCTTTCATCGCCTTTTTCGCCCTTTTCGTCCCCATTTGAATCGGAGGGTTCTCCATTTGAATCGGAATCTCCACTCTCGTCATCGGAGTCGGAATCGCCGCCATCTTGTGAATCTCCGTTATCGGAATCGGAATCGGAATCTCCATCTTCGCCACTATCGCCATCACCATCGCCCTCATCTCCACCTTCGGGGAATGGGCATTCTGCATCATCACAACCTTCGCCACTACAATTGTCGCAATTTCCCTCTTGACCGCTACCATCGCCATCACCTTTACCTTGACCTGCGCCATCAGCACCGCCTTCGCTTTCCTCTTGGGAATCTCCACCATCACCGTCACCATCTCCTTGACCTTCGCCGCCATCAGCATCGCCATCACCACCTTGACCTTGAGAGGGTGTTCCTTCCCCATCACCTGTGCCTTGACCTGCTTCTCCTGTCGGGTCTTCTGCGGGTGCGCCACCTTCGCTACCATCGGGTGCGGGGCCATCAGCAGGGCCGCTTTCATCTGCGGGTTCGCCTTGACCTTGCATTTTTTCCTTCATCTTCTCTTTCAAATCATCGGAAACATTGTCTGCATTATCTTGACCTTCTTTGTAGGCATCTCGGTCTTCACCATCGCCTTCACCTTCGCCATCACCATCTTTTCCTTCACCCTCACCTTCGCCTTCGCCCTCGCCTTCTCCTTCACCCTCTCCGTCACCTTCTCCGCCTTCGCCTTCGCCGCCTTCTCCCTCTCCACCTTCTCCTTCTCCTTCGCCCTCTCCTTCGCCTTCGCCTTCGCCTTCACCGTCACCATCACCTTGTCCTTCGGGGCGACCTTTGCCCGATTTGCCCTTTTGACGCTGACCGCCTCTTTTGAGGGGTGTATCATCATCGTAGTCGTTGTTTGTAGTAAGTGAAAGGCCGTCACTTTCCGAACCTGCGTCCTTTGCATTAGTATCATAACGGATTTCAAGTGTGCCATCGTCTGCAATTGTCGAGTTCACATACGGAAATTTACTTGTCTTAATGAGTGTGTGCCAATGGTCTTCATTATCATAGAGGTTAATACCTGTCTTCCCTACCCATTCAAAATCGCCGGGACTCACGGATTCTTGACTTGCACCCATGATTGCTCGGCGTAATCCTTCAAGTGTGCTTTCACAAGTTACACCTCCAATTTCAGTCCCTATTACTATTACCCATGCGGGAGAGGGGCGTTTTGGGACTTCCATCACATCTCCGGTGGACAAGTTTAGCCATAGCATATACCATATTTGGTTAAACAAGTATTTATAGTATTGCATTATTTTGGGTTACTGCCCACTTCCGCCCTGTGAACCTTTATTAAGGGGGTCGAACAAGTAAGGATTACAGCGCAACGAGCGCACAAATGGAATGTGAAAATATGAGTAAGAAATCAGAAATAGAGAGTTTCCTTGCGGAAGCCGCAGAACAAGCACCGGAACGAGCAGAAGCAGTATTCCCGGCGAGAGAAAAGATGAAGGCCGAGTTTGATACTCTTTATCAAGGCTACATCATCGAAGGCTACAACGAAGGTATTGAAGGCGAGTATGGAGTTTCCACCGCAGTTAATATGATTGATACGAACAACGATGGCCGCCGTGTCACCGTTTGGGTTGGCGGATATGAAACCAACCATTTCGCTCAATTTATCGAAGGCCAAGCCGCAAACGGGAACAGTCTTCCACTTGCAGTATCTTTCCTCCGAACCAAGCAGACCTCCGAGAAAAGTGGTCGCCAATTCAACAAGATGGTTCTTCGCCTTGACAGCGCAGGTGACGATGTGGTAATCCCACCAATCCCTGCCGACCAAGTGCCGGAATGAAGTCATTCTTGACTGATTGTGCAACGCCCTTTAATAGCGTTAGCGTTAGGCATATCCGACTCCTGTTGGGTTTCCCCACCCGACTTGAGAACCCCCCGTCTGCATCTTGTCGTCTTAGGGCGGCAGGGTGTGGGCCACCGGCTCGGATTCGTTCTTTCGCAACCTTTGATATAGGCGTTAGGTCAATGTGGTTAGTATGATTCCATCCTCCATTCACAATTTTGTGTCGAAGGTGGTTGAAGGTAAGCATCCTCATCAAGCGAAACCCATTGTTGAGCAACAGGCTAATGTTCTCGGCATCATTCAAACATTGGTATCGGCTAACGATTCCAAAGGTTCGGGTGTAGTTACGAAGCGTGAAGTCAAAGGTGTTTCAACAAAGGATTCGGGAAAGGATAAGACCCTCATCAATTTCGGCGTGTCCGATGGTGAAAACTCGGTATCATGTATTGCTCACAATTGTAACGACAAGTATTTGTCGGGCAAATTGACTGAATCGGATTTGGAAAAGGCCGACACTATCATTCGGAAATCCCTCGCAGATGGGAGGCCCATTAAGGTGTCGGGTTGCTATACCAATTTCAAATCGGATAGAGTATTCATTATTGACACGATTGATTGGGAAGCAGACATTCACAAAGCGCAGGTCAATGGAAAGGTTGTTGATGCCTTCGTCAAAGAATGCGCCAAGCACCAAATCGAGGACATTGATGATGGAGGAAACACCTTCCAAAGAACGCTAACACCCCTTGATGTGATGATGGCAGACGATGGCCTTTGGGCTGAAATCTATGCTGACAAGGACTTGAAACAGGCTATTTTGCTGTATTGCCTTTCTCCCTTTGATAAGGAAGATATGATTCACATTGGACTCATTACAAATCCGGGTGAAGGTAAAAATCACTTGGTTGATAAAGTTATTGCACCATTAGTCCGTTGCCGTATGGCAGGGACGGGAAAATTATCCACATTCGCCGCCATGTTCGGGGCCATGTCCTCCGATGATTTGTCTTCAATTGAATTGGGGTTGTTGCCCAAGATGAATCACGACAGGATTATATTCTCGGAGTTTCAAACACTTGAGGAAGATGTATTCGGCGAAATGCTGAATGTAATGACAGATGGACACTACAATTTGCAGAAAGGAAAACTTGATGTGACCCGCCACGCTATGCTCAACATGGCATTCTTTGGGAATCCCCCTAATTATTGGCGGGAAGATGAACACGAAAAAGAGGAAATGTTGAGGGCGTTTGGAAAATACACAATGCCCATCATCTCACGACTGACTCTAATCTTCGCAAAACCTACTTTGACTTCGGGTGCAGATGCCTCAACCAAAATCAAAATGAAGATTATGGATAACATGGACAAAACCACCGCTACGGGAAAGAACAAGGACAGAATCAACAATTTAAGGTCATTTTTCCGTGAATACTTGAAATTCGTTTCCAAACTCCAACCTCAATTGGGAATCTATGATGAGATTATCGCTTCGGAATTTGAAACAATTGAAAAGACGGAAGGATTCAAAGAAGCATTTGCTAAACGAGGCAACACCGATTACAGAAAGTGGGCTGAATTCTTGAATTTGATTAAGGGATTCGCAAGACTGAATGGTAGGGCTGAATTGGATTTTGAAGCAGATGTGGGCATGGCAATATCGTTATTCGGAGAATCATTGACTACTTTGACAGATAACTTCTCCAAGACCGCACTACAAGGTGGCCTTGACTATGAAACGGTTGATTTGCACAAGAAAATTATGCGAAAATTCAGTAATGGAACAGGCGGAAAACAAGCAAGTGGAACAGTAAAGGAAATCACGAAATTCGCTCACAGCATCAAGCGTGGAAAACAATGGGATATTTTACAGAAAATCATACTGCCGGACAAATCTAAATTGGTGTCGGTGATTGGAAATACCGCCATTGTGAAGGGTAATTGGAGTGGTGAGTAAGATGAAGAACAAGGAGGCTCTTTCGTGGTCGTTCATTACGGGTTACTACTACCCAAAATTTAAGGTCGTTATCGGTAAGATGGAATGGGATGAAAGATATTCATTTTTGAGGACTCTTTACGATGACAAGCACCCTCATAACCTGTGGGAAGAACGGTCTAATGAACCTATCAAGGATATGATGGCTTATGTGGCACGGAAGGACTATTTACACTTCTTCGTGATGGGATTCTCGGTTGAGGAAGGTGGGCATTATACTGTCCACAGGATGATTCGTGAAGCGATGGCACAATTCCGAAGAATTAGATAGGGAATAGAACAAGTGATTACTATGGCATGGAAACCGAATGATGAAACCCAAAATAGGGTTCTCTATGCGTTGCGTTTAATGCAATCAAACGGATGGGGTATTGAGAGGTCGGCTAAGGTTGCCAAAACCACTCGGCGTAGTGTGCGAAAGTATGGTAGCCATCTCGGAGTAAAATTCAAAGGTAAAGAGGGAACGGCTCTCCAATTCATAGGACTCCCATTTCAAAAGATTGAAGATTTCCTAATCAAAATGCACTACGGTTCATCTGCTACCCAATCTGCAAGAGAATTGAAGACTACGGTTCGCACAATGAGTAAGCAGAATTACAAGGGACAACCTATTATCGCAAAGGAGAATGGAAGGTGGGTTTCACAATTCGTCCCCGAAGAGAAGATTGTGATGCAATTTTACGGACATATTCGCAACCCTCAAGGAAACATTCTTGGAGGAAATAATGTAAGCGGGCCTTCCGCTTCGGCTTCTAAGAATAAAAACAAGCGTGACCCCGACTACATGGAGATTTGGTGGGATGCTTTCGTCTATAATTTCGGAACAACCTTCGCAACTCCGGGTGAGGCACAGATGTTTTGGAAAGATGAAATTATGAAAGTGATAAAGAAAAATATGGAACAATTGGGCGTTCAAGATGCTAACTTGATGAATAGATTCAAAACCAATAAGACGGTGTTCGCTCAAATGCAGACCGACAGCCGTGTTCCACCCCCATATACAGTGTCGCCCGTTGAACAATTAACTGAACGATACGGTGTAAGCCTTGAAGGGGCAAAGGTAGGCACAGCGACAACATACGAATCAAGAAGTAATATCAATTTGATACCAAAGAAGCAATTTACAGGGAAAGGACTCGACAGGACTGTTGATATTGTTTTCCAAGTGTCATATTTGGGTCAAGCCCTAAAGCAATACCCTACATCTAAGAAATTTCAATTCAAGTATTCGTTGGCTGACGAAAATTGACGCATCTAACTTGAGGGTTCTCCCGCAAGACTTCGGTGGATATGAGCGCAAGCCATATTCGGGGTTGAGGTCACGCATGACTGTTGATGGGGGCAATCTCTTGAAATCAATTGATTATCGGGTTAAATCAGCATTTATGTTCGGATGTCCCGGAACTACCGCAACACAGTTTGTTGTAATGATTTCACCAAACAAAGTTAGATTGTAAAGACAACATTGGGCCGAAAATGGATTCTGCTTCCTGTGTTGTGGATTCTTCTTCGGTTGGATAAAAGGAAGCAATAGATTCATCCGTAACACCGTGTTCTTTGGCTAATTTGCGCCATTTTTCCATATTCGCTTCAACCTTAGCCGTTAGTGCATCCCAACATTCTTCTCCGTCCACTTGGACAACATCACAAGGAGGATTCGGTGGGTCTTGAGAACAGCATTCATCGGGCATAACCATTCCGGGGCCGTCAATTATCCACTCATTTATCGTAACCAATTCTGCATGGATTGGTGTTCCATCTTCATAGATTACCATAAGTGGCTTTTCTGCGGATTCGGAAGCAACGGAAAGAGCATCTTCATCAGCCCTCCATGTTCCCTCAATAGAACTTACTGAAAGCATTTTTCCATCGGAATTTTCTCCCAATGGTCTTGCGCTTTCAGTTTGACTTGTGACTACTAATCCAACAGGGGTCGTATCTTGGTTCATTTGATACCACCATGCAACGCCGCCCGCTAATCCGAGAGCCATAATTGCATAAATGGCCGTGTTGTTACTACCCATGATTCTGTTTTCTCCCTCTTGTTATCTAAAAACACCTAAAGGAAGATTTAGATAGGGGGGAAACCTATGAAATGCTATGGATAGTCTTCGGAATACCCTTCAAAGCGGTGTAGCCGTGTTAGGAACAGCCCTTGCTTCGCTTGGGTCAGCAGGTATCATACCTTCGGAATATGCAGAAGCCGCCGCTATCGGTGGTGGATTGGCTCTTGTTGCTATTGCTGAAAAGTTATGGCGTGATAACAAAGAAACCCTTGTTAGCGAGTTAGAAGATTTTGTGGAAGATAAAACAGGTTTAGACATTGAATTAGATGAAGTCGTGGATTCTGTCGTGGATGCGGGGCTTGATGTTGCTACTGATATTGCCGAAGATGGTGTATTAGACACTCCACTTTCCGATGTTGCAGAAGAATTAGCCGAAGAAGTAGCCGAAGATTTAGAAAAGGCTCTAAAGGATATGACTATTAACGCCCTACGGGAAATGCTTTCCGAGCGTGGATTAGATACTGATGGTAAGAAGGCCGCTTTGGTTGAGCGACTGTTGAATGCTTGAGATAACTTCATATATGGGAACATAGTGGTTCTTAGCATGGGACAAGCAAAAGGACACCCAACAAACAGCGAAATACTGCGTTGCGGTATTGAAATGACTGACGAAGAAAAAGTAGTCAA
>TARA_R110002110_G_scaffold99804_2_pt1 | contig 19018 bp, 22 predicted proteins | sample TARA_R110002110 | Tara Oceans TARA_R110002110 (sample SAMEA4397330) | marine metagenome | biome: Polar Biome; feature: [SRF] surface water layer (ENVO:00010504); material: water (ENVO:00002006), including particulate matter (ENVO:01000060) such as... | depth 5 m
GTCATGACTGTAGCCACCGCGATTACCGTTGTCACAACCGCTGCTGCACGCCGCGGCCGGGCTCACCCCGGTCAGCGAATAAAGAAACACCGCTGCACCGAACGCCATCGCGCCTGGAACCAGCGCGCGGCTGTAAGAGAAAAATTTCATCTGCTTCATCCTGACACTCCCGGCCCATTCGGGCACGTTGGCCTGCGTCGTTTCGAAAGCCACATGGGCTTCTGACGATGAAGATGCAGGAGCCGTGCCGGGCGCGGCATGCCGCCGCCAGCCGCCAGCCTCACGGTTAACGGCCCGGTCCGCGTCGCCGGAGAGACAGGCAAACCCCGGACATGAACACCCTGCCTTCGCCTTCACTCCTGCCTTGAACATAGGCAAGTCTTTGTTTTTATTAACAAAAGCCACTTTACCCCAGGCCCGGCGCATAGCGATGGCCGACAACCATTAACGTCTGGCACGCTTTCTGCTCTCCCTCCCTTGTTCGCAATATTGGCCATGCGAGGTCGTGCCGGATCGGTACGCAGGCCAAAAGCCGGACAGCGGCACACGGAGGGGCCCGAAACGGGACGCTTCGTCAGGAATGAGGTAACATTCCCGTTCTGGGGCAATTGGGGGTTTCCCCTGCCAGGCGGGTAAGGCGCGGCAGGGGACGATGAGTATGAAACACAAGACCAATCAGGCGCTGTTCGACTACTGGAACGCGATCCGTACGGGCCGGCCCGCACCACGGCGCAGTGAAATCGAACCAGGCGATATCCGCCGCATTCTGCCTTACGTCTTCATTCTCGAGCGCAAAGATCGCGGCGATTACCGTTTCCGCCTCGCGGGCACCGGACTTTGCAGCGTCTATGGCATGGAATTTCGCGGCCACAACATGCTCTCCATGTGGCAGGACGACTGCGTGGAAAATCTCAAGCAGGCGCTGGAGGATGTGACGCGGGAAGCAAGCATCTCCGTCGTTGAATACACCGCCACCACCAATGACCGGCGCGAAGCGACTTTCGAAATGATCCTGCTGCCGCTCGCGCATGAAGATGGATCGGTGAGCCGGGTGCTGGGCGCGGCCGTTCCCATCGACCAGTTTCCCTGGATCGGCGACCGTCTGCTCGCGCGTCAGTGGATCGACCGGCTGCGCCGCCTCGACCCGGAGCGGATGCCCAAGCGCATGCCGGTGGCCGAGCAGGTCGCGCGCCGCCTCATCATCGAAAAACCGCCTTTCGCCACACCCAATCTCGCAAACCGCGCCAATCGCCAGCCGCCGCTCCGGGGGGGCGAACGATCCTATCTGCGCCTGGTCAAGGGCGTGGCCGGTGGCAACGAGGAGCGCGGATAACGAGCCGCGAAGCGTCTCCGAATACAAAGAAGCCGGCGTCGAGAGACACCGGCTTTTGTTTTTTGTTCCGGGACATTCAGGCGGCGTTACCGACCCTGTCTTCCGCGATCGTGACATTTTCCGCCGGCAGCGGCGCCTTGCCGAGCATGTCGTCCGAAATCTTCTCGGCGATCATGATCGTCGGTGCGTTGGTGTTGCCGCCAACAAGCGTCGGCATCACCGAGGCATCGACAACGCGCAGGCCCTGAAGCCCATGCACGCGGCACTTCGCATCGACCACTGCCATCGGATCGGAGCCCATCTTTGCCGTACCGATCGGATGATAGATTGTCTCGGCCGTTTCACGAATCCAGCTATCAAGCTCCGCATCCGACTGCTTGCCTGCGCCGGGCCAGAATTCCGGCCCGCGATAGGCATCCATCGCGCGCTGAGAGACGATGTCGCGCACGATCCGCACACCGTCGCGCATGACACGGCGGTCGTAGTCGGCCGCCAGATAATTCGGCTGGATCAGTGCATAATCCGTGGGGTTCGTCGATTTCAGCCCGATATAGCCACGGCTTTCCGGCCGGAGCTGGCAGATATGCACCGTAAAGCCATGACGGTCGGATTTTGCACGGGCATGATCGCGCATCATCGCGGCGACGAAATGAAGCTGGATATCCGGGATTTCAAGCTCGGGCCGCGTCTTGAGGAACCCACCCGATTCAAGACCGTTCGACGTCGCGACCCCGGTCTTGAAGAAAGTGTACTGCATCCCCGCCATGATCTGCTTCAGCGGATTGGATACCTGGCTGTGCAGCGTGATTGGCTGCGTGCATTCGTAAATCACCGTGCAGTCGAGATGATCTTGCAGGTTCTGCCCGACGCCCGGCAGATCGGCCACCACATCGAGGCCGAACTTGCGCAGATAGTCGCCCTTGCCGATGCCCGACAGCATGAGAATTTGCGGCGTGTTGACGGCACCGCCCGAGACGACGACTTCCTTGCCCGCCCGCGCGACCTTCGTCTGGCCCTTCTGCGTGTATTCGACACCGACCGCCTTCTTGCCTTCAAAAAGAATGCGCGAGGTCAACGCCTCGACTTCGACGGTCAGGTTCGGCCGTCCAAGTGCGGGAACGAGATACCCCTTGGCCGCGCTACAGCGCTGGCCGTCCTTGATGGTGAGCTGGTAGGGACCGACGCCCTCCTGCTGAGGCCCATTGAAGTCTTCCGTATAAGGATGGCCTGCCTGCTTGCCGGCCTCGACGAAGGACTCGAAAAGAACATTGGTCTTGCGCGGATTGCTGACGCCGAGCGGACCCTCGCCGCCGTGAAAGGCGCTATTGCCGTTCTCGTTGCCTTCGGCGCGCCGGAAATAGGGCAGTACATCGGCAAAGCCCCAGCCCTCAAGGCCGAGCTGGCGCCACATATCGTAGTCGCGGGCATGGCCGCGGATATAAATCATGCCGTTAATGGAAGACGAACCGCCAAGCACCTTGCCGCGCGGCCAGTAGAGCTTGCGGTTATTGAGGAAGGGCTGCCCTTCCGTGTCGTAACACCAGTTGGCGAGATCCGTGCCGATCAGCTTGCCGACACCTGCCGGCATATGGATCATGAAATTCGAATCCTTGGCGCCCGCTTCGAGCAGCAGCACCTTGTTCGAGGGATTCTCCGACAAACGGTTCGCCAGCACGCAACCCGCGCTGCCGGCACCAATGATAATGTAATCGAAATCGCTCATAAGCTCTGCTTCCGCCCCTTTGTTGTTTGCCATTCGCGGCGTCGCAATATCGGGCAAGGTTGTTGCCTGTACGCCAAGAAACCGGCGGCTCCCATTCCTGGCCGGTTTCTCGCCCGATTTGCTAAATGCTCGGAATTTCAGGCGATTGTCGGGAATCGCCGATGCCGGCGCAAGCGGCAATTTCAAACAGTCAAGATCGGGCTATTTTCAGTCTGGATATATATTCGCAGACAACAAGGCGCCTGCGTAAAATTTCATTAACTGTAATGGGGCTATTCTGGGCGCTGAAATTCGGCGCACCATGCGCCCGTGCACATACAGGCTACAGCCGATGCAATCCGATAAAAAAGACGAGCGCCGCAAGCATCCCCGCATCGCCGTGGAAACAAAAGGCCGGTTTCTGGCACCCGACGGCTCGGAACATCAATGCTCGCTGCGCGACATCTCACTCGGCGGCATTGCTGTTTCCTCACCGGTATCGCTCTTTGAAGGCGCGCAAATCATTATCTATCTCGATGATTTCGGCCGTTTCGAAGGCAAGATCGTGCGGGCTTTCGAAGGCGGCTTCGCTATCGAGACGGCCATCAGCGGGCCGCGCCGCGAGCGTCTTCAGCAGCGACTGGACGCGCTGGCCCGGGGCGAAACAATCGACGTTTCCGCCCGCCGCGCCTTCGCGCGCTACGTACCGGGTGAGGCCGGGCTCGAGGAAAGCTCCGTGCTGACGGTGGCCGACGGCACGCCCCTGCCCTGCCGAATCATCGATATGTCGCTTGGCGGCGCCCAGGTCGCCATAGACCCACGCCCCCCCATCGGCACCACCGTTTCGATCGGCCGCATGACCGGCCGCATCGTCCGTCATACCGATGAAGGCGTTGGCATCCAGTTTACGAATATCCCGGAACATTCGAACGCGCTTTCGCGACCTTTCGGGTAAGCCGGCTCCGCCGGCCAAAGAGACTCCGTCTTCCAGCAGGGCCCCTGGCCGTCTAGACTGCGCCTCCAAAGGCCGCATCGAGGCGGTATAAACTAAAGGGGGCCAGTTTGACCGGTTCGATCCTCACGACCACCATCAAGAACGATATCGCCATCCTCACCATGGATGACGGCCGCGCAAACGCGCTCGGCCACACGATGATCGGTGAACTCGGCGCGGCACTCGATCATGCGGAAAAGAACGCAAAGGCCGTGGTGATCGCAGGGCGCGAGGGCCGCTTCTGCGCCGGTTTCGATCTCGAGGTGATGGGCTCCGGCCCCGAAAACATCCGCAAACTCGTAACGGCGGGCGCCGAACTCCTGATGAAAATCTATGAATACCCCCTGCCCGTGGTCATCGCCTGCACCGGCCATGCGCTGGCCGCCGGCGGCCTTCTTCTCCTCACCGCCGACGCACGGATCGGCGCCGAGGGCGCGTTCAAGATCGGCCTTCCCGAAGTCGCCATCGGCATGACGCTGCCGGTATTCGGCCTCGAACTTGCCCGTGACCGCCTTGCCCGCCACCATTTCACGCAAGCCGTCACGCAGGCCCGCATCTATGGACCCGCCGAGGCGGCCACGGTTGGCTACCTGGACGCCGCCGTATCCGCCGCATCCCTGATGGACGCCGCTCAAGAACGCGCCACCGCCCTTGCCACTCTCCGGCAACCCGCTTTTGCCAACACCAAACGCAAGGAAAGGGCGGCCACAATCCGCCATATCCGGGAGACACTGGAGATGGATTCCGCCAATTTCGACGGCGCGGCGTCCGGTTGACCTGTCTTTCAAAATTTTTTCCGGAAAATTTCAGACCCCCGGAATGCCTCATGACGATCGCGCGCGGCGCCGCCGGACCATCGCTCCGTCACCCCCCGGAAGCGCGCCGGGCATTGATATGACGGCGTTTTTCGGGACATTCATTTCCATTCAATTTTAATCAAATGGAAGTCGCTCCAATTTTAGCCAAAGCTTAGTCTAATTTGATCCGTATTAGGATCAAAACGGGTTTGCGTGTTTAAACTGGCACACATTCCTCAATGCCAGTCTCCATCCACAGTATCGAACGCGGGTGGGTATCATGAACTGGCGAAAGAAATTCGTCATAGTGGCGAGCGTGGCGGCAGGCTTGGCAGGATGCCAGTCTCCCGATCATGTGGGCAGCATAGACAGCTCTTTTTTCAACACGCCATCCAGCGTGCAACCGGCCGCCACCGCAATGCCGGCCGGCCAGCAGGTCACGGCGCCCTTGGGCTATATCGGCTTTTGCAAACGCAATCCTGACGAATGCGCCGGCGGAACCGACACGCCGCGCGAAACCGTTCTGGGCCCGGAAAGCTGGGCCGAACTCAACAAGGTCAATAACTTCGTCAACGACTCCGTTCCTCAGATCACCGACATGCAACTCTATGAGCGGTCGGAATGGTGGGCTTACCCGGATGCGCGCGGCGGTGACTGCGAGGATCTGGCGTTGATGAAGCGCAAGCTCCTGATCGAGCGCGGCTGGGCGCTGGAGAACCTTCTGATCGCGGTCGTTCGGGAACGGAACGGCGACGGCCACGCCGTACTTCTCGTGAAAACGGATCGCGGCGAATTCGTCCTCGATAACAAGAACCCCGAGATTGCCGCCTGGCAGAACACACCCTACCGGTGGATCAAGCGCCAGTCGCGCGAGCGGCCTTTCGTCTGGGTCAATCTCGACCGCAGCACCTTCCGCGACAAAAACATGGCGGAGCTGCCGCCACTCAGCCAGGCGGCGCCGTTCCTCGCCGCCATCGAAAAGAAAAAACCTGTGCTTCAGCCAAGTCGCAATGCAGAAAGCCGGAACGCGAGCCGCAATCCCCCCAAGGAGAAACCCACAGCGGCTCTTGAGTTCGACTGATCTGCCGACCGGACCCCATGCCCCCCAAGGGATCCGGTCTTGTCGAGGCCGGTCCTGCCGCTCCCCCCGCGGCAGGGCCGGTTGCTTGTTTGAAGACTATTTTCCCGCCCATTTCGGCGCGCGTTTCTCGGCGAAGGCAAGCGGACCCTCGATCAGGTCCTCGCTCTTGAAGAGGGCCGCAACCGCCGGATATTTTCCCGTCACGGCCTTTTCAAGATTGGCTTCGTCGAGCCCCCGATAGACGGATTCTTTCGATGCCCGGATCGACATCGGCGAGCATTCCATAATGAGCCCCGCCCAGCGCTTTGCCGCCGCAAGAAGATCGGCGGCCGGGACAACCTCGTTCACGAAGCCGAGTTCCTTGCCTTCCGCCGCGGGCACCCGGCGGCCCGTGAGGATCATGCCCATCGCCTGCTTGGTGCCGATCTGACGTGGCAGCCGGTGCAGCCCGCCCGCCAGCGCGGCAAGTCCCACCCTGGGTTCGGGAAGAGCGAAGACGGCATTCTCGGATGCAATAATAAGGTCGCAGGCGAGCGCGATCTCGAAGCCGCCACCCATCGCCACACCGTTCACCGCGGCGATGACGGGCTTGGCGAGGTCATAGCGCGCGGTCAGCCCGGCAAATCCCGACGGCGGCACCTCCAGCTTGTTGCCTTCCGCCTGCCACCGCAGATCGTTGCCCGCGCTGAAGGCGCGCTCGCCCTCGCCCGTGATGATCGCGACCCAGAGTTCGGGATCGGCGGCGAACTCGTCAAAAATCTTCGCGAGTTCAAAATTGGCGGGCGGATGCAGTGCGTTCATGCGCTCCGGACGATTAATGGTAACGACGAGCAAATGTCCATCGCGTTCGGCCTTGCAGAAGTCGGTCATCGGCGTTTCCCGTTCAGTGCGCGTTAAGGCGTGCGCTTTTCGTTGATCCGGGCGCGACTTTGCCCCTTGGGCCCAGGCGCGGCAAGCCCGGCAGCGCTCCCTTTTGTTGACGTTGCGGTAACCAAAATCATCTAGAACGGGATTTAAGTCCGTTTTTACGCCGCGAAAACCGCGGCCCCTTCCCAATGAACGAAAGACGATGGCACAAGTAAACGAAGTATCGGCCATGTCCTCGGATACCGGCGCATCAGAGGCTCAATCTCACCGCTGGACGCTGAAATATGGCGACCGGGTGTACGGCCCCTATAGCTTTGACACCATAAAGAGCTACGTCGCGGAAGGCCGGGTGGCCGAGCACAGCCTGCTCGCCCCGGAAGGCACGCCCGCAGGCGCCAGCATGTGGCAATACGCCATCGATATCCCTGTTTTCGCCAAACTTCTTCTCGAACTGCCGCCGCTCAAGGAAGAAAAGGAAGACGAAGAAGAAAAGCCCGCATCTGCCGCAACCGGCGAGACAACTGCTGGCGCGGCCACGATGGACCCTGTGGCGGCAAGCGCCGGCGAGACCGGCGCGTCAACAACAGCCGCGGAAGAACATCATCCGGTCTACGGCCCCGGCAAGGGCCAGGTCGATCGGCGCAGTCATCCGGAAACCGCGAATTTCATCATCGTGATGGACATCAAGGCACGATTTGCCGGACCTCTCGAACAGGCAATCATGTCGCTCGGACCGGCCTACAAGCTCGCACCGAATGTCTGGTGCGTGAATACGGACGCAACCGCCGCCGGCATGCTCAACGACCTGAGCCCCTATATCGGCCGCACGGATACGATGTTCATCGCCGACACGACACGCGACCGCACGGCCTGGAGTTCGATGGGCCCGGAAGTCGACGCCAAAATTCGCCGCGTCTGGCGCCGGACATACTGACACACACTGTTTTCTCGCCCCTTCACCAAAATTTGCGCCCTCAAGGTGGCGATCCGAAATTCACGGTGTTAGGGTTCTTTCGCCGATGATTTGAGGGCTTTCAGGGGAAATACCTGAAGGCCCTTGTTCATTTTATCGGCGTCTGTTTCATCGAACAGCGCGGGAAAAGGCCCGGCGCCTTAGAGGCATATCCGCGCGGAAAGGCAAGGCAATGGCGGCAGAAAACGGAGACAAAGTGCGCGTCCACTACACGGGCACGCTGAAGGACGGTACGGTTTTCGACACGAGCCGCGAAGGCGATCCGATCGAATTCGCGATTGGCAGCAAGATGGTGATCTCAGGGTTCGAGGATGCGGTCGTGGGCATGGAACCTGGCGATACCAAGAGTTTCACGGTGCCCTCCACCGATGCTTACGGCGAGCACGATCCGCGCCTCGTCCAGGAGGTTCCGCGCACCGAACTTCCGCCGGAACTGGAACCGAGCCCCGGCATGCGCCTGACCGCAAGCGGACAGGACGGCCGCGAGATTGCGCTGGTGATAACGGACGTGAACGACAATGCGGTTCGCCTCGACGCCAATCACCCTCTCGCGGGCGAAGATCTGAACTTCGAGATTAAACTCGTCGAAGTTGCCTAAGCACGACTAGTCGGGCCTGGCGAGCGGAAGGCGGAGCCGAGGGCCCGCCTCCGCCCATACAGGCACCGTATCCGGCGCAAAATCGGAAACGGTGGCACCTTCCACCAGCCGTTCGGGGCGCGGCAGAGGAAGGGGAACAGTGCCGGTGCCGGAGGCAGGCCTGTTTTCCATTTCGCTCTCTCCGCGCAATTCGGCAACCACACCGGCATCCGGCTCTTCGTCCCGCGGCGGCGGTTTCGCGGCAGCCGCCCCTTGCGCGCGCGCAAGCTCATCCGCCGGCACCGCCGGCGAGAGCGTGGCCATGATCGTCTGTGCCCGCTGCCAGCGCAGAATGAGCGGCGATCCAAGGGCACTGACATCCGCGCAACGCGCCTGCGAGGTCTTGCCCCGATCACACATCACCGTCGCCCGGATAAGTTCGAGTTGAAACTGAGACCGGCGCAGGAATTCCGAAAAGAGCTTGCCCTTCCGTGCCGCCGCCACACGCGGCAGATAGTCCGCGCACTCCGTTTGCTGCCGTTCCAGCATTTCTCCAAGCCGCCGCGCTTCGAGCGCGGTCCTGCCCGGCGGCGCTTCGCAGAGCCGCCACAGAATTTCCGCGGTGGCGTGATCGTAGAGAAGGATCAGGCCCCGGCTGCGTTCGTCGAGCTGCGCATAGAGCCGCACCGTATCGCGCGGCGCCCAGCCGCGAAACCCGTCGATGAAGGCGAGGATATCGACGGCATCGGCAGGGGCAGGCCGATAGCTCGGTGCCGCATCCGGGCCGAGGGTCGGCCTGACACCGCGCTTCAAAAACGAATATTCGCGGGACGCACCGATATCCGGCGTTCCGTCCGCCCGTGCCGGAATGAAAAGCAATTGAAGCCCGAGCGGCCGCTCCTCGACATGAAAAAAGGCGCTGTCGCGTGTCGCCCCCACGGCCCGGAGCGCACCTTGCGCGCTGCCAGATGACACATCCGCTCTTTCGCCATTGAGCGCATAGGCGATGCCACCCTTCAACAGAAGGCGGCCGACGACGCGGCGATCCGCCTGGCTGAGTGTCATGGACATGCCGGCCGCCTCGCCGATACCGTCATATCCACCGTTGAGCGAGGCTGCGCGCGCGGCAAGCATCAATGCAAGCATCAGAGCCGCAAGCGTCAACAGCGCAAGCCCCGCCCGCATTGTCTTCGCCCGCGCAACTTTCACCGCCCCTATTGCCGCGCGCCGCGCGGCCAGCCGCCACATCATCCGTCCTGCTGCCCTTCGGGCGTTACCGGCCCTTGAACCGCGGCTCCCGCTTTTCGATAAAGGCCGTCATCCCTTCCTTTACGTCCTCTGTCCGCATCAGCGGCAGAAGCTGAAGATAGACATGATGGACATGCTCCGGGAAAGGTTCATTGAGGCCCATCCGCATCATCCGCTTCGCCGCCTTGACCGCGAGCGGCGCATTGGCGGCGATTTCCGCCGCAACGGCCCGCGCCCGCACCATCAGATCCCCGTCCGCCACGACTTCGGACGCGAGCCCCCAGGCAACGCACTCTTGCGCCGAAAGCGTGCGGCCCGTGAAAATAAGCTCCGCCGCGCGCGACCAGCCGATAAGGCGCGGCAGATACCATGTACCGCCGGACTCCGGCAGCAGGCCACGCTTGCAGAACGCGGCCGCGAGTTTCGACGACGTGGCCATGATACGGATGTCGCAGCCGAGCGCCGTATCCATGCCATAGCCCGCCGCACCGCCATTGATGGCGCAGATCGTCGGCGTCTCCATTTCCTGGAGCACGGTGGGTGGCGTGTTCTTGAGGTCGATGGTCGTCGAGGCGACGCCGCCGCTCATGCCGACCGATTGCCCGCCTTGCGTCTGTGCGCGCAAATCGAGCCCGGCGCAGAACGCGCGGCCACGGCCCGTCAGAATCACGCAGCGCACATCCGCGTCGCGGTCCGCATCGAGCAGGCACTGCGTCAACTGGTCGAGCATGACGCCCGAAATCGTGTTCATCCGCTCCGGTGCATTGAGCGTGATGGTCGCGACATGATCCGCGACGTCGTAAAGCACTTCCCGCGCTTCGCTTGGCGCTGTTTCCGGCTGGCTCATAATATCCTCCCTGGCGGTTCTGAAAATACCTGTGCGAATTCCGATGATGGAACTCTAGCCGATAAACTCAGTCGCAAGTAGCCTTGCCGCCTTCGCCGAACCAGGGATGATGCACGACATCGCCCGCCTCGATGCCGAGTTCTCCCGCAAGCCCGCCCCTGATTTCGAGGACGCCGTTCACCGGCACGCCCGAGTTATGAATATCCAGTGTTTCCGGCACCGTCATCGCCGCGATGCGGGCAATCCGCCCGTCCGCCTCGATGAAAATCATATCGAGGGGAACAAGCGTGTTCTTCATCCAGAAACTGGCGGGCCGACATGCCTCGTAAAAGAACAGCATCCCCGTGTCGTCGGCGAGTGTCTCGCGATACATGAGCCCGCGCCGCTGCTCGGCATCGGTGAGTGCGAGTTCAATTGTGAAGCGATGTGTGGCGCCCGATCCGGTTTCGATAGCGAGATCGTGTCCGGCATCCGCCGCACAAGCCGCAAAAGTTGCGAAGAGGACGAGAGCGAGGGCAAATGCTGCGGCGCGCATCAGCCGATCCGCGTGAGACCGGCGGCATAGCGCTTCCAGTTTTCCACATAATGATCGGCTGACAGCTTCAGCGCGGCGGCGGTTTCCTCGTCCAGTGTGCGAACCACCTTGCCCGGCGATCCGAGCACCATCGAATAGTCGGGAATGGTCTTGCCCTCGGCGATCAATGAATTCGCGCCGATAAGGCAGCCCTTTCCGATCGTCGTATTGTTGAGGATGATGCTGCCGATGCCGACAAGGCTTCCCTCTCCGATGGTGCAGCCATGCAGCATTACCTTATGGCCGATCGTGACATCGCGCCCGAGGGTGAGCGGCGAGCCGGGGTCCGTGTGCAGCACCGCGCCGTCCTGCACGTTCGAATTCTCGCCGATGGTGATGAGTTCGTTGTCGCCCCTGAGCACGGCGCCGAACCAGACACTTGCGTTTTTCTTCAACTCCACCTTGCCCATGACTTCGGCATTGGGCGCAATCCAGTAGTCTCCGTCGGCAGGCAGGATCGGCTTCAGATCGCCAATGGCATAGACAGGCATGGATGTTTCTCCCTGGTGACACTCATTTTCCGGGTGACTATGACACGCGCGGCGATGCGAGACGAGACATGCAAGGGGCCCCGGACGCCGGAAATTCTCATAACAAGTCTGCCGGTATCGATGGAACCGGCCTCCCCGGCTTGCGCCTGACGGCCCGATAGCTCAAGCTTGGTCAACGCGGCTATGGAGCAACCGGGCAAACGCACCGCAGCCACGTTGTCGAGGGGGGCGTTTTTGTCATGCGATTTCTCTTTGGTCTGGTTTTTTTCCTGCTGGTATTGCCGCTTCTCTTCATGGCTGCCTTCCAGCGCGGCTGGCTGGACGACTACATAGCCGACGACGATATTCCCGCCGAACCCTTCGTCATCGCCGAACTCAAGCAGACGACAGACGGCCCTGATCTGAGCCGCCGCATCGCCAGTGCGCTCGATGAAAAATCATATGACGACGCGATAATGTATGCCGAGATCGCGGATTATATCGGCGTTCCGCTCGATACCGATGTGCAAACCCGCCTCGACGCCGAAGGCACATTCTCGCACCGCATAAGCCGCGACACCGGAAGTTTCGTTTCAGGTTTCGTAACCGGCGAAGGCGGAGACACGCCCGCTTTCATGGGCGCGCTCGCCTCCGACCTCACCGTTGTCGGCGATGTCCGCGACATCGGCTCGGAAGGCTCGAAGCTCGCGCGCGGCGAAGACTACTCGAAACTGATCCTCGGCCTTTCCGTCGTCGGGTTGGCGGCGACGACCGTGACAGTGGCGACGGGCGGCGGCGGACTGCCCGCGCGCATCGGCGTTTCACTCCTCAAGATCGCGCGCAAATCGGGCACGCTCACGGCCAAATTCACACGCGATCTTGTCAATGTGCTTCAGGAAGCGGTCAATTTTCAGAAGTTGCGCGGCACGCTGCGCTCTGTCGATCTCGCCGACACGGCGGCGACACGCCGCGCTATCGCGGATTATGCGGACGGCGTGTCGATGGCGCGTGTGACACCGGTCCTGAACGATGTGGCGGCGCTGGAGCGCGGCATCGGTCCGGCGGAAACGGTGCGGGTCATGAAATATGTGGATAACACGGGCGATCTTACGCGCATCGGCAAGATGGGTGGCAAGCTCGGAACGAAGACGCGCGGTGTCATTGAACTGACGGGCAAAACGAGCCTTCGCGCCTTCAAGACCGCGCTGAACCTCGTCTTCCTGGCGCTCGAATGGGTCTGGGCAATTGTGGGCGGTATCGGTGCGCTCTTCGTGACGGCACTTGGCCGCCGTGTCGTGCGCCGCCGGAGAGCTTAGGCACCGCGCGGCTCTTCAAAAGATCAGGTTGAAAGCATCACGCCGAGCAGGAGGACGCCGGAGAGAAAGCTCCACATGGTCGCAATACAGCCGGAGAGCAGCATCCAGACCGGCGGACGGCCCTCGAACACCTGCGCGCGCAACGCATTGCGGAGAATGACGGTCGGCCCCGCGAAGATCAGCGTGAAGATGCCCGCGACCTGCCCCCACATGCTTTCCGATGCAAGTTGAAAACTCGGCGGCTTGCTGGTGACGAGCCTGTAGAAGCTGCTGGACAATCCCGCGGCGACGAAGCCCGTCGCAATCGAAAAGAAAAACGCCGTTAACTGATGCATCTGCCCCTGCTCGTCCCTGTTATCGTTCGACCCGGAGCGCTAGTTGGCCCCGGTTTCGACCCCTTCGATGAGTTGAGTTGCCAATGCGGTGAGGCGCGCACGCGCGGCCTCCACCGCGAAATCCGGAATGACCTGTTCGTCGAGCAAGCTCGCGAGGTGCGGATCGGCCAGCGCCGATTTAAAGTCTTCGGCCGGTGCGCCGCGCGATTTCACCGCCAGCTTTGAGAGCAAGGACGAGCGCGCACCGACGGCAAACGAAGTGCCGCCGAGGCGGCACGTATCGAGATCGGCGTCGCAGGCAAGCCGCGGCATGGTCCCGGCGACGCTGTCGCCGCCAAGCGGAAAATGGCCCCCGAAAAAGACGAAGGCCCCGGCAATCAGCAGCGATTTGAAAACAAAATGGGTCATGCCCCCCTATCCGCAAGCGACATACCAATGCCGCCGGGCTTTACACACAGACCGGCAACAATTGAAATGATCTTTTAATTTCAGTAGGTTATAAGAAAAGACGACGGCAATATTGGACCTATCGGCAAGGTGGCCGGTCGCAGTCGCGTACCGGATTGCGCCGCATCCGTCCCGTTACGGAACAGATGGCCGGTGGCAGAGGGAGACCAACGTGGCACGGAGAAACAGATCGGATGACGAACTCGTCCGCGAGCGCCCGGCATGGATCATTCCCGGTCTCGTCCTGATCGGCGTGCTGACCTTCTCCGGCGTCTTTCTCTATTACTATTTCGGGCCGACGCCGGCCGAGCTTCTCGGCCTCGATCCGCGCGCCAGCGCCGCCAGTGGCAAGATCGAGGTTATCGTCGGCAATACGCGCTTCCTGATCCCGGAGCACTACACACGCTATCCAAGCCAGAGAAGCGGTGGCCGCCGCCCGCAAATCAATATGAACGCGTTGCTGCCCGACCTGCGCCCCTATGCGACGGCGCTGCAAGACGAGTTCAACGACAATTCAGCCGCCTCCGATGTGATCTATTTTTCGCTCAGCCAGGCCACCGCGCCGCTCAGCGCCACCCGCCGGCTGAAGGAGATTTATTCGAGATATCTGGCGACAACTCAGCCAGCGAAAGGCCCGGACGGCCTGCAGATCTTTTCATTCCGCGAGGATTCGGGCTACGCAAATCAGGATCTGCTGGTCGGCAAGGATGACGAAGGACGGATGTTGCTTGTCATTTGCGACCGCGCCGGCGCCCTTGTCGACAGCCCGAACTGTACCCGCTCGCTATTGCTCGGCCCCACCCTGGAACTGACCTACCGCTACAAGCGCAGCCACCTCGACGATTGGTCGGAGATAGACAGCTCCGTTATGGCGCTTATTGCAAAGTTCGAAAGGGTCGAACCCACCGGCGACCTTCAAGGCAGCATTCTCGATTGAAACAACGCCCGGCTTTGTCGTCCGGACCTATTCCGGCAGGTCGATATCGAGGATCGCCATGTTGAAGGCATAGGAGGTTTCGCCTTCATCCGTGTCCTTGAAAAGAACACCGATGAATTCCTCGCCGATATGCACTTCCGCCGAATCGTCCTTCTGGGGCCGCTGCCGCACAATGATCGACGGCAACTGGAACTTCTGGCGCAGATAGCTCTCTACGCGCTTGATTTCAGTCTTGTCCAAGAAACTCTCCCGTCATCGGTTGAAAAAATACGGCATGAAGAGAACGCGGGCACAGGCGCGGTATGCGCATAAAGCGACACGGCACGACACGCGCGCGAAACAAACAGCAGAACCGCTGACCGCGCCGGCCGCCCGTCCCGCCTGCCTTCTGCCCGAGGTTGTAGCCATTTGACGCAGCCGGTGCAAACCGCCCCTGCGGCGCTTGGTCCAATGGCTGGTTTCGAGCGTGCATGCCACCTTTCGTCAACAGAAGGTTTGCCGCTAGGGAGACCGGCATCATGCTCCGGCGTTTACAGAAATGGCTGACGGCTTTTGCGATCGTGCTGACCCTTGCCGCGCTCTTCACGCTCGGACATTCACGCGGCAGGCAAAATGGCGATGACGCTCCCGCCGAGGCGCTGAACACCCCGCCGGGGAACGGTCACGCGGCCCTTCCATCCGCCAATCGTTAGCGGGTCGTGTAACCGCCATCGGCCACAAGTTCCGAGCCGGTCATGAAGGACGACTCTTCGCTGGCGAGGAAAAGAACCGCATTGGCGATTTCATCCGCGATGCCAAGCCGCCCGACCGGATGCAGCATGATCAGCAATTCGCGCATCTCGTTCGGGCCCGAGCCACCGCTCAGCGCACCGCGATCGAGCACACCTTTCACCAGCGGCGTATCGATATAGCCTGGATGCACGGAATTGACGCGGATGTTGTAGCCGGCCTCGGCACATTCGAGCGCCGCCGACTTCGTTAGAAGTCTGACGCCACCTTTCGCCGCATTGTAGTCGCTCGCGCCCGATTGACCGACAAGCCCGAGGATCGACGAGATATTGATGATGGAGCCGCCCGCGCCACCCTTCGCCGTATGCTTCTTGATCGTGCCGATACCGTGCTTGCAGCCAAGGAAGACGCTATCGAGATCCACGGCAATGGTGTGACGCCACGAGGCCAGGGTCTTCTCCTCGATCGGACCGCCTTCCGGCGCGATGCCGGCATTGTTGACGACGATATGCAGCCCGCCGAATTTCTCCTCCGCGCGCTGCATCGCTTCTATCCATTGCGCTTCGTCGGTTACATCGTGACGAATGAAGGTCGCGACGCCGCCATCCCGCGCAATTTCGTCGGCCACCGCCTGCCCGCCCGCCTCGTCGAAATCGCTGCAAACCACTTTGGCACCCTCCCGGGCCATGCGTTTCGCTGTCGCCGCACCGATCCCCTTTGCCGCGCCCGTAACGATTGCAATTTTACCTTGCAGACGATCCATTTCCGCTTCTCCCGCCGATGATTGTTATGCGTTCTTTGCGTAGCATTGTGCCGTGTCCCGCACCGGCCTGCAAAGCGGGAAAGCATCGCCTCTGTGCTATAAATCGTCACGTAAAAATACACGTCCCGCAAACCGATACGAGGAGACCCATGCCCATCGCCCTGCTGATCACCTTCGAAACCTCGCAAGCCGAGCACATTCTGACCCAGCTTCGCGCCTATAAGGAGCGTGAGTTCGACCGCAACCCACCCCGCGGCTTTCTCGCCGCCAGTCTCGGTGAGGATGACGGCAAGGTGGTCTTCCGCAGCGAATGGGAAAATGACGAGGCGCTGGAAAATGCCCGCGACAGCGCACCCTTCGAGGCCTGCCTCGATCTTTGCGACATCTACGCGGATGACCGCAACGATGAGAAAATCGAAATCGGCTGACAAGCGGAAACCCGTCAATGGCCCATGCACCCTCCTACTACGCCGCAACGGCAAACGAAGCGCCCCCCGCCGTCTCCCTCGCCGGAGACGAAACGGCGGATGTCTGCATCGTCGGGGCTGGCTATACCGGGCTGTCCGCCGCCCTGCATCTCGCCGAACGCGGCTATTCGGTCACTCTGCTTGAAGCCGAGTGTGTCGGCTGGGGTGCATCGGGCCGCAATGGCGGCCAACTCGGCATCGGCCAGCGCAAGGATCAGCGCACGCTGGAGAGCGAACTGGGCAAGGAATGGGCGCGCCGCCTCTGGGATCTCGGCCTCGAAAGCAATGCGCTGGTGAAAGACCTGATTGCGCGTCACGCGATCGAGTGCGACCTGACGCCCGGCCTTCTTCACGCCGCCTGGAAGCGTGGCGACGCGAACTGGCTGAAAGAGGAGGCCGAGCACCTTGCATCGGCTTACGCTTATACGAAAATGCGCTACGTGCCGCGCGATGAAATGCACATGATGGTCGCGACGGAGCGCTATCATGGCGGCCTCCTCGATGAGGACGGCGCCCATCTTCATCCATTGAACTACGCGCTTGGTCTCGCCCGCGCGGCCCGCAAGAAAGGCGTCCGCATCTACGAAAACACGCGCGTCCTCGATATCACGCACAACGATCCCGCGGACGTGAAGACCGCACACGGCACGGTGCGCGCGCGTCATGTCGTGCTCGCCTGCAACGGTTATCTGGGTGGTCTGGACCAACGCGCCGCCGGCACGATCATGCCGATCAATAATTTTATCATAGCGACGGAGCCTCTTGGCGACGGCGCGCACAGGCTCATTCGCGACAATGTCTGCGTGCAGGACACAAAATTCGTGATCGACTATTATCGGCTTTCAGCAGACGGACGGCTTCTTTTCGGCGGCGGCGAAAACTATTCGGCAAAATTCCCGTCCGACATCGCCGGCTTCGTCTCGAAGCCCATGCTCCGCGTTTTCCCGCAACTGAAAGACGCGCGCATCGACTATGCCTGGGGCGGCACACTTGCCATCACCATGAAGCGTCTTCCTCATTTCGGCCGTCTCGCGCCCAATCTTTTCTTTGCACATGGCTATTCCGGCCAGGGCATCAACATCGCCACGCTCGGCGGCAAGCTCCTTGCTGAAGCGGTTGCCGGTCAGGCCGAGCGCTTCGACTGGATGGCAAAGCTCAAAACGCCCGGATTCCCCGGCGGCACATTATTGCGCTTTCCGGGCATGGTCGCCGGTATGCTCTTTTATGCAATGAAGGACAGGCTGCCCTGATTATTCGTCGGGCTCGTCTTCCTCGGAATGGATCATATGATCCATCGCGTGGCTCGGCTTGTCGCAGCCGGCACAGCCGACGATTTTCGCCGGCACGCCGACAGCCGTGCAATGCGGCGGCACCTCATGCAGAACGACGCTGCCCGCACCGATTCGGCTGAACTCGCCGACTTCGATATTGCCGAGTATCTTCGAGCCGACCGAAATCAGAACGCCGCGCCGCACCTTCGGATGACGGTCGCCCGTCACCTTGCCCGTACCGCCCAGCGTTACGTCATGGAGCATCGACACATCGTCTTCCACCACCGCCGTCTCACCGATCACGATGCCCGTCGCATGGTCGATGAAAATGCCCCGGCCAAGCTCCGCCGCCGGATGGATATCGACCGCAAAGAGTTCCGAAATGCGGCTCTGCAGGTAGAGCGCCATCGCGCGGCGATCCTTGTTCCACAGCCAATGCGCCACGCGGTAGCCTTGCAGCGCGTGGAAACCCTTGAAGTAGAGAAGCGGCTGGATATAGGTGTGGCAGGCCGGATCGCGGTTATAATAGGCAACGATATCGGCGCGCGTCGCCTCGCCGATTTCCGGTGTCTCGGACAATGCCTCATCGAAAAGCTCGCGAAGCTGCATCGAATGCACTTCGTCGTTGCCGAGCTTTTGCGCCAAGCGATAGGCGAGGGCATCGTTGAAGTTAGTGTGATTGAGGATCGTCGAAAAAAGGAAACTCGCGAGGATAGGTTCCCCCCCAGCCATTTCCTCAGCCTCTTCGCGCACACGGTTCCATACAGGGTCGCACACAGACAGCGGCTGATCCTTTTCGACCGGCTTCGACATAATCCGCTCCTTCCCGTCCGGCCCGAACCTGGCATGGCCGGGGGCCGCATCTCACGATACTGCCAGAAGTTTAATACATAACGCCACCCCTTGCGAGTTCAACAAGGGAACGCGCGGACCTCTTCTTCCCATGTTAATCTTATTCACAAGCCATTCTGCGTCATTGATCCAAAATCATCCGAAGGAATATGGGCCATGCCATTCGCCACGACCGGCGGCATCGACATCTGCTACGAGCGCCTGGGCTCCGGCCCCCGCCTTCTCTTTATTTCCGGCACCGGCAGCGACCTTCGTATCCGCCCCAATGTGCTGGACGGTCCCTTTCCTGGGGATTTCGACATGCTGGCCTATGACCAGCGCGGTCTCGGCCGCAGCTCAAAACCCGCAGGCCCCTATACCATGACGGACTATGCGCAAGACGCCACCGGACTCATGGCCGCCATCGGCTGGGGCTCGGCGCTTGTTATCGGCGTTTCC
>TARA_R110002110_G_scaffold79776_7_pt1 | contig 19003 bp, 20 predicted proteins | sample TARA_R110002110 | Tara Oceans TARA_R110002110 (sample SAMEA4397330) | marine metagenome | biome: Polar Biome; feature: [SRF] surface water layer (ENVO:00010504); material: water (ENVO:00002006), including particulate matter (ENVO:01000060) such as... | depth 5 m
CGAATATTTTGAGATGGCATCAAACTTTCTCAAGAATTTAGCGGATATTGCACCTACCTATATAATCCCCGGAAACCACGACGGAAACCTACGAAACTCGAGCCGACAGGATGCTATTACTCCTATCGTTGAGGCCCTAGAACACCCAAATCTGTCCCTTCTGAAGGATTCTGGTGAGACACTATTGAGTAACAAATTCACCTTAAACATACTATCTGTTTTTGATGAGGACAACTGGGTTCAACCAACCGACAAAGAGAAGATTAACATCGCCCTCTATCATGGATCTATCTCCGGAGTAAAGACGGATCTTGGATGGACAATGGAACACGGTGAAAATGACGTATCAATTTTCGATGATTTTGACTTTGCTTTTCTCGGAGACATTCACAAGACAAATCAAATATTAGATCATGATGGAAGAATTCGTTATCCGGGATCAACAATTCAGCAAAATCATGGGGAGTCTAATGATAAAGGCTTGTTGATCTGGAATATTCGTGATTGCGATGACTTTGATGTTGAGCATATTTCTTTCATAAATCCAAAACCATTTATCACAGTTAATCTCACGCCAAAGGGAAGAATTCCGAACAAAACAAAAGTTCCAGAAGGCGCACGCCTTCGTTTAGTATCCAACAACAATCTTTCACTGGATGTTCTTAAAAAAGCAGTTGACGTTGCTAAGACCAAATTCAAACCAGAAAGTGTTACTTTTTTGAATAGAGCTTCTGGCGATAGAACAGATATTACTGATTCAATTAATAACATCTTTCAGGAAAATTTGAGAGATTCTGCGGTCCAAAAAAGATTAATCAATGATTATTTAAAAGATTATGGCCCAACAGAGCAAATTGCCGAAAAGGTGTTGGAACTCAATAAAAAGTATAGTTCCGCCGTCGAAGAAGATGAAGAGATCGCTAGAAATATCAATTGGAAACTTAAAAGTATTGAATGGGATAATTTATTCAATTATGGAGAAAACAATAAAATTGATTTTGAAAAATTAAATGGAGTTGTCGGCATCTTTGGAAAGAATTTTTCCGGAAAGTCGAGCGTTATTGACAGTTTATTATATACAGTGTATAATTCGACCTCTAAAAATAATCGCAAAAATCTTCATTTGATAAATCAGACAAAGGATAACTGCCGAGGAAAGGTAGAGATAACAGTTGGGCACAACGTCTATGAAATAGAAAGAATTTCAGAAAAATATGAGAAGAAATTACACGGCAACACAACAGTTGAAGCGAAGACAGATATTGAGTTTTCAATGCGCGATGAAGTTGTCGGAGAAAATATAAGTTTAAATGGTTTGTCAAGGAACGACACCGATAAAAATATCAGAAAGATGTTTGGTACAATGGATGATTTTCTTTTCACTTCAATGGCTTCTCAGCTTGGCTCTCTCATGTTTATTAGTGAAGGTTCGACAAGAAGAAAGGAAATCCTTGCTAAATTTCTAGATCTTGAGATGTTCGAAAGAAAGTTTAAACTAGCAAACGACGATGCATCAGATCTGAGGGGGATGTTGAAGAGACTTGAAGGTACAGAATTTGATGAACAAATTGAGGAAGTTAGCGAAAAACTTAACGGCATAGAAGAGAACATTAAGAAACAAGAGGTAGCATGTGAAGATATAACAGAAAAGATAGAAGTATACCAAACGCAAGTCGACTATACTAAAGAAAAAATAAATACTATTCCAGTTGAAATGATCAACATAGAAGAAATAGAGGGATATTTAGAGGAAAATAAAGAAGAAAAAGATTTATTAATTAAAAGAAATAAAAAGTTTTCTGATAATATTAAAAACAATAATGAACTTTTGAACAAGATTCAAAGTTTTTTAGATGATGATTTTGATATAAATAAAATTAAAAATAATAAATCAACTGTTATTAAAAGACAGAGTCAACTAAATTTAATTTGTAATGACATTAAAGTTCACGAAACTAAGTTTAAAGTCAAAGAGGATAAGGCTGCACTCTTAGAAGAGGTTCCTTGTGGGGAAGAGTTCTCCCATTGCAAGTTTATTAAAGATGCTTACGATGCTCTCAAACAGCTTGATGAAGTTAAAAAAGAAATCGATGATTTGAAAAACATAGAGAAAAAAACATCTCTTGAGATTAAAAAGCTAAATCCCGAAAAGATTGAAGAGCATATAGAAAAATATGATAAACTACTTGAGAAAAAAAATGAATTAAATTCTGAAAGCTCTTCTTATGAGTTAGAGATCCAAAAAAATAAAACAAAAATTGTTGGGTATAAAAAAGAAATTGAACAGTTAAATAAAAAAATAGTAGAATATAATAATAACAAATTAGCAATTGAAAATTTAGAAGCATTAAGTTTTGAGAAAGATAATTTTTTGAGAGCTGTAAGAAAAGAAAAGATTAATTTATCGACATGTCAAAATCGTCTCATCGAACTTTCAAAGGAACATGGTTCAATTGAGCAAGAACTTAAAAATCTTGAAAAAGACAAACAAGAATTACACCAGCTCCGCGAAGAATATGCTGCCTATGATTTGTTTATGAGATGCATGCATTCGAACGGCATAGCTTATGATATCATTAAAAAAAGACTTCCGGTTATCAATGTTGAGATCGCAAAAATATTAGCCAACATTGTTGACTTTGAAGTTTTCTTTGAAGCGGAAGACAAGAAGTTAGAAATCTTTATCAAGCATCCCAAATTCGATGCGAGGCCAATTGAACTAGGTTCAGGATCAGAAAAAACAATTGCAGCGATGGCAATTCGCTTGGCATTGTTAAACGTTTCCAGTCTTCCAAAGCCAGATCTTTTTATTCTTGACGAGCCAGCAACGGCTTTAGATGAAGAAAACATGGAAGGGTTTATTAGAATTTTAGATATGGTTAAATCATATTTTAAAACTGTTCTTCTCATTTCTCATCTGGACACTCTAAAAGATTGTGCAGATATGACAATTGAGATTGAGAAGAAGGGTAATTTTGCTTACGTTAACTATTAAGGAGAAACTATACAATGCAGGCAGCTGAAAAAATTGTTACGAATGGAATAGAGGATCTTTTACAAAAGATCAATAAATTGGAAAGGATTGCTGAATTGGCATCTCAATACAAAGAGGTACATACTGATAAATTCGCTTCATATAACGAAAAAGAATATATTCTTGAAAAACTTGGTGAAAGTTTAGAAGAATATGAGTTGTTTTTAAATAATTAAAACTAGATAATATAGTATTGAAGGAGAATTATTATGGCTAAGATAAAAGCTTTTATGGATAAGCACGTCGAGAGATTTATAAGTAGAAAATTTTTAGCATGGGTAACGGCGACTGGACTCGCTATTCACGGCTCTGTCACTAGTGACAATTGGGTAGCTGTTACGCTTGCTTATATTGGAACCCAAGCATTGGTCGACATGGCTACAGCTTGGAAGCACGGATTCAAGGGTTAATGAGTTGGTTAACATTTAAACTCTGCGTTGAAAAGAGTTTCCTTTGGTTGAAGACTTATTGGCACTTCCCAGTAGTTGTGATCTATACTCTTGTTCTTTGGCTTGTCTTTAGGAAGGATGGATCTGCCGCCATCGGAGCGTTAGAAATAAGAAGCGATAGTTATAAAAAGCAGATCGACGTAATTAATACACTTCACAAGACGGAGCTTAAAAAGAAAGAAGAAATAAATAAAGTTTTTAATGAAACAATTGAAAAAATTGATGTACAAATAAAGAAGAGGAATGAAGTTCTTGATAGAGATAAAAAGAAAAGAGTTAAGGAAATTGTTGAGAATCATTCTGACAACCCAGAAGAGTTGGCAAAGTTAGTTAAGGAGTCATTTGGTTTTGAAATTGTGGAATAAAATAATAGCAATTGTATTGCTCGCGACTTTTCCATTAATGGCTTTTGCTGATGACGTTCCAAAAATTAAACCAATGAATCAAGGAGAAATTGCTCCTTTTGCCGGCGTTCTTTTTAATCCTACTGCAGTGGCTCAATCGATTGCTGAAAAAGAATATAATGCTGAACAATGTAGATTAAGAATTGGCCACATAGAACAAAAAGAAGATGCGAAGTGCAAGCTTTTGGTTACAACAGCAACAGTTGAGATGGATTTTTTGACAAAGAAATATGATTCAATTTTAAAAATTAAAAACGAGGAAGTTAACAGATTTGAAAAACTTGTTTTAGAGAGGCCAAATAAAAATTCTCACTGGTGGTTCGCCGGCGGGATGGTTGCAGGTATTGTGACGTCAGTCGTAATTTTTTATGCGGCAGTAGAAATAGGAGAGAGAGATTAATGTGTTTGATATGTATTGAATATAACAAAAATAAATTGACTTTAAGTGAGGCCTGGAAAAATCTTCATGAAATGACAGAGCAGATTGGCGAAGAACATACTTGGGAAGTTATTAATAAGCTTTGGGAAGAAGAGTTGGAGAGAGAGGAAGAAAATGGGTGATATATCAAAATTCAGCAGATCCAGATTAGAAGGACTTATTAGAGAACTTATTACACAACAACGGGACGCTTCCGACGCTGTTCAAGATAACTTATTTTTGGTCACAATGCAAACCGGTTCGATCATTGTTTCTGCCTTTGATTACCCCACTCGCGTACCACCCGGCGCAGAATTAGACATGTTGGGGCCATTAGTGATAAAGGACAAAGCGACACTAACTTTGCGTCCAGGCTCCCAAATAACAGTTACGGATGATACTTAGATTCCGTACTAACAAATACATATTTAGAGCAACAATAACGCATGTCTTGACTATTTATTAAAAAGAGGCCATCATGTTTTGAGCACAATTAAAGTAAATACGATAACAACGACTGCGACTGGTACTGTGTTGCACGTGACCAACAAAACTGAAGCGCGAGCAGATTGGAACTTTCTTCAAAATATAACAGCCTCGAGCGGAAAGGCTATATTTGGAGCTATTACTGGTTCGTCCCTCAGTATATCCACTGATTTTACAGCTACACAAGGGAACACTACGCTTGGTGCTATTACTGGATCGGGGCTGAATATTAATGGCGCCATTACTGGATCGACAATCAAAGTTGCCGGCGGCGGAACACTTGATAAAGTAGTTATTGGAGGTACGACACCTGCTTCTGGTACATTTACTGGTATTAAAGCGGATCTTCTTGACGTCAAAATAATTAACAATACTGTTACCACTGTAACCACTCTAGAGGTCCAAGATAAGAAAATTATTGTAGGAGAAAGCTTGCCTGGAAATGAAGCGTCCGGCGGAGGAATCCAATTTGGCGGCACAAACAGTAGTGATACGCTCGCTTCTATACTTTGGGATAATCTTGGAACTCGTCTTAATTTTAATATTGGTGGAACCACACAGGTTCGTTTAGCAGATGGATCATTAGTGCCAACGACAAATAACGATATAGATCTCGGCGGTTCCAGTAATAAGTTTAAAGATGTGTATATTGCAGGAAGCACCAGCGGATCGGCTATGTTTTTGACCGGAAGATTGTCAGGAGCCGCAGGGCCTCAAGCTGGTACAAATCTATTGGGCAATCCGTCTTCTATGGATATTGAAATTTTATCCAATTATAACACAGTTCTCTATGGTCCAATAACAATCGCTGTCGGCGCCAGACTTCGTATCCCCGAGACCTCTAATGTAAAAATTGTAAACCTTGCTGATTTATGACGTTTATAATTATTTAGATCTATTTATTTTAGGTGAAAAAAGGAATAAAACATGGGCACTCTTTACGTAAACTCAATAACAACCAGTACTTCAGGTTCTACATTACACGTGACTAACGACATTGAAGCTAGAGGCTCTCTGAATGTTGTTGGGGCTATTACAGCTGGTTCTGGCACTTTTACTGGTATTAAAGCGGATCTTCTTGACGTCAAAATAATCAATAACGCTGTGACCACTGTAAATACTCTAGAGGTCCAAGATAAAAAGATTATTGTAGGAGAAAGTTTACCTTCAAGTGAGGCAGCCGACGCCGGAATACAAATCGGTGGCACAGATAGCAGCGATTCGGTTGCTTCTATACTTTACGATCATGGCAACACTGGCATTGATTTTAATATTGGCGGAACTACTGAATTGCTGTTAACGGCCGATGGCTTTGAAGGAAAACCAGGAGCCGATCTAGGAGCTGTAACAGGCACACACGGAACGTTTGGTCAACTGACTGGTTCTTCTCTCAAAATCACCGGTGAAGCCACAATCGCTAGTTTAGGAGCAGTCACTGGCACTACTTTAAGAGTTGCTAATTTAACATCTGGAAGAGCCACTTTTGCCACTACAAACGGGCAACTAACAGACAGTGCTTATTTCACTTTTTCTGCATCTTCAGGCTTTGGAACTATAGATGGCAGGTCGCAAGCTGTTTTGGGCGCGGTCACTGGAACTCATGGAACGTTTGGTCAAATAACTGGCTCTTCTCTCAAAATCACCGGTGACGCCACAGTCGCTGGTTCGTTAACTTGCGCAAAGGGAGCTTTATCTGGCACCACACTAAGACTTGGTAACTTAACGTCTGGTAGAATTGCTTATGCCACTACAAATGGTCAATTGACAGATGATGCAGATTTGACATTTGATGGTACAACATTGACCATAAAAGATCTTGCGGGCAAACCAGCCGCCCTTCTCGGCGCTGTCACAGGTACGCACGCAACTTTTGGTTTTATTACTGGTTCGTCTCTTAAGTTAACTGGAAGCGGACTCATAGGGGCTCTGACTGGTTCTACGCTGAGATTAACCAATTTGACATCCGGCAGGGTTACTCACGCCACTTCAAATGGTCAACTGACAGACAGTGCATATTTCACTTTTTCTGAAGGCTCTGGATTCGGACAGATCGGTGGGCATGCCACCCGCATGGGTGCTTTCCTTGGAGCTGTGACTGGGACTCACGGAACCTTTGGTCAAATTACTGGTTCGTCTATCAGGTTAACTGGAAGCGTTGCTATAACTGGCAAACCTGCAGTTCAGTTAGGAGCTGTCACTGGAACACACGGAACGTTTGGTCAAATAACTGGCTCTTCTCTCAAAATCACCGGTGACGCCACAGTCGCTGGTTCGTTAGCTTGCGCAAAGGGAGCTTTATCTGGCACCACTTTAAGAGCTGCTAATTTAGCATCATCCCCGGCCCAAACTCGGATAACCTACGCTAATTCAAACGGGCAATTGATAGACAGCTCATATCTTAGGTTTAACCCTGATGTAAACTTCCATGGAAAACTGGGTGGCAATCCTCACCTGGAGGCGGCCCAAATAACTGGCTCGTCACTTAACTTAACTCGGAGTTTTGCCGAAGTAACAATTGGTGATGGTCAACCTGGCTCTGTTATATTCACTGGTTCGTTAGCTTGCGCAAAGGGAGCTTTATCTGGTACCACTTTAAGAGTTGCTAATTTAACATCTGGAAGAGCCACTTTTGCCACTACAAACGGACAATTGACAGACAGCGCCTATCTTACTTTTTCTGAAGGCTCAGGTTTTGGAACCCTAGGTGGCAAGCCAGCTGCTGATTTGGGAGCTGTCTCTGGTACTCATGGAACGTTTGGTCAACTGACTGGTTCTTCTCTTAGATTAAATGATGGTAAATTCATTAATTTTGGCACCGACAATGACGCCACTTTGGGATATAATGCTGATTATTCAAACCTAGTTCTCGACGCAAAAGCAGGTACTTTCTGGGTCATAGCATCAGGTGAGACAGCAGAAAAGCCAGAGATCTTCGTGTCCAATTCTCATACGAATGGCAGCAGCGGAGGTCATTTTGTTTTTTCTAAAACTCGCGGTTGGGGCGGCGCTGCTGACCGGGCTGTCATCGCGAACGATATTCTGGGCACATTCTCCTTTCGCGGCGCGGATGGATCCGGCGGCTCGGATACTTTTGCAACGATAAAAGCGGTATCAACCGATATCACGAATAATTATGGCGAAGTTCAGATGTCAACATCGAGTGGTTCTCATGGCCCAGGTCTCGATGGGGTGTCACCGAAGACGCATATAGCAAGAATTAATGGTGAAGTTGTAACAACTATACTAATTGATATTGGAGCCGGCGGCATTATCTCTAGCAATGCAGCGGGTGATGTTATTGGTGCTGATGGCGCTGCAGGTTCTTATCTTACTCGAGTTACCACGGCTGTTAACGGTGTGGTATACAGGGGTGAGTTGGCATGTGTCGAAGTACCAACGACTGGAGATGCAGATATTAACCTAACTGCCAATGCCGCTGTCCTAGCGGAAGACGCTGCAGGCGAAGGTGAACATGTTTTGGTCAACGGTGGTACTTGGACTTTGGGCGCTAAAGTTGATTTGACAATTCCATCCGGAGGAATAGTTAATGATTATCTATACTTAACTCACGGCGGATCCACTGCTGGCACTTATAATGCAGGTAAATATATTATCAAGCTTTATGGTGCAGATTTCTAAGTTTAAGCAAATGAAAAAAGATCCAAATTACATTGCAAAGATTGAGAAGGCCATAGAGAAGAAATATGGCAAAGAAGCTGTTCGTCATCCAAAAGCAGATTGGGATGAGCAAAAAGAAAAAGATTATCTTACACAATTAAAAGAGTTTGTAACACAACAAAGAAGAAAAAAAGACAAGATTGAAAAGGTCAAAAAAGACGGCTTCTTAATTAGCAAAAAACTACTTAACAAGACGAGCGGAAGAACTTGCCCTACTTGTGAGACTTACTCTTTTAACGCGAAAGACGATACATTTATGAACAAATATGATTGTTGTTATAAATGTTATATCCAATATGTTGAAAATAGAGAAGCTAGATGGCTGGAGGGCTGGAGACCAAGCAAATGAAATTAACCAAATCACAACTTAAACAAATTATTAAAGAAGCGCTTACCGATGAGGACCTTGCGCAAGTTATGGATTTATTAAGCCCTGTGCTCTCCGGTCTCGAAGACAACAGAAAGGTTGTAGATCAAAACGTGAAAGTCCTTCAATCTAAGGTTGATAAGTTAAAAATGAGTGATCTTCATAAGCTCTATCAAAGCTTCAGAGAGCTTAATGGGGATGTCCAAAGCTTAGAAGACAACGTCATGACGATTAATGATAAATTGTCTATTGAAAAACCTAGCAGATTTGCAGAACCAGATGTTGTACGTGGTTCTGCAAAATCCACCACAGATACTGATGCTGGTGGTTTTCGCACAAACGAAGATCTAAAAAAAAAGATTTAAATGAGGGCTTAAAAGAAATTGTACTGGCTTTTTTGATGGGAACTGCCGCAATGCTTCCAACAACGGACGAAGCTTGGGCAAAAACAACAAAAGAAAATCCAGTTTCTGTATATGATCAAATTTTATCTAGCCCTAAACTGTCACAAGAGAAAAGAAAAGAAGCAGAGAATTCTTTTTTAAAATTTAAAAAACAAACTAAAGTTCCCAATTGGAAAAACAAGGCGGAAAATTTGTGGTCGCAATATCAAAATTCGCCTGTGCGTGTAGACATAAAATCTGGTAAACCATGGCTTAAGCTTGGATCAACGTTTAAACGCGACACCGATTTGTGATTGAAGATATAGAGATTAAAGAAATATGGAACTACTTATATTAGATTATTTTATACAGCTAGGAGACAAACAATGGCAACTGTATTAGACATTATAAAAGGTATTTCGCAAGCTGCAGCGAATGCTTACGATGGTTCACATGATGGACGTTATACCAATGACGGTGAAGAAAAGAAAATGGGACTTCGAAGAGAAGAAGGGGATCCTGGGCTGGAGACTAGACAAATTGATGGATTTAAAGTTAAATTTCATGGCGACAAATTAAATATTTTATATCATGCGGAAATTAAACTTAAAGAAACTCACGATAAGAACAGATTTGAAAATACGGTTACTGCAAATATTAACGATGTGGCAAATTATTTAAAAAGAGAATATAAGAAAGTTACAGGAGAGAGCTTGACCCTTACAAAAGAAGGCGAAGCAGAAATTATGGTACAGCATATCAGTAATGTTAGAAGCACGTGCCAGGCAAATTGTATGTACAAGATTGGTGGCATGAATGAGGTTGTTGCTGTTGATAACGTGGCCGATGGCAAGGAAAAATTAGATAAAATTACGAAAGATTGGCTAGCGTATAACAAAAATTTTGAAATTGGTAAAGGTAAAAATCATGCTAAGAACGTAACAAGAGAAAAAAAACAATGAAATTAACCAAATCGCAGCTCAAAGAAATTATCATAGAAGAGACTCAAAGAGTTCTTATTGAAAAAGAGTATATAAAATATATCGAGACTAATGTGTCCAGGCTTTTGGCAGAAGGTAAATCTCAGGAAGAGATAGAAGAGTTGTTGACCGAAGAACTCGGCGCCGCAGTTAAAAGACTAGCGAAAAAGTATGCCTTGCCAGCCATGGCCATTGCAAGCATTCTCACTTCAACACCAGCTTACGCCGGCGCTGGACCGGAACCCGAACCAGAAGCTGCAGCTGCCGTTCAAGAACTACCTCCAGAACAGGAAAAATCATTTTGGGATGACGTGGGGGATTTCTTCTCAAAGCTTAAACCTGCTAAAAAGCCTGTTTTTCCTGGCAGATCAATGCTCAACCTTTCAATGCCGGGCATGACTGAGCCTGGCGAACAAGCTAGTGAACCAGAAGCTGCTAAGCCAAAAACATCAAAAGAATGGTTCAACGCGAACCGGGATCTCATGAGAAAACATGGAGTAACAAAGATTGTCATTGATGGCGAACTGATGGGGGGCAAATTTACTCCATCTAAGAAAATGGCGAAAAAATATAATATTAAAGGCGATATTGATTTATCGTCCGCGACCACCGACGCAGAAAAAACGCATCTTATATATAAACATGTATTAGAGCCTGGCGCTAAATAACAACACGATAATGAATGTCTTATCAATTAACAAAGAAAGAAATTACAAAAGAACTCCTTAAATGTGGCAAGGACCCAACTTATTTTATAAACAGCTATTGTAAAATCTCCCACCCAATGCAAGGGTTGATTCCTTTTAAATTGTATGATTATCAAGAAGATCTTATTGAGGATTTCAATGATTATCGTTTCAATATTATTTTAAAAGCAAGGCAGCTTGGTATATCAACAATCACAGCTGCTTATGTTGTATGGCTTATGATGTTTCATCGCAATAAGAACGTATTGGTTGTTGCAACAAAGTACCATACAGCGGCGAACCTTGTTAAAAAAGTTAAAGCTATTATCAAGCATTTACCGCTATGGATTCAAATGGCGAAAGTTATTGTTGATAATAGAGCTAGTTTTGAACTTAGTAACGGATCTCAAATTAAAGCATCTTCAACTTCTGTTGATGCTGGACGTTCAGAAGCCTTGTCTTTGTTAGTCGTCGACGAGGCTGCTCATGTTGAGGGTCTTGATGAGTTGTGGACCGGCCTTTATCCCACCATTTCAACTGGTGGTCGTTGTATTGCTCTCTCTACGCCAAATGGTGTAGGTGGATGGTTTTTTAAGACATATGTTGACGCGCAGGCAAGAAGAAACGACTTCCATTCAACGGAGTTGATGTGGGATATACATCCTGATCGAGATCAAAATTGGTTTGAGAAAGAAACAAGAAACATGTCTGTACGACAGATATCTCAAGAACTTGAATGCAATTTTAATACTTCAGGTGAAACTGTTATTCACACGGAAGACTTAGTTTTCATTGAGAAAAATATAAAAGAGCCGAAGTACAGAACTGCTTTTGATAGAAATTTTTGGATTTGGGAAGAACATAGACCAGAAAATTCTTATATGATTACTGCTGATGTCGCGCGCGGCGACGGACAAGACTATTCGGTTTTTCATGTTTTCAAGTTAGAAACGTCAGAGATCGTCGCAGAGTATCAGGGAAAAGTGGCACCGGATGTTTTTTCTAATATAGTTTCCGATGCCGGAAAAGAATATGGAAACTGTCTTCTGGTTGTCGAGAATAATTCAGTAGGCTTTGCTGTATTAGAAAAGCTCAAAGATATAGGTTATCCAAATATATACTACTCTATTAAGTCTACTCATGAGTATATTGATCAATTAACCGCAGAGCATAAGTCCAATAGTGTGGCCGGATTTACTACTTCTTTAAAAACAAGGCCGATCATTGTATCAAAAATGGAAGAATTTATAAGGAACAAGCTAATTACAACGTACTCGTCTAGACTTTATAATGAGTTTAAAACTTTTATTTGGAATAATGGGAAAGCACAAGCAATGCGTTCAGAAAATGATGATTTAGTTATGTCTTTTGCAATAGGGTGTTGGGTAAAAGATACTGTGTTTGTAGAAAACAGAAGAAAAGTCGAATATCAGAAAGCTTGCTTAAATTCTATGTTTAAATCTGATAATATAATTAATACATCTATACCTGGAATGAAACAATATAAGCCAATAAAGAAATCTAATGAAATGAAAAAAAGTATAGATGACCAAAAAAACTTTATTTGGCTCCTTAAAGGATAAAATTTATGGCAGATCGTAAAAATAACCCAAGAAACCCTATGTCTTCTTTATTTAAGAGACTGACAAAACTATTTTCGGGACCAATTGTAAATTATAGAAGTCAATTGCCAAGAAAAGAAAAAAGAAGACAGTTAGATAAATACAAATTCCAGTCTGCTAGCGGAAAAGCATTTAAGAAAACTTCATATGACCCTTTTGAGAATCTAACTGCAAATATTATGGCGAACCAAAACCGTATTGAAAGATATGGCGACTTTGAGCAAATGGAATATGAACCAATTACTGCTTCCTCATTAGATATTTATGCAGATGAAATGGCTACATCAAGTGACTTGCAACCATTGTTGACAATTAAGTGCCCTAATGAAGAAATAAAAGAAATACTCGAAAGTCTATATCACAATTCGATGAATATAGAGTTCAATCTTTTCGGATGGTGTCGTTCTATGTGCAAATATGGTGATTTTTTTCTATATTTGGATATTGATGAAGAGATTGGTATTAAAAACGTAATTGGATTACCCTCTTCTGAGGTGGAGAGAGTCGAAGGAGAAGATAAGACAAACGCAAATTATGTTCAATATCAATGGAACTCTGGAGGAATAACCTTTGAGAATTGGCAGATTGCTCATTTTCGTATTTTAGGGAATGATAAGTACGCCCCGTATGGAACAAGTATTTTGGAACCTGCGAGAAGAATTTGGAGACAATTAAATTTGCTGGAAGACGCTGTTATGGCGTATCGTATCGTTCGCTCTCCGGAAAGAAAAATCTTCTACATTGATGTAGGCAATATTCCCCCGGAAGATGTTGAGCAATTTATGCAAAAAGCAATGACTCAAATGAAAAGAAATCAAGTTATTGATGCGGATACGGGCCGTGTTGACTTGAGATACAATCCCTTGAGCATTGAGGAAGATTATTTTATTCCTGTTCGAGGCGAATCCGGCACAAAGATTGAAAGTATTGCTGGTGGTTCATATACGGGAGATATTGATGATATCAAATATCTAAAAGACAAATTATTTGCTGCTCTTAAAGTTCCGCAAGCTTATCTTTTTAGAGGTGAGGGTGCAGACGAAGATAAAACAACGTTGGCACAGAAAGATATTCGTTTCGCAAGAACGGTTCAAAGGTTACAAAGAGCGGTTGTTACCGAACTAGAAAAAATTGGAATTATTCACTTGTTCACTTTGGGGTATAGGGCGAGTGATCTAATCTCCTTTAGATTAGCGCTTAATAACCCTTCTAAGATCGCAGAGATGCAAGAATTGGAAAATTGGAAAACTAGATTTGACACAGCAGGCTCTGCCACTGAAGGCTTCTTTAGTAAACGTTGGGTCGCGAAACACGTGTTTAATCTTTCTGATGATGAGTTTGTTCGCATGCAGAGAGAACTATATTACGATAAGAAATTCGAAGCCGCTCTCGAAGCTGCAGGAGAAGAAGGCGTAACAGAGGCCGCCGGCGGCGGACTAGAAGCAGGAGGGGATTTGGGAGCTGAGTTAGGAGGTGAATTAGAAGGTGAGCTAGGAGACGAAGAACTAGGAGACGAAGAACTAGGAGACGAAGAACTAGGAGGCGAAGAGGAAACTGGTCTTCTCGCTGAGCCACCAGCTAAAAGAGATAAAGATTGGTATAAAGTTAAAAGACCAAAGGATGGCAAAACTACAACTTCTAAGTCTAAAGGCAAGTGGTATACTCCGGTAACTCACGATCAGAGATATGTTGGCGCAAGAAAAAGTAATATGAGATCTCAATTTTCTTATGAAGCTGGTAAAAACACAAAAAGAAACGTTTTTAAAGGTGCAAATGAATTAACTAGCCTAGGTAAAGGAATTTATGAAATGGAAGATACTAATTATAACGATGAGGAAACTAGAATATTTGAAGTTCATCGCGATGTTAAAAATTTAATAACTGAATTGGAGAAAAAGAACAATGAAACTGAAACACAACAAGAAGCGTAATACAGCATTTTTATACGAAGTGCTTGTTAGAGAACTAGCAAAATCAGTCGTTGAAAAAAATCAAAAATTAAAAGAAACGCTCGCTTCGATTATTAATAAAAATTTTAATAAAGAAACTTTTCTTTTTCAAGAACTAAATTTGTACAAAACTTTATATGAAAGTTCTAATATTCCGCCACACTTGGTGGATAAGTTGATATTCGAAGTTAGAAAAGAACATTCTAAACTCGATAAAGAATTACTTTTCGAGGAGCAAACACGTGTTATCAAACAAATAAATAAAGTATTGTCAAAATCTGTTTTTTCAAACTTTGTCCCCAATTATAAGAGTATTGCAACCATTTATCAAATATTTGATCAAGATTGTCCAGTTAAGCAACGCGTGCTTTTAGAAAATGAAATGGCTAAAAAACTAATTTCTAATAAAAAGAAAAAAGAAAACGTTATGAAGCCTATTGATAATCTAGTTTTTAAAAGTTTTGTATCTAGATTCAATTCTGAATATTCTTCAAAACTGATTGAAGAACAAAAACAAATGTTAAATAAATATATCTCTTCTTTTATGGACAACGGAATTGAACTAAAAGTATATCTCAATGAAGAGGTTGCCAGACTTAAGAAAGTAGTTAAGTGTTCTTTAGATTCGGAAGACGTAAAAAATGATTTAGAAATGACAAATAAAACTAAAAAGATCTTATCGATTCTTAATAAAGTAAAAGAAAAAAAGATCGACAAATATTTAATTAATAAGATTTTTAAGATTCAGAAATTAGCAAAAGAGATTTTAAACTAATGCCAATTACATTTGTAGTAAATCAAGAAGAAGAAAAGACGCCGCAAGTTGTTATCAAGGTTGGCGAACAGAAGAAACCACAGGCCACAGTTTTGCTCAATGCACGGAAAAGCCTTGATGGAAATATCATGATATTTGATCATGTGGACATTGACATAGTACTCATCCCAAAAACTAAAAAAATAGTTACCTTCTCGAAAGGAAGGAAAGTGACAAGTGACAAGGTTTACAAAACCCAAAATAGATTATTTGAGTTTCTTGCAAAGAAGGGCCTAATAGCTCAGACCTCAGTTCAAGGTGGAAACGTTTTTGGTTCTCTTGAAGCACAACTGCTCGAATCTATAGACGAAAAGATAGATCCTTTCCACGTAGCTCTTTTCTTAATTGAGAGCTTTATGAAAAAGGAAAGGCCATATTTCGCAGATGATTTTGATGAAGAAGAAGAATATCTTTTGAATCCAACAGAAGAAGACTCAACAGAACTTGGAGAAGTCCCACACGAAGAAAAGAAAGGTTCTCTCGTACCAGGTTGGGTCCGCGGACCATATGGCATGACATCGTTTTATAGGTATTAAAATGGGATTATTGTATTTTGTCCTCTGCGCCTACGGTTTAACGCAAATTTTGGTGTATGGTACAATATTCGATAAAATAAGACCTAAACATCATTTCTTCCATTGTCCAATGTGTGTGGGCTTTTGGGCTGGTGTATTTTTAGTGGGCATAAACAGGTATACAGAACTATTTATATTTGATAATAATATCATTAATTATTTTTTGTTGGGATGTTTAAGTTCCGGCACATCTTATATTTTATGCACACTATTTGGAGATAACGGAGTTAAACATGAACACAGATATTTGGACAGATAAATGGATGCTTCAACCAGTACGACGCTGTTGTAAAGGATCGTGACGATATGTCAAAACTATTACTAAGAGAATACTACGAACTTTGTGAAGGTGGGGTTTGCCAAGACTTCCTAACTGAACATGAAAAGAAGCTAGTCAAAGAGGGACACGTTTTCCTTTCTGGCATTATGCAAAGGGCTGATGCGAAAAACGGCAATGGAAGAGTATATCCCAGCCCCATTTTACAGAGAGAGGTTCAAAATTACACAAAACTTGTAAAAGAACGGCGCGCCCTGGGAGAACTTGATCATCCTGACGATTCAGTAATTAACCTTAAAAACGCTTCTCATCTTATAACAGAAGTTTGGTGGGACAACGATGCTGTAATGGGTAAGATTCAAGTGCTTAACACTCCTTCAGGTCAAGTATTAAAAGAACTTGTTAACGCTGGAGTCAAACTTGGAATTTCTTCGAGAGGAATGGGGTCAGTTACTGAGTCCAACGGGGATACAATTGTTGAAGATGACTTTCAGTTGATTTGTTTTGATATGGTATCAGAGCCTTCAACAACTGGTGCTTATATGACACCAAGACATCTCCATGAAGCCGCTGCCAAAGGCGTGTTCACAAAAGCAGACAGAATCAATCGCGCATTAAATGATATATTAAGAGACAAATGAAAAAATCAGAACTCAAAAAATTATTAAAACCAATCGTTAAAGAATGTATTCAAGAAACACTTCTAGAGGGTGGCTTATTATCCAATGTCATCGCTGAAGTTGCGAAAGGCTTGACCATGCCACAACAGTTGGTTACTGAAGATAGACGACAAAACGAAGGCGAAATGAAAAAATTGCAGCTTCAAGAGAAACAAAACAGATCGCAAAAGATGAAAGAAACCAGAAGAAAAATGCTGGACGCAATTGGAAAAGATTCTTACAATGGAGTTGATTTATTTGAAGGCACTTCTCCTATGACAAGAGCAGGTAATCCATCAGCTAGTCCCGCTCAGGGCGCCCTTTCTAATGTGGACGCATCTGACCCTGGAGTTGATTTATCACAATTTGCAGGAAAAGCTAACATTTGGAAAGCCTTGGTTAAGGGGTAAAAAACATGAAAAAAGTCAACGTTGAAACAAAAGTCAAGAAAGACGAACACATTGATAGAGTTCTGAAAAGATTTATAAAAAAAGTCAAAAAAGAACAAATACTAGAAGAATTTCGAGATAGAATGTATTATGAAAAACCGTCAGAGAAAAGAAATAAGTTGAAAAAGAGAATAAAAGCTCTAAATAAGAAGATGAAACAACAAGAAGAAACTAATTAAATAAGGAATGGAGTAGAAAATGGCTTTTAATTATAGATCAGGGTTGGGGCACGCAGCTGCTTATATGGTGTCCGGTCGACCATATTTAACTGGCTCGGAAAATATGGGCCACCCTGGCAATACGCATAAAATTGAATTCGGCGCCGTGGCACGCTCGGTTACTGTAATTGCATCTGGATCAAATACGGCTATTAGAGTACATTTTAGACCCACTGGCTCTTATAATACTGAGCAAGGGCCAATGGTCGGCAACCATTATATTACTTTAGACAGCGATGAAGATGCAGTAACATTTAATGTTAAATGTAAAGAAATTTATTTAACCAATGTTCAGTGTGACACTAGTAAAGCTAGTGCATATCAACTTTTCGCAGAGTTGACAACAATCGATACTGGTGATATGTATGCATTAACAGGCTCTGGAATAACGGCCTAAGCTTAAGGAGAATTGAAAAATGGGATCATTCGGAGGCGGCAGCGGCTTTTCAAGCAGTCCATCAGATCAAGATCAGCTTAACGTAACAGGCGAGATTACAGGCAAGCCCGCAGCTAATTTAGGCGCCGTTACGGGAACTCACGGAACGTTTGGACAATTGACTGGTTCGTCTCTTATTTTAACGGGAGAATTGTATACAACTAATAATATTACTGTGCAAGATGGTAATATTGATATAACAGTTAATTCCACTACCGATGGTCACGCTGCAGATATTAATTTCTATAAAAGTGGCCACAACACTGATGGTTCTCACACTGTAGTTGCGGTTCATGAACGATTGGCAAATGTTGTATTCCATGGTTCTGATGGAACAGACTATGCTGAAGCTGCATCAATAATTGCTGAAGTAGATGGTACGCCTGGTAACAATGATATGCCAGGTCGTTTAATTTTCAAGACGACTGAAGATGGTCAGCAATACCCTAGTGAGGCAGTGAGAATAGATTCGAGTCAGGCTACTCACATAATCGGTGATCTTAATGCAACAGGTTCCGGAAAAAAACTCCTGGCCGGCGCTATTACGGGCTCTTCTATTAAGACAACAGATCCGCAGAGTGGATTTGTATACAATATACATTCCGGTTCTATTACGTCTATTCAACCGGCTGTTGTAGCAGAGATTACGTCTTCTGGCCACTCTCTTCTAGATGACGATGTAATTGCTATTCTTAATACGGAACATGCCTCCGGGGGGATGGACTTTAATACCATTCGCGGGATTGGCAATGACGCCTTTTTCCAACACTTTCAGGTGGATAATAAAACTGCCAATACTTTTCAGGTTAAAGCGCAACGACGCGCGAACGGCACCTACTCCAATGCAGCTGCAGCCACGTTTGAAGCCAGTGTAGTAAATTCACTAGGTTCAGGTTCGTATGTATCGGGATCGGGAGATTTTAGTATGCCTTGGGACACCGGTAACAGCAACAACTGTGGAGGTTTTTGTGAAAAAACCACACATACCAGAGGTGGCACTATAACTGTGACTCTTGGAGCCCAGTTAAACCAATATTATTCCGCAACTCTTTATCTTTACACTAACAAATTACGACCTGGAGATGCTGTATTAATTACTCCTTTAGGCGGTAACATAGG
>TARA_R110002110_G_scaffold146271_5_pt1 | contig 18989 bp, 21 predicted proteins | sample TARA_R110002110 | Tara Oceans TARA_R110002110 (sample SAMEA4397330) | marine metagenome | biome: Polar Biome; feature: [SRF] surface water layer (ENVO:00010504); material: water (ENVO:00002006), including particulate matter (ENVO:01000060) such as... | depth 5 m
GCGTAACTGTTTACTGCGGTAATCGCCGACGCCGCCAGCCCCTGATATGGTCTGGAGGCGTCGGCTATTCATCACCGGGTTTTCAACTGGTGATAACCGCGATCGAAATAGACCAGGCTGCCAACTTCTTCCTGTTGTCGAACACTGGCAACTTCACAAAACAGGATATCGTGGGTTCCCACGCTTACCCGTTTACTGATTATACAATCAAAACTGATAAGGGCACCTTTCAGCACAGGCGCACCCGTAACCGCTGTAGTCCAGTCTGCAGCCGCAAACCTCTGCTCCATCTCAGACTTTCCTCCAAATATGCCAGACAAGTCAGACTGACTATTTGCAAGAGTATTAACGCACAGGTTCTGGCTGTCGCTGAATGCATCGTAAACCGAAGCACCCCGGTTCAGGCAGACCAGTAGCGTGGGGGGCTCATCGCAGACACTGCAGACTGCCGTTGCGGTAAATCCCGCACGACCACCTGGTCCGTCCGTAGTCACAATATTCACGGCCGCAGCCAGTGTCGACATGGCGTCCCGGAATGTCTGCTTGTCCACCTTGGGTCGCATGGCCATAACCTCACGAAGTTGCTGCTGTGGTTTCATGGTTTTCTCCTTTCAGGACAGGCGACAGGCGTCATCGAATTCAAGCCGCATTAATCTGTCGTAGAGTTTCTCCGGGTCGCCATAGCCCAGGTTGATCAGAAGATTCGCTTTCCAGCTGGTACCGGCGAAAAAAGCCTCATTCACTTGCCCGGGATCGAAACCGGACATGGGGCCAGTGTCCAGGCCCAGAGAGCGTGCCGCCAGAATCAGGTAGGCCGCCTGCATGGAGCTGTTCCGGAAAGCTGTTTCGTAGGCCACATCCAGGCTGCCGGTAAACCAGCTGCGGGCATCACCATGAGGAAACAGTTCTGGCAGACGCTCATAGAATTCCTCGTCATAAGCCACTATGACCGTAACCGGTGCCGTCATTGTCTTTTCGCGATTACCACTGGACAGACACGGCTCCAGCTTCTTCTTGCCATCGTCACTACGAATAAACTCAAACCGGGCCGGGCTGCAGTTGGCCGACGTAGGCCCCATTTTTAGCAGCTCGTAGAGCTGACGCAGGGTCTCATCGGTTATCGGCTGGCTCTGCCAGCCATTGTGGGTGCGGGCCTCGGCAAACAGTTGGTCGAGAACTTTGGTTTCGAGTTGTTGGCTCATGAAGCCTCCTGAGTCGTTATGGTTGCCGTGGGCAGGCGATATTTCCGGAGATGGCTGAGCATCAGCGCATTAAACCGTTCCGGCTCGGTGACATTGATCGCATGTCCGCCCGCCGGCAAAAGCTGCACACTGGAGCACGGCAATTCTGCTGCCAGTTTCTGGGAACAGTTCCAGGGCACAAGAGCATCATCCCGAGTGGCCAGAACCAGAGAACCCACTGTCACCCTCGCCAGCTCCTCAGGAGCCATTTTCCAGGCTTGAAGGGCCCGCAGGCGGTGTAACAGATTCTCCGGCGGCGGAAAGCCTGCAAGCTGGTGGGCAGTTTCCTGCTCAAGCCAGTTGCCGTTCTCCGCAATCCAGACCGGAGGGTAGAGAAACAGGGGCTGAGCCTCCAGATACGCCTCAGGCCCCTCACTTATCAAAAGCTTCCGGCGCACGGAGAAACAACGGCTGGAATAGGCGTTGGGCTCGGCCCAGGCATTGATCAGCAGCAGGCTTCCTACCCGTTCCGGTGAGCGCTGCGCCAGTTCAAGGCCTATCAGCCCGCCAAGTGCATGCCCTACAAAGTGAACCGGGCCGGCGGTAGTTTCTGCCAGGAGCTCATCCAGCTCTGCCGCCATATCTGCAACGGTATAGAGTTCCGGCACCTCACCAGGGCTGCGACCAGTGCCGAACTGGTCATAAACCAGAACCCGGTAACGCTCAGCGAGTGCCGGTATCTGGGATGCCCAGTATTTACCTGAACCTCCCAGACCGGCACTCAACACCACCGTTTCACCGTCTTCCGGGCCACAGGTCTCCCAGTAGAGTGCACCGGGTGTGCCGTTCATCATTTGCCTACGTGCGCAATACTGGCGATTTCCACCAGAGCATCCGGCTTGACCAGACCGCACTTGATACAATAACGGGCAGGCTTCTCACCCGGAAAGTACTCGGCATAGACCTTGTTGACCGCGTCATAGTTGTCCCAGTCCGTCACCATAATCATGTTGAAAGTAACGTCATCCATGGTGCCATTCGCCGCTTCGACAACACCTTTGATAGCCTCCAGCACGTGCCGGGTCTGAGCTTCGGCATCGCCCACATGAACTACGTTATTGTCCTTGTCGAACGGCAGGGTTCCGGAAACATAAAGAACATCGTTGGCCATGGAGCCAGGTACATAGGGTGCCAGTGGCTTGCCGGTGCCTTCTGGAATAATGGATGTTTTAGGCATGATAAATCTCCGTTATTTATACAAGGCTGGTTTGAGACTGGGTGGATGTAGCTGTTTCGCTTGAAGAGCCAAACGTATTGCAGAAATCGTCAGTACTGGATACCCAGCCAAAGAAGGTTTCAATGTTGTACAGTGCCGCCTGCTGAATGAACTCAGGCCCGGCCTGGTAGGTGGCATCGGCAAGAACCACACCGAAGTACTCCAGAAAGAAGCCATCACGCAGGGTGGATTCAACACAAACGTTGGTAGCAATACCGGTAAACACCAGATTGCGGATACCACGGCTGCGCAGGATGCTGTCAAACGCAGTGTTGAAAAAGCCACTGTAACGGGGCTTGGGTATAACAATATCGCCCGCCTGCGGCTGCAGTTCGTCTACCAGATCGTAATCCCACGTGCCCTTGGCGAGCAGGCTGCCATTGAGCTCTGGCTCCCTGCGCATAGCTTTCAGGGCGTTGGACTTGTACCAGTTCGGAGAGCCCGGGCCGCCCGCCTCCACGTACTGCGGGTCCCAGCCATTCTGGAAGAAGATCACAGGTATACCGGCTGCTCTTGCCGCGCAAATGGCCCGTTTGATTTGCTGGATAACCGGCCCGGTCGCAGACACATCAAAACCGGCTTTATCCAGATAGCCGCCAATGGTGGAGTAAGCATTTTGCATATCAACGACAATCAGTGCTGTTTCGCTGGCACGCGTGTGCAGTGGCTCAGGCTTACCCGGCAGCTCAAGCACTGCTTCGCCACTACTACACAGGGCATAACCTGACTTTTCGGTCGCGATATTCATACGGCCGCCTCCACCTGACCCGTCACGTGGACACGACTCGTCATCAGTGGCTGGATGTATTTACCAAAGTCTTCAATGCCCTGAACAAAGTCATCAAAGGTGAGCATGACACCACTGACACCATCCACGGTGGACACTTCATCCAACATCCGGGCAACGTTCTCATAGGAACCAACCAGTGTGCCCATGTTGATGTTTACCGCAGAAGTAGGGTCTGCCATCTGGCGGATGTTGGTATCAGATTTCGACGTCTTGTCTGCCGCGCCCTGCGTGCCCAGCCAGGCCACAGCTTCCTCATCGACACCTTCCTTGTAGAACTCCCAACGCGCACGCGCGGCCTCATCGGTTTTGTCCGCAATGATCATAAACAGGGCAACAGAGCTGACATCACGTCCGGATGATTCAATAGCCTCTACCAGGCGTTCCACTGTTGGCGCAAAGGCCGTCGGGGTATTCACGCCCTTGCCAAAACAGAAGTTGTAGTCTGCATACTTGGCTGTAAACGCCATACCCGCCTCGCTCTGGCCGGCGCAGATAACCTTCATATCAGCCTTGGGAAGAGGGCTTACCCGGCAGTCGTCCATCTGGAAATGTTCTCCCTTGAAATCACTGCGACCGGTGGCCCAGAGATCTCGCAGAACCTGCGCGTACTCGCCCAGATACTCGTAACGAGAGCCAAAAAATTCATCCCCTGGCCACAGGCCCATCTGCGAGTATTCCGGCTTCTGCCACCCGGTCACCAGGTTGACCCCGAAGCGGCCGTCCGAGATGGAATCAATGGTGGAGGCCATGCGGGCAACAATGGCGGGCGGCATGGTGAGTGTTGCTGCAGTGGCAAACAGTTTGATCTTGCTGGTGACCGCAGCCAGGCCAGCCATCAGAGTGAAAGATTCGAGGTTATGCTCCCAGAACTCCGTTTCACCACCGAAGCCTCGCAACTTGATCATCGATAACGCGAAGTCAAAACCATAGCTTTCAGCTTTTTGAGTGATCTCTTTGTTCAACTCAAACGTCGGCATGTACTGCGGAGAGTTCTTCGAGATCAACCAACCATTGTTGCCGATAGGAATGAAGACCCCGATATTCATCTGTTCGCTCATCTGTTCCACCTCACGGTTCCTGTTTTATGGTGCCTCAAGGGACGCCATCCTTGAGTCAACCGCAGCATAATGTCGGCCATAATCTATTTTATCGTTATTTTTCATGCCGATACATAATTCCAAAAAACTGTTTCAGACCAACTGGTCTGCTTTAGAGCACTTGGTTTGTGCAGCGCGTTCGTTTTTGGGGCAAGATCAATGAAACGATCAAAGGATCTATTCATGGCAAATTCCGGTGCTAGAATGAGCCCCAGATTCGAACAACAGACTGTGGATGATGGTGAGCCATGTGAGTGCCAGCAGTAGAGGCAAGGAACCAACCAGACCGCCTTCACGCAAACAACAGCGTGTACCTTCTGCTGCTTCGCTGAGCAGAAGACTGCGCAACAGTGAAAAAAAGCGCGCCGTCATCCTTGAGGCTGCACTATCGACTTTTTCTCAGTACGGGTTGCATGGCGCAAGCATCGAACAGATAGCGCACCTGGCAGACGTCTCCAAAACCAACCTGTTCTATTATTTCAACAGTAAAGAAGAGTTGTATGTCAGCGTGCTGCGAAGCCTTCTGGATTTGTGGCTCAAGCCGCTCAGATCCTTTACGGAAGACCGGGACCCGCTAGAAGCCATACAGGACTACCTCAGAGTAAAACTGGAATTCTCCCGCGACCATCCGGCTGAATCCCGTCTCTTTTGTATGGAAGTCATGCAGGGTGCCCCACTGATGCTGACGGAACTGCAACAGCCGCTTCACGATCTGGTGGAGAACAAAATTGCAGTTATTCAGGCGTGGATCGACCAGGGCAAGCTGACCGCAATCGAACCTTACCACCTGATTTTCTCGCTCTGGGCAACCACCCAGCACTATGCGGACTTTCGAGTCCAGGTCGAAGCCGTGGCTGGGAAAACCCTGGATGACCCTGAGTTCTTCAAAGAGACCCTCAATAGCCTCGAAACGATCATTCTCAACGGCGTAAGCCCCCGAAAAGTTGCCTGACCTGCCCCGAAGGGAATCACCGCCCCCATTTTGTGCCTAACACTGCACCTAACTTAGAACCACGCACTCTAATTCAGACCGTTTGATCCGCAAGAACCCGCCCTAAAACTTAACCTTTTGTTTTTTATATAATTTAATAAACTGGCACACTTGCTGCTGAATGTTTCAGCAAGCGAGAACCCTTTTTCTCTGGCCAACGCCAGGCCCCTCTCGCGACAACCGTAACGAAAAGAGGGTGTGTACCATGCAGTTGCAACACGTACCAACTATTGACCTTGCCCCTTACTTCGAGGGTACCCCCGAAGGCAAAGAACAGGTTGCAAAAGAGGTCGACAGGGCCTGTAAGGATATTGGCTTCCTGGTGATCACCAACCATGGTATTCCCAAGGATCTGGTGGATCGCGTTTACTCACTGAGCCAAAAGTTTTTCGAACTGCCCATGGCTGAAAAGCGAAAAGTGGACCGTCCCAGCCCGGATATGGTGCGCGGTTATAGCGCAGTCGCAGAAGAAAGCCTTTCCTACTCCATGGAAGAGGCCGCACCGGGGGACCTGAAGGAATCGTTTTCTATCGGGCCAACCGATGTGCCCGAAGATGACTATCACCGGGGAACTGAAGCGGGACCCCACTTTGCACCGAACGTCTGGCCCGAAACCATCGACGGCTTCAAAGAAGCCTACGCCGAGTATTTCGACGCCATGAGCGACCTGGCCCGCTCGCTGATGCGTATTTTCGCTCTCTCCCTAAAACTCGACGAGTATTTTTTCGACGACAAGATTGACAAAGAAATCAGCATGCTGCGCACCCTCAGTTACCCCAACATGGGCACCAACATTGAGGAAGGCCAGATGCGTGCTGGCGCTCACACCGACTACGGCAGTCTGACTATTGTCAAACCGGATAACTCACCAGGTGGCCTCCAGGTATGTAACCAGAACGGGGACTGGGTGAGCGTGCCTTATGCAGAGGACAGCTTCGCGGTCAATATTGGCGATCTCATGATGCGCTGGACCAACGACCAGTGGATTTCTACCCTGCACCGTGTCGTCAACCCGCCTCTGGAGGCAAGCACCGCCCACCCACGCCAGTCTATCGTCTTTTTCCATCAGCCTAACTATGACGCCATGATCGAATGCCTCCCCAGCTGCCTGGGAGAAGATGGCAAGGCCACTTACCCGGCGGTCAGCTCCGGCGATCATCTGAAGTCCAAATTCGTCAAACAGACCACCTTTGGTGGCACCCAGGAGGTAGCCTGAAATGAGCACGCTGTCCTATGTAAATGTCTTTGCCGAGGACATAGAAGCACTGAGCGTTTTTTACCGGGACCTGTTCGGATTCAAGGAAATCCCTGAAATCCGCTCTCCCATTTTCCGGGGACTGGACACAGGTCGCTCGTGCATCGGCTTCAACGCGCTGGATGCCTATGAACTGCTCAAGCTGGACGACTATTCAGACACCAAAGGCTGCAAATTTCTGCTCAACATTGATGTCGACACGCAGGAGGAGGTTGACGAGTTTGTACCCAAAGCCCTGGCTTCAGGCGCCACTCTCATCAAGGAACCCTACAAAACCTACTACAACTGGTACCAGGCCGTGCTCCTGGACCCGGAAGGCAATGTATTCCGAATCAATCACATGATGTAGATCTGCTTTACCAAAACCCAAAGGAAGCACCAAGATGAAAAAGCTAGTACTCAGTGCCGGTTTTGCACTGGCCAGTATCTTTGGCCTGATGAACACAGCTAACGCCGAAGGCCTCACTCTCGACGGGCCGCCGAAGGTTGCCATGATATACATCTCTCCTACCAATGATGGTGGCTGGACCCAGGCCTTCGACGAGGCGCGCCAGCGCCTTGAGAAAGAGCTGGGTATCAAAATCCAGTATGTGGAAAGCGTCCCTGAATCCGCATCCGCCATCCGCCCGGCGGTGGAGCGGTTTATCAAACGCGGCACCAATATTGTTATCGGTACCGCTTTCGGTTATTCCGACACCTTCAAGTCTCTGTCTGAAGACTATCCGGATGTTGCCTTTCTGAACGGTTCCGGCACCACCAACGGTCCCAATCTGCTGTCGTTCTACGGTCGTACCTACGAAAGCCAGTATCTCTGCGGCATGGCTGCCGGCGCAGCATCTGAAACGGGCAAACTGGGATTTGTTGCGGCCAATCCGTTTGGTCCGGTCAACTGGACCATCAACGCCTATGCTATGGGCGCTCGCGAAATGAACCCCGACGCGACTGTGTCTGTGGTCTATACCGGTGCATGGAACGACCCCACCAAGGAACGCTCCGCCACCAAAGCACTGATCGACCAGGGCGCTGAGGTTATTGGCCAGCACGTGGATACCCCAACACCGCAACTGGTCGCCCAGGAAAACGGCGTTCTGGGTACAGGCCACCATCGCGATTTTCGTGAGTTTGCTCCGGAAGCCACCATCTGCTCTTCAGTCTGGGTATGGGACCGCTTCCTGAAAACAGAACTGGAAAAAATCATCGCCGGTAACTGGGTACCTGCACCGCACGGCGCGCTTCTTTCCATGAAAGAAGGCGGTACTGACATTGCCTGCTGTAGCAAGAACATCGACGAACAGGAAGAAGCCAAGATCATGGCCGCTCGCGACAAGTTGCTGAATGGCGAACTGGAAGTCTACGCAGGCCCTATTGTTGATCTGGACGGAAATGCCCGGGTTGCTGAAGGGGGCGTACTGCCGGATGGCGAACTCTGGCAGATGGACTGGTTTGTGGATGGGGTTATTACACAACAATGAGTAAACAGAACGCGATCCAGCTGAGCGGTGTCAGCAAGACCTTTGATGGATTCAAGGCCCTGACTGACGCCGACTTTACCGCCAAGTGGGGAGAGGTGCATGCCCTGCTGGGGGAAAACGGAGCCGGCAAGTCGTCCCTGATGAACATCGTGGCCGGCTTGTATGGCCCCGAAGGCGGATCGCTGTTCATTGATGATAACCCGGTAAAACTCAAAGGCCCCAAGGAAGCAGCAAAACTCGGCATTGGTATGGTGCACCAGCATTTCAAACTGGTGATGCCCTTTACCGTCGCCGAGAACATTCTGCTGAATCTGGGGCATATTCAGACCTCAGGTCTTTACCGCGAACGCCTGCGCCGCGTTTCTGATGACATCCGCACCATGGCCGAGCGAATTGGCTTTGAGATCAACCCCGATACCCGCGTTGATCAGCTTTCCATTGCAGAACAACAGCGGGTAGAGATTCTTAAAGTGCTGCTGGCCGGCGCCAAGGTATTGATCCTTGATGAGCCAACAGCAGTACTGACCGAAGAAGAAGCCGAGCGACTGCTGACCACCGTGCAGGGCTTCGCCCGCGAGGGCGCTGCCGTCATCCTGGTGACGCACAAGATGAACGATGTCCTGCGTTACGCAGACCAGGTCACCATCATGCGCACGGGCCAAACGGTTAAAAGCCTCAAGCCGGATTCCGTCTCTGTCGATGAACTGATCAGACTGACGGTGGGCGAATCTGCCCCCGACCAGTCCATCACTTTAAAGAAGCACGAGCCGGGAGCATCCTACCTACAGGTAAAAGGTCTTACCAGCACGGGCGCGCTGCGCGCACTCAACAACCTGGATCTCACTCTGAATCAAGGCGAGATCTATGGGCTTGCAGGGGTCGGAGGTAATGGCCAGAGCGAACTGGCCAATGCCCTGATGGGTATACCTGAACCGGTAGAGGGGCAGATGGAGATCATCGGCGAAGGCGACCTTGCAGATTTCGATGCGGCCAAAAGGCGCGCCATTGGCATTGCGTCCATACCTGCCGACCGTTACGGCGCAGCGCTTGCAGGCCCACTGTCGATTGCCGACAACTTTGCTCTTGGCGACATACACTCCGGCCGTTACGGCCCCTTCTGGTACCTGAAAACCCGGGCTATAGAAGCCGATGCCGCCGAAGCGGTACGCCAATTCGATGTCCAGGGTGTGCGATCGCTGAAACAGAAGGCCGCCCTGCTGTCCGGTGGCAATGCCCAGAAGCTGGTCATCTCCCGTGAATTCAATCATCCACCCAAACTGGTTCTCGCCCACAGCCCGAGTCGCGGCCTCGATGTGAAGGCCACAGAAGCGGTCCGGGACAGATTGAGGGCTGCCCGGGATAACGGTGCGGCCGTGCTCCTGATCAGCGAGGATCTGGACGAAGTCATGGCCATGGCAGACCGGATCGGCGTCATGTCCGCCGGCCGTATCGTGGCCGAATTTTCACAGCCGGCTGACCGCCAGGCCATCGGGCAAGCAATGGTGAACCATGTCTGACTTTGCATTACAGCGCCCCCTGTTAAACCGCAGATATACTCTGGAAGTCCGCCAGCAGATGGCATGGCCCTGGCAGGCTCTGATCCTCGGAGCCTCAATGATTCTGGGGCTATTGTTGTCCGGTGCCATACTGGTAGTGGCCGGCGTGCCTGCAGGCGAACTGCTGAACGAGTTTGTGATCCTTACCCTGTTTGATGCCCAAAGCCTCAAGTCCGTGCTATTTCAGGCATCGCCACTGATCATGATCGGCCTGGCCGGCTGCCTCGCGTTCCGGGCCAAATTCTGGAACCTGGGCCTGGAAGGGCAGATGATTTTTGGCGCCATCGGAGCGACGGCTGTGACCATCTGGGACATTGGCAGCCCGGGTATGCGTCTGCCTCTGATGATGGCGGTGGCAATGGTGTGCGGGCTGCTCTGGGCTGTTGCCCCGGTACTGTTAAAACTCAAACTTCAGGTCAACGAGATTGTCTCGACACTGATGCTGAACTACATCGCCATCAATGTCCTGCTGCACCTGATGTATGGTCCCTGGAAGGATCCGAAGGATGCCTTTCCATACTCCCCCAAATACGACAGTTTTGAGCTCCTGCCGGAACTCGCCGGCGGCCTCAGCCTTTCGATCCCTATCGCCATTGTTATCGCACTCATTGTGCTCTGGTTCGTCAACATATCCCGCGCTGGCCTGTATCTTCGGTTTGTGGACAAGAGCCCAAAGGTTGCGGGGGCCGTTGGAGTTCCTGTGGCAAAAACCATCCTGATAGCGGTCCTGTTCTCCGGTGCCCTGGCAGGGCTGGCAGGCTTGATGGTCGCGGCCGGGCAGGAAGGCCGCCTGACACACTCATTCTATGTCGGCTATGGTTTTTCCGGGATTCTCATCGCGTTTCTGGCGCGTAATAACCCCATCGCTGCAACCTTTGCCGCTCTGCTGATTGCCACGCTGTTCGTATCGGGTCGCAGCCTGCAGGTGTTCTACCAGATCCCGTTTGCCATGGTGCAACTGATCCAGGCGGTGTTGGTGATCTGCGTTGCATCTTCGGACTTTTTTATCCGCCATCGTATTCGTCGCGTTCAGGGGGGAGACTGACCATGGGCCTGATTACCAGTTGGATGGGCAACATTCCCGAATTCGCTGTTCCATTTGCGCTCGCTGCCCTTGGGTTGATCATTACCGAGAAGTCCGGCGTGCTGGCATTGGGGGCTGAAGGGTTGATGCTGGTTGGTGCCGTTATAGGTGTCGGCGCCGCCCTGACTTTTGACAATACGGCTGTTGCCCTGGCGATCGCAATGATTGCAGCCAGCGTTGTCTCTTTGTTATTCGCCCTGATGGTTCTGGTTATGCGCATCAACCAGGTCATTTCCGGGCTGGTTCTGGTGTTTTTCTGCCAGGGACTGACCACACTGACCGGCACACTGATGGGCTGGACCAACCAGCCGGTTTCGGGGCTGGGAGCCATAGCACTCTGGCCGCTATCCGAGCTGCCATATGTGGGCCGCTTCTTCATACAGAATGTTGTGGTTTACCTGGTCCCGGTGATATTCGTGGTGTCCGTCTGGGCCTTGAACCGAACTACCCCCGGCCTGCGGCTGCGAGCAGTTGGCGAGAACCCACAGGCTGCAGACGCCGCCGGCATATCAGTGCTGGGTTATCGTTTGGCGGCGATCATGATTGGCGCTGCCCTGATCGGTCTGGCGGGCGCTTTCATCGCCGTGCTCAGCAACAAACTCTGGATCTCCAACATGACCGCCGGCCGCGGCTGGATTGCCGTCGCTCTTGTGATTTTTGCCCGCTGGTCGCCCTGGAAAGCACTCGCCGGTGCCCTCCTGTTTGGCTGCATCGAAGCACTCATTCCCCAGTTGGCCGCATCCGGCATCAAACTGCCCCAGTACTTTGTATTCATGGCCCCCTACGCGATCACCCTCGGCGTGATGATCTGGGTAGCCGTGTCGAAACGAGATACCAGTAGTCAGCCTGGTGCTCTGGGAGCGCCCTTTATCCGGGAAGAACGTACCTGACGCAGGATTATGGGCGCGGGTACCGGTTCATACATCAATCAATTTGACAGGAGAGACCATTGAACAAAACCCTATTTGTGACCGGTGCCACGTCCGGCTTCGGGGAAGCCATCGCACGACGGTTTGCCCGGGATGGCTGGCAACTGGTCATCTGCGGGAGGCGTGAGTAGCGCCTGTATGCCCTGGCTGACCTGCATACCATGATCAACACCAACATCACCGGTGTCGTCAATGTCACCCACGCACTGCTGCCAGCTTTGATCCGGACCGGTGCTGGCGCCAATATCATCAACATCGGTTCCACCTCCGGTGAATGGCCCTACCCGGGCAGCCACGTTTACGGTGCCAGCAAAGCCTTCATCAAACAGTTCTCATACAACCTTCGGTGTGACCTGCCCGGCACCGGCGTGCGGGTAACCGACCTGGCTCCAGGCATTGCCGAAACCGAGTTTTCAATGGTGCGGAACAATGGCGACCAGGCCGCTTCCGATGCGGTCTACAAAGGAACCGTACCTCTGTGTGCAAGCGATATAGCTGACCAGATCGCCCACATCGCCAACCTGCCGGACCACATCAATTTCAACCGTGTGGAAATGGTACCGGTACGTCAATCCTGGGGACCCTATGCCATTCACCGCGAACAAGGTCCGCAATAGAAGGAAACGGGAGCATGCCGAAACTCAAACACGCCTGGCCAGTGATCCCGGCCCGCACCGCCCTGATCATTGTGGATATGCAGCAAGTCTTCTGTAAGCCCGAGGGTGATCTTTACGTTCCGTCTACAGAAAACATTACACCAACGATTCAGCGCCTGGCTGATGCTTGCCGTAAAGCCGGGGTAACCGTGGTGTATCTGCGCCATATCGTTCGCGGCGATGGCAGTGACACTGGGCGCATGAAGGATATGTACCCGGATGTGGATCAGGTGCTGGGCCGTGCCAATCCCATGGTTGAGGTCATTGATGAGCTTGCCCCCGAACCGGATGACATCGTGGTGGACAAGCTTTTCTACAGCGGCTTCCACGGCACTGACCTGGATACCGTGCTACGCGCCAGAGATGTCGATACCCTGATCGTTTGCGGCACGGTTACCAACGTCTGCTGCGACACCACCATTCGCGATGCCGTTCACCGGGAATACAAAGTCATTGCACTTGGCGATGCCAGCGCAGCCATGCCCTATCCGGATCTGGGATTCGGCGAGGTAACAACCACCGAGGATATTCTCGCCCGCCTGTCTTAGGCGCAGCAGAACGGCCTGACCACGCAGGGTCAGGCTTTATCCTGGCGGTGATCGTAAGTGGCATTCAGCCGCGATGCCAGATACTCGGCACAGGTCACCGGCTCATATTTTGGCGCCTGGTCCGGCACCACGTCTCTTGGGTCCACTACGGATTCCGGGTTAACTTCCAGGAAGAAAGCAATTGCGTAACGCTCCTTCGCGGGCGGCCTTACCCGATGGGACGTAGATACGTACACATCGTTGCTCCAACGCATCAGACAGTCGCCAATGTTACAGACAAAGGCTCCGGGCACATGGGGCGCCTGAATCCAGCCCCCCTGCCGGCTAAGCACCTCCAGGCCAGCTACCTCATCCGTGGCCAGGATGGTGACATTGCCATAGTCCGAGTGGGTACCTGCCGCCCCATCTTCACGGTCCGTGCTGCCGGCAGTCGGTGGGTAGTGAAGCATACGCAGAGTCGCAATCGGTAAAGTGAGGTGTTGGGCAAAAAAATCTTCGCCCAACCCCAGGTCGAGGCTGAAACCGCGGTGGATCGTCCGTCCCAGTTCCAGGCAGTGATCAAAATAGTCCAGAGCCTGCTCCCGCCAGCCCTCGATAGGGGGCCAGAAGTTGACTCCACGAAAGGGTTTGCCCGCCACTACATCCGGATGATCCGCCGGGAAATCAGTCCCGATGTTGAACGCCTCTTTCATGTCAGCACCCGATTCGGGATTCAGCTTCTCATCTGCCATAGCCACATAACCACGGTTGTGAGGCGAGCGCTTGATAGACAGAGTGGCCTTGTCATCCACCGGCAATTCGAAGAGTTGTCTGGCGAGATCAAAGGCGCCCTCGCACACGCCTTGGGGAACGCCGTGATCGGTCACATAGAAAAAGCCGACTTCGCGGCAGGCCCGGCCGAGCTCTGCTGCATTGGCCCTGCGCTTGGCAGGGTCACCGCTGCGCAGACCGGTCAGGGAAATAATCGGTAGTGAAGGCATGGTGCTACTCCAGGTCATGGGGTGTCATCAAACCATTGCGGCTCGGGTATGGGACAGCTTCTGGCAGGCCTCAAACAGGGCCAGACCTTGTCGCTGGGCGTCGGCAATGACTGAGTGCTGGATAACCTGAGTAGACTCGCCGTTATCGATCAGACGAACGCCATCCACCCAGACGCCCGCTACATTGGTGCTGGCGGCAGCATAAACCAGGTTCCACAGCAGGTTACCTCCCTGCTCATTCACGCTGACCGGCGTCACATTGGCCTTGCACAGGTCCAGCAATAACAGGTCCGCCTTTTTGCCCACCTCCAGCGAACCAACCTCATGATCCAGCCCCAGGGCTTTGGCCCCGTTGATGGTAGCCATGCGCAGGACCTGGTCGGCGGGCAGAGCGGTGGCATCCAGGCGCGTGGCTTTTTGAATCAGCGACGCGAACTTCATCTCCTCAAACATGGTCAGGCTATTGTTGCAGACAGGGCCATCAGTGCCCAACCCCACCGTCACGCCGGCGGCAAGCATTTCCGGCACCCGCGCCACGCCGCTGGCCAGTTTGGCGTTACTCACCGGGCAGTGGGCAATACTGGTTCCGGTACCGGCCACCCGGGCGATTTCATCATCGTTCAGCCAGACACAGTGGGCCAACAGAGTCCGTTCACCAAGAATTCCGTAATGATCCAGCATAGCCAGTGACCGGCGCCCCAGCTCAGCGGTAACCGCCTGCTCTTCCTCTTTCTGTTCGCTGCAATGGGTGTGAATGCCCACACCATACTCCCGACTCAGCTGCGCAGCTTCGCGATAGGCGTCTCCAGTGCAGTAAAACAGATGCTCCAGCCCCATCCATACACGGATGCGACCGTTCCGGGTTTCATGATGGCTGTGAATCAGCCGGCGGTTTTCTTCCCGGGTAGAGAAAAAATCCTTACCAGGCTTGTCTGCCACATAAGGTGCCAGCTGAACCCTCAGGCCCAGCTCGGCAGCCGCATCAGCGCAGCGATCCATGAAGCGGAACATATCCATAACACAGGTCGTGCCGGACTGCAGGGCTTCCAGATAACACAGGCGGGCAGAATGGTAGGCGAACTCTTCTGTCATGGCCCGGTGTTCCAGTTGGTACCAAGGCAGCCACTCCATCAGCGGCATGTTTTCCGTGACACCCCGCATCAGGCTGGAATGGGAGTGGCAGTCGATCAGACCCGGCAATAAGGCGTGCCCCCGGGCATCAATCACCTCACAGCCTTCCGGGATGTTTACCTCCCGGTCATCTCCTATCTGGGTAATGATGCCGTCCTGCACCACCAGGGTGCCAGCCGGAACCACCCGATCGCGAGGATCAACGGTGAATATCGCGGCATGGCGGATTGCAAAACTGGACATACTGACTCCTGATACTACCTGACCAATTGATCAGTTTTTAAAAGCAATCGCTATGCCACGCCTCAGACCTCACCCATTGCCAGTGAGCACCCTGAATCTGGCTTCCAAACGCACCGAAAGCGCTCATTTCGCTTCAATTTGCACCATAAACAGCCGGCTTTATTGACCATCTGATCATTAATTGCCTGATGTCCCGGTCACTAACGGCGCCTCCGGAATCGCTGGCATATATCCTGCTTGGCCTTTCTCAGGGAATTTCCGGGCCGAGAGAACCTCCTGGATCAGACTCCTGAGTCAAGATGACATTCCTCTGTCATAACGCCTCTCTGGCGTACGGTTCTCGAGAGATTCTGGAGGAATGCTATGCCTTCCGCGCAAAACGATGTGCAGGTATTGAAAGGCGGCCGGGTTATCGATCCCGCCAACGGGTTCGACGACATTGCCGACGTCGTCACCAAGGGTGACACCATTATTGCCGTTGGACCGGATGCCGGCCAACAATACCCTGACGCCTGGGTTCTGGACATGACCAACAAGGTTGTGACTCCCGGCCTGATCGATATCCATACCCACTGCTACACCGGGCTGGGCGACTTCTGCCTGCCAACGGATCTCATGGGGGTCGATTCAGGGGTGCCGATCATGGTCGACGCAGGAACCACCAGCAGCACCATTTTCGGGCTCGCCCGCAAGGGCATCATTGACCACCCGGATACCAAAACCAAAATCTTCGCTCTTCTCGACCCTTCGCAGATCTACCTGGCCAACAAAACATTCGTCTGCCACTACCTGCGCATTGCCGATGATGAGCGCAATATCGATGTTGAGTCTGCCAAAAAAGTGGTGGATGACAACCGCGATGTTATCGTCGGGTTCAAGGTGCGGGCGACCATTACCGACGACCCGGACCGTTCGCCATTTCTGGAAGCTGCCCATCAGATTGCCCCCGACCTGCCCGTCATGATCCACCTCGGCGCGTTCCCACATACGCCGGTACTGGACACGGAAAAGCTGCTTTACAAGCTTCGCAAGGGCGACATGATAACCCATGCCTGTCGCGGCGGCGGTGGGCAGCTCGACCAGAACGGTGAGCCGACCAAAGCCTACAAAGATGCCTACGAGCGGGGCGTGCTCATGGATATCGGTCATTCCGCCGGGGACTTCCACTTCCGTACCGCACGGAGGCTGATCGAACGGGGTTACCTGCCGACCACTATTTCTACCGACCTGAACGTGTTCAACGTGGACGGGCCGGTATACTCGCTGTCAACCACCATGTCCAAAATCTGGGCTCTCGACGTACCGCTGGATCAGGTCATTGCCATGACCACCATTAACCCGGCCCGCGCCATCAACAAGCAGGACACCTATGGCTCGCTGAGTATCGGGCGGCCGGCTGAAGTCAGCGTGCTGGATATCGAAGAAGGTCCCTGCACCCTGTCTGACGGCAATGAGGAACTTGTTGCGCAGCGTCGGCTGCGGGCGGTGGGATGCCTGCGTAACGGCAAGTGGTATGACGCTATTCACGACCAGAAGCAGACCGCAGAACTGAAGGAGGCTGTATGAGTAGCGCTACCGCCATGCAGAAACCCGCTGTCGACCCGAAAGTTTTCTATGATGATCTGGTTCGAAGCCTTGAACAGCGCCGGGATGCTCTCTCCGAGCCGGAAAAGAGTTTTGGCGGCTACCAGCCACTGGATCGGGCTGAACTGCTTGAATGGCTTAAATTCCAGTGCTGGTATGAGCAGGAAGCCGCTGGATTTATTGGTTCGTGGCTGCGGGACACACCAGAACCAGAGGTATTTATTGGACTGTGCCAGCAGGTCGCCGACGAAGGCAAACACTACAAGCTGATCCTGTCCCACCTGCAGTCTCTGGGGGCATCCATGGAGGGCTGGTCACCGGAGCCCGAATGGGTTGAGTGGGTCAGCGAATTTTACGCCAGCGGCGACGATACCCTGGAACGGGTAGCGGCCCACAACATCACCGGAGAACTGGGCGCCATGGACGCCTTCGAGGGACTGCTGCCGCGAATTCCCGAAAGCACCCGTGCGATGCTTCAGAAGATCATTCCTGATGAGAAGTTCCATGTTTCTCTGGGGCGTATGACCGTACACCGCTACGCCACCACCCAGGACCGGCAGGCGCGCGTTGAGGCGAGGGTCTTGCGGGCATTTGAGCTGGAACAGAAGGGCCGGCTGGCATTCGAACGCCGCCTTGGCGCAATCCGCGAACAAGCGGCCAACGATTCCGCCGAACAGCCGCCTGCTCAAGCCAGTGAAGGCGCAGCTCCCCAATGGGTGTGTCAGGTGTGCGGCTGGATCTACGACGAGACGGTAGGTGACCCGGACTCAGGCATTCCGCCAGGAACGCCATTTGATGACATCCCGGATGATTGGGTGTGCCCGGAATGTCTGGTTACCAAGGATGACTTTGTCCTGCTTTCGGTCTGAGAAAACCCGTTACTGAAAGGAATAAACCGGGAGGGCGTTTAAACGCCCTGCCTACTCTGCAAGAGCTTAGACCGGCGTCGCCACTCCCTTCCTGTTCGAGGCAAGCCACCGGTCGCGGCGCGTACGGCTATCACATCAGCTTGTTTGCCTGGCTCCAGAGAACCAATATCACGATCCATGCCCAATGCCCTGGCACCATCGATGGTAGCCGCCCGCAGGACATCCCAGGATTTCCAGGCGGCAGCATCCATGGCCCGCAACTTGGCCAGCAGCGAGGCGATTTTCATTTCCTCGAACATGCCCAGATTGTTGTTTTCCTTTTCACCATCTGTGCCAATACCCACTGCGATACCGGCGGCGATCATGGCTTCCACAGGCGCCGGACCGCTGGCCAGCTTCATGTTGCTTGAGGGATTGTGAGCAACGCCGATGTTGTTGGCTGCCAGCAACTGCAGTTCGTCATCATCAAGCCAGACACAATGGGCCAGCAATACCCGTTCTGGCGACAGCAGACCCAGCTTCTCCAGAGCCCGGGCAGGGCTCATACCATGCCGGCGCATGGCCTCGGGGATTTCGCTCTGGCTTTCGTTCGAGTGGGTATGAAACCCGGTGCTGTAGTGATCGCACAGATCCACCGCCCGACGGCACGCAGCTTCTGTAGCATAGTATTGGTGTTCCAGACCCACCCATACGTTGACCCGGCCACCAGCCCCGCCATCAGCACCGCGCGACCGTAATCCCGGACCTCGGCATCCGGAGCACGTTCCAGCAACGTCGAACGGGGGCCAACGGCTTCAATGGTTTCACCCATCACCAGCACTGCACCGTCCTGGATTATGGGATTACCAGCAGTCATGGGCAGCACGGCGTCCGCGCACAACAGGAGCTGGCGTTTACTGGCAAAGGTCGTAGTCATCATTGATTTTCCGATAGTGACGCGCCCTGGCCATCCGCTTCATCCGGACAGCCAGGGGCAGAAAGTTGATCAATGGCACGCCGCAGGCCGCCATAACCGGTACAACGACAGAGATTGCCAGCCACAGATTCCGTCAGATCCACCGTACTTCCCTGTCGGCGCTGCCTGATGCCCGCAACCAGAGAGACCGCAAAACCCGGTGTGCAGTAGCCACACTGCAAGGCACTCTCACTTGCCAGTGCGTCGCGTACAGAGAGAAAATCGGGATCTTTGTTCAACCCCTCCACGGTTTCCACATGATGGCCTGGCAGCTGCCAGGCCATCACCAGACAAGACGGCACAGCACGACCATCCAGCAGTACCTGGCAGGCACCGCATCGACCTACACGGCACCCGGCCCGGGCTGAGGTGATCTGGCCAGATTCGCGCAG
>TARA_R110002110_G_scaffold377894_5_pt1 | contig 18983 bp, 16 predicted proteins | sample TARA_R110002110 | Tara Oceans TARA_R110002110 (sample SAMEA4397330) | marine metagenome | biome: Polar Biome; feature: [SRF] surface water layer (ENVO:00010504); material: water (ENVO:00002006), including particulate matter (ENVO:01000060) such as... | depth 5 m
ACCGCTGGTTCGGGTATGAGAACCTCTGCAATCTGCTTCGAAGTGAGTATTTCCGTTGTCGAGCTGTCATCCAATCGATGAAGCCAAACGGACCAATTCATTTCGCGCGAGTCGTCCGCAAGGAAAACTATCCGAGACCCATCCGCGGAAATATCAGTCGTGTAGGCATACGTTTCCAACTCAGTCACTCGCCGAACCACTCCCGCGGTGTAAAGGAAAAGGTCATACCCAAACCCTCCCCCCGCAGTACTGGACGATGACCGTGAAATGAAGGCGACAGTCTCGCCATCCGCCGACGCAGAAAGGGAGCTTGCCCGATATTCTTTTAGTGGCGGAAAGTTCTCGAGGATGCCACCGGGTGCTAACCGATACGCAAAGTCGTATGATCGCCCCTTTCCCGACTTACGGGCATCCGATTCCGCGTGACCTCCAAAGGGAGCCGTTCCGGTGAAGAGTATATCGCCGCGTGTCGTTACAGTTGTTCGCTCCAGAACCTGGAATCTTGTCGGTGCCGCGGAATTCGGCAATAATTGGGTTTCGTGTCCGCTATCTATTTGGATTGACGAAAGGCCAAAAAACCATTTCGGGCGCGAGCCACCCTCCTTGTTCCACTCCACTTCGGTAGACGTGAAATAAACTGACCGCCCGTCCGGCGCAAAGCTTGGTGACAATCGCATTTCGTCGCGACCGTTCGAGGTCAACAGGCGATAAGCGCCGGAGTCCAGATCGAGCACACCTAGGTGATATCCAAACTCCTCAGGCGAACATGTCATTGCACAGAACGACGTAAACGCAAGCCGACGCCCATCAGGTGAGATCACAGGCGATCCCCAAAAAAGATTATCAGGCTGATCCAGAATCCTGATATCTCCGGTTCCGACAGTGAGAAGGCCGAGCCTCTTTTGCAACTTGCCGCTCAAGCGGTCTTCGAAGGAGAAGGCAACCTGCTCCCCTGTTGCCGACACCGACGCAGACGTGATCTTCACGACCGGCGACGACGACGCAGCATTCGGCATACATCCACTCCCTATCAGGCTCGCAGCTACCACAATCCCTATGCGCGGCGCGTGACCCAAGTTGCACTCAATGACATGTCTGACGAACAACACAATATTGCTGAAAAAATTGTGTCGGAAGAACAACGGCTTCCGCCTGGAGGCGATTAGCGACAGCGCAGCGGTAATCCGAAAACCCAAGTCCCAAATCCTAGAGGATCCCGAGCGCATACCTCGACTAATATGGTTGTCCGCGCGAGTCACCAATCCCTTGATCATGTGCCTCCTCCCCCAGAACACATACTAAAGCTTGTAAGACTCACTGTCGAAAAGCCTAGCCGGAAAAACGTATCGTGCAACGAGAATTTTATGCAGCCGGAAGATATGCATTTTCCACTTCATTCTCCGTGCACCAACGTTATCCCTTACCTCTCCCTTATTGCTTCGTCGCGGTAGCGCAGGAGCGGCGTCATTATGTATTCGATGACGCGGCGGCGGCCCGTTTTTACATCAACGGTTACAGACATGCCCGGCGTGGGCTTCATGTCCTCGCCGTTCACGCGGATCGTGCCGCGGTCCATCGCGACGCGGACGGGAAAGACGAGGCCGCGCTTTTCGTCGTCCACCGAATTGTTGGATACGTCCACGACCTCGAGCTCCGCATCGACCGGCACGATGGTCATCAGCGTCTCGCCGGGCGCGACGACCTGGCCGATCGTGTACACTGAAATCTGCCGCACGATACCTCGCGCCGGCGCGAAGAGGCGGTTCCGGTTGTCGCGCTGCGTCGCCTTCAGATATTCATCCTCGACGGCGGCAATTCACTTCTGAACTTCGGCAAGTTCCGAGACCGCATCCGACATGAAATTCGCCACCTGCTCGTAGCGCCGCTGCTGGAGCGCGGCGACACCGGCAGACTTCACTGCCAAACTCATCGCATCAGGTCCGAGAGGGCAAAATCATGCCGCGGCTCTGATCCCCGATGGGCGAAACTTCAGTGGCAGGTCAAGCCAGGCACAAATACCCTGTGATCCCAACCGGTCTCCGAAGAACTCGAACCAGTCTCTTCAGGTCATCACCAAGAAAAACGGATATTCGAAAATCTGCCTCGGAGACTTGGGGTTCAGTCGCACTCAATTGAGCAGCAGCAATTGGCTTTCCCGGTGCTCCCAAATGGACACCCGCCGCTAAACGCCGGAAATCGCCAGCTCTTATCTAAATGAAGGAAAACACCCGGAGAGACCGGACTGATTGGCTGGGGCGGGAGGGTTCGAACCTCCGAATGACGGGATCAAAACCCGTTGCCTTACCACTTGGCTACGCCCCAGCAGGGCTTGGGGGCCGTTTGAGGCCAGCCTCGTGAAACGCGGCGGAACATACCGGCATAGCCCTGGCGGTGCAACAGGTCCGCTCATTGTCATATCGTCCCTCCAGGACCCGGAAACCCTTGCCGGATCGCGCTTGCGGGGCGCTGGTTTGGCAGCTATAACGCCGCCTCGAACAGGATACGGAGTGTGGCGCAGCCTGGTAGCGCACCTCGTTCGGGACGAGGGGGTCGCAGGTTCAAATCCTGCCACTCCGACCAGTTCGGCGGCAAAGACTCCCGATATGCCGCAAGCGCAAGGCGCCTTGTTTTTTCGAGGCTTCGCCGAAGCTGCCTTCCGCGCAAAATATCTCCCGTTACATCCCCTGCCCCACTTGGGTAGCATGCGGCGACCGGAACAGACCCGGCACGCCGCTTCCGCGTGTCCGGCACAATAATTCACGAGGAAACCAGATGGCCCCCGTTTTTTACGATTTCACAGCCGCGCCAAGCCCCCGCCGTGCCCGCATTCTTCTTGCCGAGAAGGGGATCGACCACGAAACCGTGCAGGTCGACTTGATGAAGGCGGAGCAGCTTGGCGATGCCTACCGCGCGATCAACCCCGCCTGCACCGTACCGGCCCTGAAGCTCGATTCGGGCATCATCCTCACCGAGAATGCCGGCATAGCCGCCTGGGCCGAGGCCGTGAAACCGGAGCCTGCCCTCCTGGGAACGACGCCCGAAGAAAAGGGTCTTGTGCAGGGGTGGAACGCACGGATCGAATTCGAAGGTTTCATGCCCGTTGCCGAGGTGCTGCGAAACACCTCGAAGGGCATGGTTGACCGCGCCCTTCCCGGCCCGCTCGATCTGCCGCAGATACCGGAACTGGCGGCGCGCGGTTCGCTGCGGCTCACCGGCTTTTTCGACATGCTGGACGAGCGCCTGAAAGGCCGCGATTTCATTGCCATCGACAATTTCTCGCTCGCGGATATTACCGCACTGGTCTGCATCGACTTCGCGAAATGGGTGAAGCACGAGCCAAAACCGGAGCATGAAAACCTCAAACGCTGGCATGCCGCCGTTTCCGGCCGACCGAGCGCCGGGGCCTGATCCATTCCGTCTGCCCGTTTGACACCGTTCAAAGCCGGCCTATGATGCGCCCGCTCGATGGTTCCGTGCATCGCCCGTCATGGCGGTTCACGGAGGCAAGAGGGAACAGGGTGAGGCATTTTGCGCCGATACCCTGGCTGCCCCCGCAACTGTAAGCGGCGAGGCCGCGTTCCACCGATGTCACTGGCCGATATTTTCCTCCCGTGAGGAGATCGGCCGGGAAGACGGAACGAGGCTGACGACCCGCAAGCCAGGAGACCTGCCATCAAGCTCGTCATCTGCCGTGGCCGGGGGTGTGCCAGGGGGACGGGCCGTCCGTGCGCGCGTCGCAGCGCTTTACGGATTTCCGTTTTCTGTCTCTTCCCCTGCTCCGGCGCCATGCGGCCGGGGCGGCCGTGCCAGAGAGACAGGACTTCATATCCATGAGAAAGACAGGCTGGGGAGCCTATGCTGCCCTGACATTAGCGGCTCTTGCCGCGACGTCGGCGCAGGCCGGCAACACACTCATCATGCCGGAACTTCTTGTTTCGGCCGGTATCGAACCACTGCCGACCAAGGAAGTTTCGAGTTCCTATACGATCGTCTCCGCGAAGGACATCGAGACATACCAATATCGCAATATTGTCGATGCGCTAAAGTCCGTACCCGGACTTTCTGTCGTGCAGTCCGGCGCGCGCGGCTCCGTCACATCCATTTTTACGCGTGGCACCAATTCCAATCAAACCCTCATTCTCGTCAACGGTATGCCGGTGAACGACCCGTCATCGCCAAGCGGAGCTGCAAATCTTGCCGGTATCCCGCTCGATAGCGTGAGCCGGATCGAGGTGGTGCGCGGCCCGCAAAGCGCTCTCTATGGCAGCCAGGCGATTGGCGGCGTCGTCAACATCATCACGAAGACGGGGGCCGGCGAGCCCTTTACCACGGCGCGGGTCGAGGGCGGTACGCTCGGTACGCTCAACACATATGCGAGCACAGGGGGCAGCTTCGACGATACTGACTATTTTCTCTCGCTTTCGCGTGAGGCGACGGACGGTAACGACATCACCCCGTCCCGGCTGCGAGACACGCGCGGCGAGGAAAAGGACGGCAACGAGCTTCTCTCCGCCTCGGGCCGGATCGGTACAAAATTCAATGAATATGTCAGTGGTTCCGTTTTCGCTCAGTATACAGATCAGAAAACGGATACCGACCAAGACGGTTCCAACGCCGGCTTTACGCCCTTCTATCAAAATCTCGACAGCACTTTCGAGCTGAACCGCCTGTTTCTTTCCGGCGATCTCAAAGGCCGCCTTGCCAGCGGCAGATGGCGGCCGAAGCTGTCGTTCGGTTACACACGCCAGAACTCGAAATCGAGCGACGATCCAGATGCCGGTGCATCCATCTACCAGAGCCGCGCGGAATATACCGGCGAAACGATCAAGCTGGCCCTCGACCATGCTGTCGATCTCTCGCCGCAACACATGCTTACATTCGGGCAGGATTATACCTACGAAAGTTATGAGTCGAACGGCTTTCGTGACTTCGGCGGCTTCATCATCAGCCCGAGTTCCGATGTCGATACGCGTGCCTTCGCGGTCTATGCGGGCGATCACGTGACCGTGGGTGAGCGTTTCTTCGCAACCGTCAGCATCCGTTACGACATGCCCGAAGATTTGGACGACCGCTTTTCCTACACGCTCGCGCCCGGCTACTATCATGTGGAAACGGACACGCGCCTCACCGCATCCTACGGCACGGGCTACAAAGCGCCTTCCCTGTATCAGCGGTACGGCTTCGACCCCGATAATTTCGGCAGCTTCTTTTCTGGCAATCCCGATCTCAAGGCGGAGAAGAGCAAGGGCTGGGAAATCGGCCTGCAACAGGGGTTTCTCGAGGGCAAGGCGCTCGCAGGGGCAACCTGGTTCGATACCGAAATCGAGGATGCGATCTCGATTATTTTCGTAGGCTTCAATTCCACCGCAGTGAATATCCAGAAATTCGAAACAAAAGGCATCGAAGCCTTTCTCGAATTTCATCCCGCCGACAACGTAACCGCTCGTATCGACTATACCTTCACGATTCTAAAGGCCGATACATCCGCCGTGGTTGGCGCGTTCACGCGGCGTCCGCGTCATGAAATAGGCCTCGCAGCTCATTGGGAACCGGTTAGCGGCACGGTCTTCTCGACCGACTTGCAATGGATCGATCCCTATCGCGATATTCCGCGCGACGGATTTAATACCTACGTCTATCCGGCGTCCTACGCTGTCGTGAATGTCGCTGCGTCGCACCGCCTTACCGACAGCATCCAGTTGACGGCCCGGGTGAATAATCTCCTCAATAAGAGATACGAACCCGCCAACGGCTTCGAGGCGCCGGGCATCGAGGCGTTCGCTGGAATCGCCGTTACCTTCTGACGTCTGTCATACACAAAATAAAAGGCGCGGGGGTTTCTCTCCCGCGCCTTTTTTCATGCTCATGCGGTCAGCGGCCGGTGAAATTCGCCGTGCGTTTCTCGACAAAATGCGCGACGCCTTCCTTGAAATCGGCACTGCCGAAACTCTCCTGCATCTCCCTGTCGCCGATCTCCAGCGCATCGTTGAAGTTCTGGAACATTGCCTTCCAGATTTGTGCCTTCATCACGGCCATTGAGCGCGGCGATACTGTCTCGGACATCAGCTTTGCGTAGTCCATGACATTCGCCATGAAGCTTTCTTGCGGGAAAACCTTGTTCACAAGTCCGATGTGTTCGGCTTCGTCCGCCATGACCTTGCGGGCGGAGAGCAGCAGATCGAGCGCATGTGCGGGACCGACCAGATGGGGCAGCAGCCATGAAATGCCGTGCTCCGCGATGAGCCCGCGGCTTGCAAAGGCCGTGGTCAACTTCGCCTCCGAGCCGGCAAAGCGCATATCGGCATATAATGCGACGACGAGACCGAGACCCGCCGCCGGTCCGTTGACGGCGGCAATCACCGGCTTCTTTATCTGCATCAGATAGCCGAAACGTCCACCGTAATGCGGTGACACATCGGGACCGAGCCCGCTCGCGAAGTCGAAGGTTTCCTCACGCGAGGCCGTCGCCAGGTCGCGGTCTTCCCATTTCGCCGGTTTTATCTGTTGCAGGAGCCCCATATCCGCACCGGCGCAAAACCCACGGCCCGCACCCGTCACCACAATGACGCGCACATTATCGTCCCCGACCGCTTCCGCCATCGCCTGCTTCAGGCTCCTTTCCATTGCCGCCGTCCACGCATTGAGCTTGTCGGGCCGGTTCAGCGTCAGCACCGCGACACGGTCTTTCACCTCATAGATCAAATCCTCATAACTCATCGCCTGTTCTCCCGTTTCTTGCCTGACTTTCTTGTGAATGCCGTTTCGGCCAGTATAACGCCAGGTGTGTACCCTTTGAGAAGGGCATGGTGCAGCCGGGACAGGAGAAAAACGGCATGAGCGAGAAATTCAGCGAAATTCTCTTTGAGACGCCCGAACCACATATTGCAAAGGTGACGCTCAACCGCCCGGCGCAGATGAACGCCTATACAACGCTGCTGTGCGAGGAACTGACCGAGGCGCTCGGTATCTATCTTCGCGACGACGACCTGCGCTGCCTCATCCTGACAGGCGCCGGGCGTGGTTTTTGTTCCGGTGGCGACATAAGTGGCGGCGACAAGAGCCACGAAGCGCTCATGCAATCGCAGCTCGCGCATGGCCGTGAGATGCGCGACGGCATGCACCGTGTCATCATGGCACTCTCGCGCCTCGACAAGCCTGTCATTGCGATGGTGAACGGGCCTGCCGTTGCGGGCGGCCTCACGCTCGCGCTGGCCTGCGACATGCGAATTGCCGCCGACACAGCGAGGCTCGGCGATACATCGGGCCGCTTCGGGCTGCTCCCGGACGAAGGCGGTGCGTGGCTTTTCCCGCGCTTCATGGGGCTCGACCGCGCCCTCAAGATGACGATGCTTGCCGAAACCTACAGCGCCGCCGAGGCGGTGGATCTCGGCCTCGTGACCGAGGTCGTTCCAGCGGCGGATCTTGAAGCGCGCGTCATGGACCTTGCTCGCAGCCTGGCCGCGCGCGCGCCGCTTGCCGTCCGGCTCGCCAAGTCGATGATGCTTCGCGGCCAGACGCTCTCTCTGGAACACTCGCTCGGCGACGCCGCCCTTTCCGTGATGGTCGCCAATCCAAGCGCGGACGTCCGCGAGGGCGTGAACGCCTTTTTCGAAAAACGCGAACCCCGTTTCACCGGCAAGTAAGCGCGGCGCGCGTGCGCGCGCGCCCCGTATTACCGGCACTGTTGCGGCAATATGCGGTGTGGAGGGGCGTGGTACGCGCTTCGAGCCACCGCCTGTTTCTCAATTTCCTGCCTCCCCTCTTCCCGGTTTCATCTGCTAGTCTCCTGCTGACAACAACGGGAGAAACAACATGGGCGTGACGCTGCCAAAACAGGGCGCAGACTGGGACAAACTCGAAGCCGAAATGAAAACGCGCGCCAGCCATGACGCCAAATGGCGCGAAGGCAAAACGGCCGTCTACGTCTTCAACGCAGGCCCCGATGTCGCACAGGTCCAAAAAGAGGCCTATGTGATGTTCATGTCGGAAAACGGCCTCGGACCAATGGCCTTTCCCAGTCTGAAGCAGATGGAAGACGAAGTCGTTTCGATGGGCCTGGGCCTTCTTCATGGACCGGAAGGCGCGGTGGGCAACATTACGTCCGGCGGGACCGATTCGATCACGATGGCGGTCAAGACGGCGCGCGATTTTGCGCGTAAGGAAAAAGGCGTTACCGGCCCGTGCAATATCGTCGTACCGTGGTCGGCTCACCCCGCCTTCGACAAGGCGGCGATGATGATGGACCTTGAGATTCGGCGCATTCCCTGTGTCGATCTTCTTGCCGATGCCGATGCGATGGCGGATGCGGTCGATGCCAACACGATCATGATCGTCGGTTCGGCCCCTTGCTTTCCCTATGGGCTTATCGACCCCATCGAAAAGCTTGGCATGCTTGCCGAAAAGAAAAAGCTCTGGCTGCATGTCGATGCCTGTGTCGGCGGTTACATCGCGCCTTTCGTGCGGATGAACGGGGGCGACGTGCCGCCTTTCGATTTTGAAGTGCCCGGCGTTTCGTCCATGTCGGCGGACCTTCACAAATATGGCTACTGCGCCAAGGGGGCCTCCACTGTCCTTTTCCGCTCGGATGAATTACGCGCGCACATGATCTTCGACTGCGCGGACTGGCCCGGCGGACGCATGGTAACGCCGACCCTTGCGGGTACGCGGCCGGGCGGCGCTATCGCGGCCGCCTGGGCGGTCATGAACTTCCTCGGGGAGGACGGCTACCGGGCGAAGCACAAACAGGTGACGGATGCGCGCGAGGCGATCGAGGCGGGCATTGCCAGGCTTGGGTTCCGCGTTCTCGGGCGCCCGCAGCTTGGCATCGTTTCCTTCACCCATGACGAAGTCGATCCCTTCACCGTCTGGGGCAAGCTTTTCGAGCGAGGCTGGTTCACCGGCCTCACCACCGAGCCCAAGGGTCTCCATCTCATGCTTTCGCCCTTTCACAACGAGGTGACGGACACCTATCTCAGCGATCTCGAATGGGCTCTCGGTGAGGTGAAGGCGGGCAATGAAGGTAAAAAACGCGAAGCACGCTACAGCTAAAGCGGGGCCGGCAAAAATCCACGAGAAAAAAGAGCCCGCCTTCCGGCGGGCTCTCTACTCATGGGCAACGTGTCATCGGGGACTTTGTTAAAACGGGTGTGGCCGATTAGTGCCCGGTTGCGTCGTCGATTTCCTCGCCAGCCTCTTCCATCGGGCCGTCATGAAACATGCTTGAGCTGGAATCCATCGCGTCGTCCATTTCTTCGCCAGCTTCTTCCATCGGGCCCTGATCGTCGCATGCGGCCAGCCCGCCCATCATCGGCAGGAGGATGACGATACCGTAGAGTGTCTTGCGTAACATTTGGGTCTCCATATCTGGTGATTAGAAACCGGCGTCACGGGACACCGGGAGAAATCAACGGTTTGCGGACGTCCTGATCCCAACCTTTCGGCCGGGTACACGCCATACATGTCGGCGGAGCATCGCGCCGGATCAGCAACAAGAACGCCCGGGTTCCCTCCGGGTTCCATCCGACGACAAATTTGGCGGTAGTGGGTAGCGGGAAAAAACGCCGGCGTCACGGCCATTAGTCCCGATACGGCCTTGCATTCGGGTTCACGAGCCTTCGCCCTCTGCTACTATTCCGTCAATATCGGCAATCGCACTTGTTAATCTGGAGGAAATAATGGGGGGAGCGACGGTAAAATCCGGCACGCGCGTGTCGGAAATTTCGGTTCTCGGAGAACGGGCAGCGCGGGCGGCGAGCGGTTTCATAAGCCTTGGCATCGGTCCGGGCGATGTCGTCGCCATCTATCTCAGAAACGACTTCGCCTTTTTCGAGGCCTCGTTCGCGGCGGGACTTGCCGGCGCCTATCCGACGCCGGTCAACTGGCACAATTCGCCTGAGGAGGCGCGCTACATCTTCGAGGATTCCGGCGCCAAGGCAATCATCGTTCATGCCGACCTTTATCGCGGTATCGAGGAGGCCCTTCCAAAAGACGTACCGGTCTTCATTGTCGAAACACCTCCGGAGATCATCTCCGCATACGGATTGGCGGCCGGGACGATCACTCTCCCCGCCGGTACCCGGGACTGGGAGAAATGGCTTCTGCAGTTTCCTCCCATCAAGGCCGGGCCCGCAGAGCCACCCGGCTCCATGATCTATACATCCGGCACCACGGGCCATCCCAAGGGTGTGCGCCGCGCATCGCCGACGGCCGAACAAGCTGCCGCATGGACCGCGGTGATCAATGAGGTAATGGGCTTCAGCGAGAAATATGGCGAACCGCAGAAGATGGTTACCGTCGTTACCGGCCCGATGTACCACTCCGCGCCCAATGCCTACGGGCTCTATGCTTTCCGCGCCGGCGCCAACATTATCCTGCAACCGCGCTTCGACCCGGAAGAGCTGTTGCAGATAATCGAACGCCACAAGGTCACGCATCTTCACATGGTACCAACCATGTTTGTGCGCCTGCTCAAACTACCGGAGGAGGTGAAGAAGAAATACGACCTCTCTTCGCTGCGCTTCGTCGTTCACGCGGCCGCACCCTGCCCCGTCCATGTGAAACAGGCGATGATCGAATGGTGGGGGCCGGTCATCAACGAGTATTATGGCGGCACGGAAACAGGCGCCGTCGTCTTCTGCAATTCGGCGCAATACCTCGCCCATCCCGGCACGGTCGGCAAGGCAGTCGAGGGTGCGAAAGTGCTGGTACTCGACGAAAGCGGCAAGGAATTACAGCGCGGCGCCACCGGCGAGATTGTCTGCCGCATTCCGGCCATTCCCGACTTCACCTATCATGGCGACGATGAAAAGCGGCGGCGCGCGGAGAAAGCCGGGCTCATCGCCCTCGGCGATATCGGCTATCTGGACGAGGACGGCTTTCTCTATCTTTGCGACCGCGCCAAGGACATGGTGATCTCGGGCGGCGTCAATATCTACCCTGCCGAAATAGAGGCAGAGCTTCACAAAATGCCCGGTGTTGGAGATTGTGCGGTGTTCGGTATTCCCGATGAAGAGTTTGGCGAATCGCTCTGTGCCGTCGTCCAGCCCCAGCCGGGAGCAACCCTGTCGGAAATGGATGTCCGCGCGTTTTTGCGCGAGCGTCTTGCCGGCTACAAGGTGCCAAAAAGGGTTGAGTTCCAGACCGACCTGCCCCGCGAGGATTCCGGGAAAATATTCAAGCGCAAGCTTCGCGAGCCTTATTGGCAGGCCGCAGGCCGCCAGATCTGAACCTGGCCTCGGCTTTCGCTAAAAATCCGGCCACTGCCTCGCAACCTTGTGGCGGAATACCGCAAAAACCGCAGCGATCCCCCGATTTTTTGCAAATCCTGTCCCGCGCGATCCTGCACCACGATATTCCCCCTGCGACATTGGCTCCCCTTGGCGCAAGAGAAGTAACGCCGTTATACTAAGCATTGCTTATTAGAAGCCTGACCCTCTATTGGCGGGATGACATTCGATGAATATCAATCAGAACCCTCAACGCAGCACAGGTTTCCTTCTGCGCGACTGCTCCCGGCTCATGAAGACCGCATTCAACGATCGCGTGAGCGGACTTACCCAGGCCCAGTGGGGGGCGCTGGCTCACCTGTCGCGCAATGAGGGGCTTAATCAGGTTGGCCTTGCCGATCTTCTGGAAGTTCAACCCATTACAGTGGCGCGTCTGATCGACAAACTCGCTGCCTTCGGCATGGTCGAGCGCCGGCCCGATCCAAATGACCGTCGCGCGCAGCAGCTCTTCCTTACCGAAAAGGCGCAACCGCTGCTCGACCAGCTGTGGTCGGCGGCCGACGAAATTCTCGATGAAGCCTATGACGGTTTCAGCGATGAAGAGCGCGCCAATTTTATCGACATGCTCATACGGATGCGCGGCAACCTCGCGCGTCTCGCACAAGGAACAAGCAACGGCGTCCGAAGCAGAAACGCCGGATTTAGAAAAGCGAGTTAGAACATAATGTCCGTTTGGTCCCGGGCCCCGGTCAAGCATCTTCGTGTTTGGCTCGGTGGCTTTGATTCGTCCAGATTGCGCCCTGTCCTGATGATCGGCGTACCTGCCCTCGTCATCGTCATCGCGGGCACGATCTATCTTCTCAGTGGCCGCTACATCAGTACCGACAACGCCTATGTGAAGGCGGATATGGTTGCTGTAAGCCCCAAAGTCGCGGGCACGATCACAAACGTGTTCGTCGAGGAAAACCAGTTTGTGGAAAAGGAGACACCCCTTTTCCAGATCGACCCGACCGACTACCGGATTTTGCTTCAGGAAGCCGAGGCACAGCTAAAACAGGCGGTCGCCAAGGTGAAGGGCCAGCAAGCCCGCTACCGCATGACGCTGGAACGGATCGAACTCGCCAAGAGCAGCGCCGATTATTATCAGAGGGAATTCGACCGGCAAAACACGCTGGCGCGCCGTGATTTCGTCAGCCGGCAAAAACTGGACGAGGCTAAACACAATCTCGATACGGCCCGGCATCTTGCGAAGATGTTGACGGCGAATCTGGAAGAAATCGCGGCGAGCCTTGACGGCCAGCCCGATGCGCCGGTCGAAGAGCAATCAGCCTACCGTGTGGCCAGGAGCGCGGCCGACAATGCGGCACTCAATCTGGAGCGCACCACGGTCCGCGCGCCTTTTGCCGGTGTACTGGGAAAGCGGCCCCAGGTCGGCGACACGGTTGCCTACGGTGCACCTGTGGTCAGTCTCATTTCCCGGCGGCGGGTGTGGGTCGAAGCCAATTTCAAGGAAACGCAGCTCACCAATGTGCATCCGGGGCAGGATGCAACGATAACGATCGACACCTATCCCGATCATGAATGGCATGGCCGGGTCGCATCGATTGCCCAGGGTACCGGATCGCAATTTTCTGTCCTGCCTGCACAGAATGCGACCGGCAACTGGGTGAAAGTGGTGCAGCGCGTACCTGTTCTCATTGAGATCGAGCGGCGCGACGGCGATCCGGAAATCCGGGCCGGGATGAGTTGCGACGCAGAAATCGATACTGCGTCCGGACCGGAAGACAGCGGCCGCACATGAGCGACGAGCCGACACTGAAGCTGGCGGTTTCGCAACGGCGCATCATGACGGGCTCAATCATGGTCGCCACGATCATGCAGACGCTCGATTCAACGATCGCGAACGTGGCACTGCCCCAAATGCAGGGCAGTTTCTCGTCAACGCAGGAACAGACCGCCTGGATTCTAACCTCCTATATCGTGGCGGCGGCCATCGCGACGCCGGCAACGGGTTTTCTCGCGGGGCGCTTTGGCCGAAAGAACCTGCTGGCCGGCGCCGTCATCGGCTTCACCGTGTCCTCCATGCTATGCGGCGCGGCAACGAGCCTTGAAGAAATGGTTTTCTTCCGCGTGCTACAGGGGCTTTCGGGCGCGGCTTTCGTGCCGCTTGCCCAATCGATCCTGCTCGATGTCTATTCCGTCGAGCAACGCGCTTCGGCAATGGCGATGTGGGGAGTAGGCGTGATGGTGGGGCCGATTGTCGGTCCCGCGCTCGGCGGTTATCTCACCGATTACTACAGTTGGCGCTGGGTATTTTATATCAATGTCCCGTTCGGCATTATTGCTCTGGCGGGCATCTTGTTGGGCATGCCCTCCCTGGCCCTCGACCGCCTCCGGCGCTTCGACTGGTTCGGCTTCGCCTGTCTCGGTCTCGCCATAGGTGCGTTCCAGATCATGCTGGACCGCGGCACGTATCTCGACTGGTTTGCCTCCAATGAAATTATACTGGAAGCGTTCATCGCCAGCGTCGCGCTCTATCTTTTTCTCGCGCACGCGGCCACCGCCCGCAATCCATTTATAGAGCTGCGTCTTTTTCGCGACCGCAATCTCGCCCTCGGCCTCATCATCATATTCATTGTAGGCATGATCCTTTACGCAACCATGGCGCTGCTGCCGCCCTTCCTCGAAACGTTGATGGGCTTTCCCGTCATGACAACAGGGCTTGTGCTTGCGCCGAGGGGAATCGGCACGATGGTGGCCATGCTTATCGCGGGGCAAATAGCAAACCGCATCGACAACCGGCTTCTCATCGCATTCGGGCTGATACTCGCATCCTTTTCGCTCTGGGAAATGGCGCAATTCAATCTGGAAGTCAGCGAGTGGACGATCATCCGTACCGGCATCACTCAGGGGTTCGGGATCGGCTTCATTTTTGTGCCGCTTACCACGCTTACATTCGCCACACTCTCCATCGATCTTCGAACGGAGGGGACAAGTTTCTACAGCCTGCTTCGCAATGTTGGCTCAAGCGTGGGCATCTCCACCGGAGTGACCTTCATCACCTATATGACGCAGTATAATCACGCTGAAATGGCTGCACGTATCAGTCCGCTCAATCCCGCGATCCGATATAACACCCTGCCGGGCTGGGACATGACCAGTCTGCAGGGGCTCGAGATGATAAATGGCGAGGTAACGCGGCAGGCGGCGACCATTGCCTATCTCAACGATTTTCGGCTGATGATGTATCTTGCGCTTATTAGTGTGCCTCTCGCTTTTCTGATGCGGGTGCGCGCGCCGGAAAACACCGCCGATGAGACGGGAGACACGGTGGACGAGGTGGAGTCCGCCGTGGCCGCCATTCATTGAGCGTGCTTGCATTGAGCGCGCTTGCGCCGGATGGCCCGACACGCCATCTTCGGGGAAAATGGAGGAAGCCGTGGCAGTTCAGATCCCCTATGTCCGCGAGATCGAGTTCGATTACGGCGCCGTCGACGAGGTGTCGCCCCTGATCCGTCGCGTTGTTGCAAATAATCCCTCTCCCTTCACCTACAAAGGCACGGGCACCTACATTATAGGTCATGGCGATGTCGCGGTGATCGATCCGGGTCCGATGCTCGGCGAGCATGTCGATGCGCTTCTGCGCGCCATCGAGGGCGAAACCGTCAGTCATATTCTCATTACCCATACGCATAATGATCACTCACCGGCGGCAAAACCGCTGAAGGCGCTGACCGGCGCGCCGACCTATGCTTATGGGCCGCATGGTTCGGGCCAGCAAAGCGCCGCGGATATCCAGGTCGAGGAAGGCGGCGACATGGATTTCAGGCCAGATGTCGAAATCCGTCACGGCGAGATTATCGAAGGCGATGGCTGGACGGTCGAATGCGTCTATACGCCCGGACACACCTCCAACCATATGTGCTTTGCGCTCAGGGAAGAAAAGGCGCTCTTCACCGGCGATCATGTCATGGGATGGTCGACCAGCATCGTCAGCCCGCCCGACGGCAATATGGAACAATACATGGCATCGCTGGACCTGCTGCTGGAGCGCGATGACGAAATTTACTGGCCGACACACGGCCCCGCGATCCAGGATACAAAACCCTTCGTGCGAGCCTTTATCGCCCATCGCGAGGAGCGCGAGCGGCAAATACTCGAACAGCTCGCCGCCGGCCATACCCGTATCGCGGATATGGTGCCGGTCATGTATGCGGCGGTGGACAAGCGGCTTTACCCCGCTGCAGCCCGCTCCGTTTTCGCGCATATGGAGCATCTGGTCGCACGCGGTCTCGTTCGCGCGAACGGACGCCCGGCGCTTGGTGCGGAGTACCGGCTGGCCTGAGCTTCAGCCCAGTTTCCGCTTGAGAGCGTGAAGATAGGTGCGGATGCGGTTGGCGTTCGCACCGAGGTCGCTTACGCCGACGCGCGAGACCGAGCGGATATCGACGGCCGCGCCCATGTCCATCTCCGTCACGCGAACCACTATATCGTCCTTGAAGTTCATCACGCGCGTCGTTGCCGTTGCCTCGATGCGCCCCGCTTCCGGGTCGGCCGCAATGATTTCCCAACCCATGTCGTGCGCGGTGGCGAGGGCTGCCTCGAAGACCTTGCCAGGATGTTGCGCGACGTTGAGCGTCGTAATATCGGGATAGGCTTGACGTTGCTGGGCGGCGAGATCATTCGGTGAGGCGCGGTCGAGCGGATTTGCATCCCCTCCGCGCATGGCAACCACGGCCTTGAACGCGGGCGGGTTGTCCAGATCGGTCGAAATATCGTGGATGCCCGGTACTTTTGAACCCACGATCATCGCCTGCCCGACAGGGGCGGCCACCAGAATGCCGAGCACCAGGCCCGCGATCGCCGTTCGCACGCCATGCTTGCTGGTCACAAGCGTCAACACGAGCGCGATGGCGGAAACCAGAGCCGCGACGACGCCAATGGCCGCGCCGAGAGCGAGGCCCTTCAGTGCGACGCTGAAATGCACGATCTCGAAGCGATTGCCAACGATGCCAAGCGCCAGCACGATGAGCGCCAGAACGCCCAGTCTCAAGCCCCATGCGGCAAGCCGCGATCTTTGCCGGTCCATAATGCCCTGCCTGTCATGTCCGGAAGACGCGGTGTCCCCGGATTTGTGATTTGCCCTGCCCGGCGCGCTTGTCTATTCAGCGGCGGCGGCCGTCGGCAATTTGTAGTCCTTGAACTGCTCGCGCAGCGCCAGCTTCTGAATCTTGCCTGTCGCGGTATGCGGAATCTCGTCCACGAAGACCACATCGTCCGGCATCCACCATTTTACGATTTTGCCTTCCATGTAGCGCAAGATATCGTCCTTGCCCGGTTTTTCGCCTTCCATCGGCACCACAATGAGAAGCGGGCGCTCGTCCCACTTCGGATGGGCTATGCCGATAACGGCGGCTTCCGACACTTTCGGATGACCCACCGCGACGTTCTCGATCTCGATCGAGGATATCCATTCGCCGCCGGACTTGATGACGTCCTTGGCGCGGTCGGTGATCTGCATATAGCCCAGCGGATCGATGGTCGCGACGTCGCCTGTATCGAACCAGCCATCCTCGTCGAGAATATCGCCGCCTTCGCCCTTGAGATAAGCGCCGGCAACCGCCGGTCCCCGGACTTTCAGGTTTCCGAAGGCCTTGCCGTCCGACGGTAACTCCTTGCCGTCGTCGTCGGTGATCTTCATCTCGACGGTATAGATCGCGCGGCCCTGCTTGGCCTTCACATCGATCTGCTTTTCGAGCGGCAGGTCGCTCATGCCCGCCTTCAGTGCACCGAGCGTACCCATAGGCGACATTTCGGTCATGCCCCAGGCGTGGAAGACGTCAACGTCGTATTTTTCCTCGAAGATTTCGATCATCGAGCGCGGCGCCGCCGAACCGCCGATCACAACGCGGTCGAGCACCGGCAGTTTCGCGCCGGTTTTTTCGAGATACTGGAGCAGCATCAGCCAGACCGTCGGCACGGCCGCCGTCACCGTCACCTTCTCCTTGTCGAGAAGTTCGTAGATGCTCTCGCCGTCCATATTGGCGCCGGGCATAACGAGCTTCGCGCCGACAGCCGGCGCGGCGAAAGCAATGCCCCACGCATTCGCGTGAAACATCGGCACCACCGGCAGCATCGAATCGACCGATTTCATTCCCAGCGCATCGCCCATATTGGCCGCCATCGAATGAAGCACGTTCGAGCGATGCGAATAGAGAACGCCTTTCGGGTTTCCCGTCGTTCCCGAGGTGTAGCAAAGACCGCAGGCCGCGTTTTCGTCCACCTCCGCCCATTCGAACTCGCCGTCCTCGGCATTGACGATGTCCTCGAAGCAGAGCGCGTTTGGCAGGCTCGTCTCAGGCATATGCGCCTGGTCGGTCATCACCACATAAGCCTTCACCTTCGGCAGCTTGTCGGCAATGCCTTCCAGGATCGGCACGAAGGTGAGGTCGAGGAAGATGATCTTATCCTCGGCATGATTGATGATGTAGATGAGCTGTTCGGCGAAGAGGCGCGGGTTCAGCGTGTGGCAAACGGCGCCCATCCCCATGATGCCGTACCAGGCTTCGAGGTGGCGTGCCGTGTTCCAGGCCATCGTGGCGACGATATCGCCTTCGCGGATGCCAAGACGGCTCAGGGCTTGCGCGACCTTGCGGGCCCTCAGATGTACTTCCTTGTAGGTGGTGCGCGTGATCGGCCCCTCGACGGAGCGCGTCACGATTTCCCGGTCGCCGTGAAAGCGGGCGGCATGATCGATAATCGTCGTTACGCGCAGCGGCCAGTCCTGCATCAATCCCTGCATGGGCGTCGTCCCTCATATGTGATTTGACGCCGGGTTTCCCGGCTTAATTTCCCTTTGGAGCGCAGTCTAGTGACATATTTGCGGCCCCACAACGCTCCCATGCGCTGGCGTATTGAACACCTGGAGCGCGGGAATCCTTGCTTCCGCCCGGCGTTGCGCCGTTTAATGCCCGCAAACAGCCAATAAGAGAGCGGGAAGCATCATGACAGAGCTACATTTTCAGTCCGCAAGCGAACTCGGCCGCATGGTTCGCCGCCGCGAGGTGAGCGCCGCCGAGCTGGCCGATCATTTCATTGGGCGCGTCGAGCGGCTCGATCCGAAGATCAACGCCGTCGTCGCGCGCGATTTCCCGCGCGCCCACAAGGCCGCGAAGGCCGCCGACGACGCCCTTGCCAGGGGCCGGCTTTTCGGGCCGCTGCACGGTCTGCCCTTCACCATCAAGGATGCCTATGAAGTCGAGGGGCTCACCTCCACGGGCGGCGCGCCGATCTGGAAGGACCATGTCCCGACGCGCAGCGCCACAGCCATCGACCGCCTGCAACGCGCAGGCGCCATTGTCTTCGGCAAGACCAACGTGCCCTATCTCTCGGGCGATCTTCAGACCTATAACGACATCTACGGCACCACCAATAATCCGTGGAAGCTCGATTGCGGCCCCGGCGGCTCATCGGGCGGTTCGGCAGCGGCGCTCGCCGCCGGTTTCACGGCAGCCGAGTTCGGCTCCGATATCGGCGGCTCGATCCGCACACCCGCCCATCTCTGCGGCGTCTTCGGCCACAAGCCAACCTTCGGCGTCGTGCCGAAACGAGGCCACCTCGCGCCGCCGCCCGGCGCCCTCAGCGAGGGCGATCTTTCCGTCTCCGGCCCCCTTGCCCGCAGCGCCGAGGATCTCGGCCTGCTGCTCGATATCGCCGCCGGGCCGGACTGGGCGGACGCGGGCGGCTGGAAGCTCGACC
>TARA_R110002110_G_scaffold38985_2_pt1 | contig 18974 bp, 17 predicted proteins | sample TARA_R110002110 | Tara Oceans TARA_R110002110 (sample SAMEA4397330) | marine metagenome | biome: Polar Biome; feature: [SRF] surface water layer (ENVO:00010504); material: water (ENVO:00002006), including particulate matter (ENVO:01000060) such as... | depth 5 m
AGAGGATGGGACCAAGTGGCAGAACATGAACATTAGTCCCAAGGTAACCTCGGAGTTCATGAAGCTAGTCGATACAAATTCCAAATCAGCACATAAGGTACAACACCCCAAGTGGGGAGAAGGGTGTATCATCCAAAACGAAGAGACTGGCAAAGTCAAGAGTCACAACAAACCTCATGAGATACCGAAGGACTGGAGCACTGTAACTACCAATCAGATCTTCAATAGGATCATCGATCTCGCATGGAAGAACGGTGAGCCTGGCCTAGCCTTCTGGGATCGTGTTGAAAAAGATTGGGTCTTCAAGAAGAGCGGAAAGTACCGCATCGTTTCTACCAACCCCTGTGGTGAAATTCCACTCGAGGACGGCGGCTCCTGCAACCTAGCCTCTATCAACATAGCACACATGTACAAAGATGGAACGCTAGATTGGGAATGGTTCGCTGACAAGGTAGCAATGGTAGTCCGATTCCTGGACGATGTGGTAGAGGTCAACGAGTTTCCGGTAGAGAAGATAGCACAGGTCAACAAGGAAACCAGGCGTATTGGTGTAGGAGTCATGGGCTTCGCAGACCTGTTATTCCAACTGAAGATACCCTATGACTCTAAGGAAGCTCAAGATTTAGCAAGCGAAATCAGCTACGAGCTATCTGAAACAGCCTATTATGAGTCTAGAGCTCTAGCTGCTACTAAGGGATCATTCCTAGCTTGGGAAGATTCTGACTATGCTTTAGAGAGTAACGAATTCGAAGGAAGCGTACCTACAGCAATGCGAAATGCTTACCGAACCATGATCGCACCAACAGGGACGATCAGCATCATCGCCAACTGCTCCGCCTCCATCGAGCCCATATTCTCCCTGGCGTTCGAGCGTGAGGTCATGAAGGAGAGCGATGGCAGTACCACCAAGATGATGGAGGTCAACCCCAACTTCAAGGCAGCTCTAGAAGGGCTAGCAACAGACCCACACCAAGTTGACCTAGCCATAACTTACACAGCTGAGAATGGCACCATCCGTGGGTTCAAGGGTGAGCTATCTAAGAAAGAAGGCTGGGGCCATCTCGTAGAGGTATTCCAGACCGCTCGAGACGTCAGCATGGAGGGCCACGTCCTCATGCAGGCTGCCTGGCAGAAGCACATCGACCAGGCGTGCAGCAAAACGGTAAATCTTCCAGAAGAAGCAACAGTTGAGGATGTCCGCAGAGCATACATGTTAGCATGGCAAAATGGATGCAAAGGTATTACTGTCTATCGTGACAACAGCAGGGAAGGGGTGGCTGGCCAAACCCAGCCGATGAAGTTGACCAAAAAGACTGATACAACCATCGAGAGCCTAAAAGTAGACTTGAGCTCTGTGGATGATTGGTTCCCAGAGGACAATCTGGCCCGCGGTGAGATATCCGAGGTCCCTGATATCTGCGAAGCAGTCAAGATCAAACAGAACACTCCCATCGGAAAGATTCACGTCAACGTGGTACACGAGGGCGGGGACATCAAGGAAATCTGGGGACAAATAGGCAAGCCAGGGGACCAACCCTCTGCAGATACTGAGGCTATCTGTCGCCTAGCTAGTCTAGTATTACGTCTAGGCGGAGGAATCGATATGGTACTCAAACAGCTCGAGCATATTGGTAGCAGTCTACTTATGCCAACAGCCGAGGGGAAGATAATGTCCATCCCAGATGGGATTGCAGTAGCTATCAAGCGAGCTCGAAGAGAAATTCAAAATTCTTCTGACACCTCGTTGACTAGTAGCACTACTAATCGTACCATTAGGCACCGTGTTGCTAAGGTGTATGCCGAGACGTGTCCAGATTGTGGAGGTAAGCTCCATCGAAACTCGGGTTGCGTGTCCTGTCCCAGCTGTGGCCATAATAGGTGCTAAATAGAATGCTAGAAGAAGAACAAGAAGTAGAACAATGGGATCCCGACATCCCTCATATCAAGGATCAGCTCTCCATCATCAGCAAGCGTCTCCTGTCTCGTATGGCAAAGATGGATCTGACACCACGGATAATTCAGTGTAGATCAGGACTTGCACTAAACTCAGTGAAAACAGCCCTGCTTGGCAAGACCTGCAACGTTGGTACCCTAGCTGCTGTATGTGCAGCCATGAAGTGGTCACTCTTCGACTGCTTTATAGACAAGCCCGCTCCGCAGGAAGTCCCAAAGACAGCCGTCGCAGAGCCTCAATTAATAGCTTCAGCCCCAGTACATCCAGCATCATCCATTCTTGATTGATGCTACCAAGAGGTAGACCAAACATAGGAAAGCAACTACGGGAACTCCTTATCCAACTGAAGGAGGACCCTGAGGCTATTCGTAGACTAATGGATCTGATGTCAGACCGCTTCTACAAGGAAGCATTCAAGAGTCTGCAAGACCACGAAGAAGCAGAGGATGCTGTGAACCTAGCCTTCTTTAAGCTTTGGAACAAGGCCGACCTATATCGACCGGAGAGACCCGCCCTACCTTATGTCCTCTCAGTTATCCGGAACTACTGCCGTGATGTCTGGAGGTCTAGGCAGCGGAAGCCAAAGCCTACGAGTCTGTACGACAATCAGGACCTTCGCTGTCCGACTGATAAGTACCTATAAGCCGACGCACATACATATGGCTGCGGTTTAGCCTTCTAGCTGTAGGCCTTAGTCCATAGAGACGAACCAGCTCCAGAACGTACGCTTTAAAGTACGAACCAGAGCCAGCTAGGATCTTAGACAGACTGGGCGTAGAGCGTATCACCTTCAACAGGCAGTGGCTTCTCCATAGCCTCAGTAAACACCTTGTTCCACGGGTCTACCATATGCGCAGTACTGTACTGTGCTACGTAGTTTTTACCCCGTTGCCCCAGTGCCTTACGCAACTTCTTATCTCGACGGAGACGAAGTACCTGTTGCACAGCATGGTTGGTATCAACAGAAGCACGCATGATACCATGGTGCATCTCAGGCTGATAGGTCACGTTGACTGGTAGACCACCAAACCTAGCGAACTCAGCATGAGAGCTATAGTTTGAAAAAGCTACAGGACAACCAGCAGCCATTGCCTCGAACGGAGGGTTACCAAAACCCTCTCCACCTGAAGGGTAGAACATCATGTCCCAGCAAGACAAGAGGTTAGCCACATCCTGTTTACTAACTCCCACCAAACCATTGGTATTGTTTGTATAGATGGACCGATTAGCGACATTCCACATTCTCTCATGGAGATCTGGATTGTAACCTGGATCATTCTTTGACATGTGGAACCACATATAGAACTTTTCATCTGGTACTCCCTCTTGGATGTTCTCACTCTTGCAGTGCCAACAGTGACTGTAGTCATACCCCATGTCATACAGGGTTAAAATGTCTGTCTGCTTTCGGGACCCAATCACCTTGCTCTTCCCAGCCGAATGGTTCCACTCCTTGGTCGTAATACGTCCACAGTCCTTGCACTCGATGTAGTCTCCGTACACCATATAATGCAGAAGCTCCCAGAGCTTGAAGTTCTGTTTTCGGAACTGGTTCCTACCTAGCCACCCACACAAAAAGGTATCCCTAGCCATCGCGGGAGGTAAAATGTGACTCCGCATATCCTGCACCTGTTCCTCCGTCTTTGAAGGATACATCTCTAATGCAAGAGGGTGATACCTCACACTAATGTCCTTGTTCTTGATCTCAGGGAGACCATCAAGGAGAGTATCCTTCCCAAAATGGCTGAGGGTTACAATCTTGTCGGCTCGAGCCAGCTGCTTACCCCATGTAGTACCCTTGTCACCTTCGAGGTGTCCAAAGTAGGGTTGACCATCCACAGTGTAATAGATAATCAACCTGAACTGATTCCTGATAGGGGAATCAAGAATGTGATCAAAGGTCCACAGGTCACCGTAGCCAAACACAATGTCTGGCTTGATCTTCTCGATCAGACCAGAGAGCGTCTTCTGTCCATACCTATCCTCATGATCAACCTGTGGCCCCTGTGGGGTCTGCTTCATGATCGTAGGGTAGATAGGCCAAGGGACCTGCTCTCTGTTTGTTAGGTGAAACCATCCACACTGATGGATTTCGTACTTGTCCGGATACCGTTCAAGCAAAGGGATGAAGATATTCCTGGTAGTCTCCGCCAGGCCACTGTGCAATGTGGCACTATCAGTATTGATTAGTATTTTTATACGTTTAGACATTATGAAAGTTACCGCTTATTGTCTCCATGTGCATCCCTGATTGTACATACAATCTCGACACGTTCCTGGGTTAGATGTTGGTAGCCAAACCTTTGTTCCTATTCCTCTCTCAAGGCACCGTACCACGGAGAGCACTTGATTCTCGTCAAATGGTTCTACAGTGATGTCTTGAATCTTACCATTACTAAGCTTCAGAAAGGAGTACTTTCTTTTTATTGTTGAAATCCTGTCCGCTCGTAATGCTAGGTCGTAAAATCCAGCGATAAACTTCAGCAGTGGGGACTTGTTAGTACGCGACGCAAAGGCTGTATAATCAAAGAGAAGAATTTGAAGATACTCTTTTGTAGGGCAGTCTTGATTCTTCAGAATGATAGCATCGATGGCCCCATCAACGAAATCTTTTGAGGGCCGGATCTGAATAGGAAAATTGACAGCTATGACAGCATCCTTATCAGATACCAGATCATCTATCCTAACCATCTGCTCTTGCGTAGAAACTAAGTCTTTCCAACTATAGTCAAAGTGATTCTGCCCCCGAACCGTCTGCCAAGCCTTGCTAAGCTGAGCTTTCAGATGGTCGAGCGAAATTGTCTTCCCTTCAGCCTTGCGCATGAGAGAAAATTTGGTAGCCTCAGCCAAAGCTACTACCTTGGCATGGTGCACGTTGAGTGTGGGTTGTCTATCAGAAAACCTTCCACGATACGAGCATTCGAGGTAATCTACCCAATCAGAAAATGTTACCATCAATTAGAGGTACGGAATGTCCGAGAGTTTTGAGAGCCTAACAGCAAAAGGTCGACCATACCTGGTCGAGTATTTGGAGAGCCACGGAGTTGAGTTCACCAAGCGGGGAAAGTTCAGCTGCATCCATCCAGACCATCCAGATACCGATCCGTCAGCCAATATCATACCCACCTCCAATGGAGAGGAGTTCAATTGCTTCGGATGTGGTGCCCATGGTGATATCTATGCTGCAGCACACTACTTAGAGGATAAGCCCCTAATAGGGCCAGGATTTATGTCCGAGAACCTCGAGTACGTGCTCACCAAGATGGGCGTAGAGCACGAGAAAGTCGAGCTAACTGAGGAGCAAGTTAACAAGCTAAAGTTCCATAAACTGCACCAAGCAGTAGTAAACACTATGCTTGAGGAGGACGAGGACGGAGACTTCATTCACCTGGACCTAACCTATGCTGATGAACGAGGATGGGGCAAGGAGATATGCAAGAAACTCATAGTTGGGTCAGTCAGGGATTTTAAGAAATTCTCAGAGTCTGTACAGGCCAAGACTAGCTTGAATTTAGCTGCAATCGAGGACATGGACATCACCAAGGACCTATTTGGTCCTAAGAAATTGACACATGCTATCCGGGACCATACTGGATCAGCTGTAGGATTTGTGGCTCGGACAATCGGCTGGAAGAAGGGGTCTAGCCTACCAAAGTTTAAGAACACCAGCGAGTTCAAGAATCCCTACTACAAAAAGGGTCGCCTACTTTATGGTCTAGATGACGTTCGAAAACTAACTGGGCTACGACTGGACATCTTCGAGGGCTATGGCGACCTGGTCACAGCCAGGCAAGCAGGGCTTAAGACCTGTGCCGCTATGGGAGGCACCGCCTTCACTACAGACCACGCTGACCTGCTGTATGGTCTGGGGTTTCGCCATGTCAACCTAGTTTTTGATGATGACAAGACGGGAAGGAACCTAAGTGAAGCCAATATCAAGAAATTCTCAGGATACTCAGGCCTCAAAGTCACGGTCATGTACCTGCCAGACCTAGGAGATGAGGAGGGACAAAACGATCCAGATTTCTTCATCAGGACCAGAGGCCTCGAGGTATATAGGAAGATCCGTACGGTCGGAGCCTTTGAGTTCAAGCTCAGACAGCACGAGCTTATCCCTGAGTCAGACGAGGCCATCTCCTTCGCCAAGGAGACTTGTAGGCTTATCCTAAACGAGGAGAACCGAATCGAAAGAGCTAGGATGGTCAAGGCTCTCTCAGCAGCCACAGGAGTAGATCGTAAGGATCTCGAGGATGAGATCGAGAGAGTAGAGAGCACTGAGCTAGCATCCATTACAGGACGCTTACAGAAAGCCCTAAAGAACGTCAGGGACCCTGACCAGCTGAGTGATATTCTTGACAAGGCCCGCGGGAACCTGCAGAAAACCTCATCCACCAAGGAGGACAGGTACCAAATGTCCATCGGACAGAGCTTAGAAGCCTGGCAGGGGATCTTCCAAGGAATGGAGATCCAGAAGGCAGGCATGCACGGCTGGATAACAGGCTATGATGTCCTGGATCAAATGCTTGACGGCATCGCCAAGCCCAGCTCTGGTGGTATCTGCTATGGAATAGCTGGAGCTCCACAGCATGGAAAAAGCGCGGCCATGCTCAACATCGGCCTTCGGGTAGCACAGCGAAACCCAGATGCTACAGTACTATACTGGGCTATCGATGACTGCTGTAACTCCATAGCCTACAAGCTAGTAGCTATATTGAGTGGCGTCAGCATCAAGAAAGTCCGCAGGATGTATACGCCAAATGAAGAGGAAGAGCTAGCCATTCAGAAGGCCAAGGCTGAGGTCATGCGCCTGATTGAAGAAGGTCGGCTCGTGTTCAAGGATGATGCGTTTGGAAGATCGAAAGCTAAAGCTGAAAGCTGGATTAAGTACATGCAGGATGAGTACCAAAGAGACATCCTATTCTGCGTGGACAGCCTCCATAACGTCTCTGGTGGTCAGGATATGAGGACCAAACTGATTGAGACCTCCACCTGGCTCAAGGCCATGTGCGCCAAGATGCCACTGTCTGCAATAGCTACTCTAGAGATGGTCAAGGACCGTGGACAGGAAAAGCCCACCCTTCAGAAGATCTCAGAGACAGCCAAGATCGAGTTCGACTTCGACGCCGTGGCTGTAGCCTGGAATGAGACCCAGGGAAAGTACGGAGACATGGATCTAGTCACCGCTAAGTGGGGCGAAGCTGGGGACTGGAAACCGATTATCGAACTCGACTGGCAGAAGAACAAGAGTGCTGCAGGTGAGAAGGGACCGATCTATTTCCATCTTGATCCCTATACAACTGCCTTCAATAATGCTACAAGAACAATCGAGGGCCTGGAACCGTCCAAGCCTCTGATCTCTGATATGGGCAAAGGCGCTACGGTGATGATTGAGAACCAGAAGGATATAAAGGGAGGATTAGTTGCCTCTAAACCTAAGACCGGACCCAAGGTTACCTTGCGTACCACCAGTAAGACAACATGAACGAACTCAGCCAAAGACTCTTCCAGGCCTTCCAAAATCCTACACTTCTATCGGATAGGCCATCCACCTCAAACTATCCAAGCTCAGCCAGCCAGTTTGTCATGCGTCCTAATGGTGCGAAGCAACTAATTGGCAACTGTAACAGGGAACAATGGTACCGTCGCACAGGCATCAAACCTACTGAGGGAGGAAATTCCAACTGGAGTCTAGCAGCTGTCCAAGGGGACTACTTACATGAGATGATGAGCGACCTCATAGTAACACATGGTGTAGCTATGGGATTGCAGCAACTTGGTAAAGAGACAAGCCTTTACGACGAAGAAATCAAACTATCAGGCCGATGTGATTACCTGGCCTGGGATCTCAAAGATGACGAGCCTGTCGGTATCGAGTTCAAGTCAGTTGGAGACTGGAAGTCGAAACATTGTCTGGAAGAGCCAGCTGAGGAGCATATCTTGCAGTCAATGCTATACCTAGACTACTATCAGCGGAAGATCCCTGAGAATCAGACACAGATCAACAAATGGTACATCTGGTATGTTGCTAGAGGCGAAGGCTGGCACCTAAAGGGCGCCAAGCAGCTCTCCCCCTTCGTCCAGCTGTGGGACTTCTACATTACTCTAGATAATGATGGTGTCCCAACTGTCCACACACCACGTGGACCGATCAAATATAATCACCTCAGTATCTCAGCTATCAAAGAGAGGTTCGTAGATCTAAATAAGGCTATCGAGGAAAACTCAATTCCAGAGCGAGACTGTGTAAAGCAATATAGTGAGGAATCTATTGTGGGCATGTACAAGGCCGACATGATACCTCTCAAAGGACAAAAAGGCACCATAGAAAAATGGTTAGGTAACGGAGCAGAGAAAGGCAAACTAGGACTAGAGATGGGCGACGCTCAATGTAGATTCTGTGGATGGACGAGCCTATGTTGGGATCTTCCATGTAAACCATCTCAACCTAAGTTCAATCTACCAGCAGCCAAGAAAGAAGACCCACAGGAGGAGCACAAGCAAGATATGTCTATTCTATGAAAGGTAGCTACAACTCGCAAATCTATCAGACCGGAAGGTATAAGGCAGACCCACAAATAAGAACTATAACCGACCGAGCCCAATGGGCAATTGTAAACCGAAAGCACAAGCTGGTCTACCATAAAGACGGATACAACCTTCTGTTTGCACGGAAGAGGGACGCAGAAGCATGGCTAAGCACATACCGCCAGGAAATTCCGGAGGACTGGAGAGTCCTTCGGGTGGACACCTCCATTACCGAAGTGTCGTAATAGTAATCCCACCAGTACTAGATGAAGATGGCAACATCCTCTCCTTACTAAACGAGATCGATGAATACAGCTACTTTATTCATAGACTTCTAGACTCTATTAGTATCTATCAGTCTATCGAATTCCTCGAAGAATCTGTCAAAATTCTAGACGTCTCGGACTTACAGCTCAGCTTTACCGAAGAAGAAGATCTTCTAATCTACCATAAGATCCTTGACAGAATCGTCCGAAGAATGAATAAACCTCTTGTCTGTATGTCAACCTCTAGTAAAAGTATCGAGTCAGCAGTGCCTGATATAATTCTAGCTGAAGAGACAGAAGCCAGCGTGAATGTAGACGTAGCACTATTCAATGTACCAGACCCCCAATACGTCTGGGACGAAGTTACCCAAGGAGTCTCCTATCTTGTAAGTAGGGACTCCATAAAGTACCAGGCAAGAAACATCATAGAACATGCTAACAAGGGACCACTCATGAGCTCCCTAGAAATACTTGAACCCGTCATAACTAAGTTAGAAGCAAAGAGATACCAATGAAACAGGCTAAAGACGAAAACACGCTTGCCGCTACAACCAAAGGAAAGATCATAACATGCCAGACGGAAAAGACCTCCGAATAGAGTGGCGAGGAGAAATCCTCTCTGATATCGGGTATGGTCTACAAGCTAGACGCATACTCAAGCCCCTAATAGATGCTGGAGTAGATGTCAAGCTAATTCAAGCTGAACATTACATACCAGAGGAACGTCAAATCAAGGACCTCTTCTGGCTCGAGCAGTTAGAGAAAAGTAAAGACAAAGAAGATGCTCCGATACGTATCTGCTATGAGATCCCCCCTGTCGCAGAATACAAGAAAGATGCCTTCAATATCTGCTACGCTATGTGGGAAAGCAATAAGTATCCGCGGGAATGGATTGGTAAGATCAATGGCGGCCAGGCATTTATAGCTGGCTGTCCTGGTCTCATCGACTCAGCTAAGAACGCAGGAGTCAAGGTACCCATTGGCTGTATCATGCCACCTCTCGATACTGATGTCTGGTGCCCTGAGGGCCCTAAGACAGGCATCGCAGGAGTAGAGTCTGACAACATTGTCTTTATGGTTAATGCCAACTGGATCCCGCGGAAAAACTTCGGGGACCTGATGACTGCCTTCTGTTGTGCCTTCAGTGGCGTTAAGGATGTGGTCCTAGTAATAAAAACCTGGGGCGGAAACAACTCCGCAGAGTTCAAGAAGCAAATCAAGGATAACGTCCATAACAAGCTCAACGGTCTACACCACATAGACAGGCCTAAGGTACTGATCATCAGTGACCTCCTACCTGAGGAGCAGATCATCAAGCTCATGCGACGAGCTGATGTATACACTACAGTAAGCCACGGTGAAGGATTTGACCTACCTATGGTCCAAGCCATGTCACTAGGAAAGATTTGTGTAGCAACCAGATTCCTAGGTCATGACTACTATATGACCGAGCGAAACAGCATAGCTGTAGACTACAGCCTCATGCCAATAGTCGACGCTCAGGCACCGGGCTATACTGCAGACCAGATGTGGTCTCGCCCCAATATGGAACACTACATGGAGTGTCTGCAGAGAGCCTATAAAATGGTCAAGGACAAGAGCGGCCAACTAGAAGACATGCAAGAACATGCTAGAAGTACTATCCAGACCAAGTTCAACAACGACACAATCACAGAAGACGTTATCAAGACCATCAGGACACTGGCCAAGCCAGCCTTAGAAAGAGAATGTTCAAAAGCCTGAGGCAGACATTGACGCAGGCATTTACATCGAATACTATACATCCCTCAAGAACATTCTAGACCTCATCAAAAGTAGCCAATAATGGACCTCAGTATCATCTTCCGATCTTGTGACACAGTTGACTGCTTCTCCGGAAGAGAACGCATAGTCACCGCCACCAAACAAGAGCTGATACTAAGATCCTTGAACTCCCTGTTACGGTCTATGGCTGTAGCAAACTCTTGCTACGGTGAAGACAGCAAAGATGAGCTCGAGATGGATCTCACCATCATTGATGACCACTCCACTGATGAGACACAGGACTATATGGATAAGTTATGCAGATCATGGGGGTACAACCCCAAAATGCTGCAGGTAGAAGGAGAAGGAAATGGTGACTCCCTCAAGACAAACTACGAGTGGGGACTGGAACAGGGAAAATCCCTACTCTTTTTCGTCGAAGATGACTACATCCACCATTCCGACATGCTCCTGGAAAGTCTAGAGTTCTACGCTAACAACGTAGGAGTTCGACCAGGTATGGATGACATGGTAGTTCACCCCTGTGACTACCCAGACCGATACTACCAGTCGCTCCACACCTCTTGGATTCTACCAGGCAAGGCTCGACACTGGAGAAGCATTAGGCAAACTACCTGTACATTCCTTATGTCCCGCAATACCCTCGAGGAGCACTGGGACAAATACATGGGCTTTACTCAGTATGGTAAAGATCCTGGCGTGACTGAGGACACTACCATAAACCGTGTCTACGACAAGGTCAACTGTTTCTCACCCATGCCAACCCTCTCTCTGCACCTACAATTCGACACTTGCATCTCCCCCTTCACTGACTGGGAAGCATGGTGGGAAGCCAACAAGGTAGACCTAGATGAACTTAGTATTGGGAGCGGTGGATTGCATCCATCCATATTTAGCACTGAAAGCTCTCCTAAGATCACAGAGTGAACTGGGAGATGTAAAGGCCAAACTCTTCACACATGTAGATATTGAGGTACCACTCTCTATCGAAGTAGTGAAGATCGAGGAGCTTAAAAGCGGGGAGGCAGTGAGCAAATGGATGCTACTCGAGTACGCAAAGTACATTAGAGAAGATCAGCACTTACTCAATATCCAGGCTGACGGGTTCGTAGTCAATGGTGACTCCTGGACTGACGAGTTTCTGGACTATGACTACATTGGAGCACCTTGGAAACTCCACCCACACCATGAGTGGCCTCCCTTCCCCAATGTCACTGTCGAAAATCAGATAGGCAATGGAGGATTCTCTCTCAGAAGCCATAAACTTATGTCCGTGGTGTCCAAGATATTCTACCTAGCCCTTGAGTCTAAGCAAGTCGCAAACTCTTTAGAGTACCACCCGGAAGACTGCTGGATCTGTAGAACACAAGGTGCTAAACTCCGTAAAATGGGGCTTAAATTTGCCCCTTACGAGCTTGCAACCAAGTTTTCAGTTGAAAATGGACCCATTAAGAGCCAACTTGGTTTTCATGGTAAGGAGACCATGAACATGAACCCCAACAGGACAGAGCTGTGAACAAACAGTACAAGCCCTCACCACCGACTATGATAGTTACTACATAACGGCGGACCGAAATGAGTAAGAAACAGCAAGAGCTAATTGACCACATTGAGGACTCAATCCTCAAGGCAGAAGCCAACGAGTCGAAGCTACCACGGTCAGTCCTGCATGATATCCATGGTATGTCCACGCACAAGACCCGTGCCTTCATGAACAACCTAGTCAACATACCAGGCGGCAGGTACCTTGAGATAGGATCATGGAAGGGCTCTACTTTAATCTCGGCCTGCTACGATAACGATCTAAAGGAGGCCATCTCCATTGAGAACTGGTCCGAACCTCATGGTGATGCCAACAAAAACTTCAAGGGGAAGTTCTTTGACAATATGCTGGACCATGCAGAGCACATGCCTACCATGTCAATAATCGACAAGAGCTGCTGGGAAGTAGATCCTAACAGCATAGGTCCAGTAGATGTCTACTTCTATGATGGTGAGAGCACTAAGGACTCACAGGCCAGAGCCTTTACACACTTTAAGCCCTGCATCACTGAGAAGACCATCGTCATTATTGACGACTGGGAGTTCAGGAATGGGGAGATGGTACAGCCAGGTACCAGACAAGGTATCAAGGAGGCTGGTTTCGAGGTGGCCCACGAGAGGATCATCCACACTGGTGACAGCTGGTGGTTTGGCTTTGCAATATTCCTGCTGAAATGAAAATCTTAATGTTCAACCATCACCCGGACGTATTACACTACGCCTGGCGTGCCTTCACTGAGCTCGGACACGAGGTAGAACTCGCCACTGAGAAGCTCACCAAAGATATTGGTTTCCAGTACACTAGTACTAAGGACAACAAGTTCGAGGTAGTGGATCAACTGTTTGAGCCCGGAAAACTGTTCGCAGACATGAAAGACGCCAAGTTCTGCAAGCCCACAGCCAACCCTCGAGAGTATGACCTTGTCTGGGCCATGCTTCCAGAGATCACTAGCCTCAGAGCCTATGGAGTTGATACCTGGTACGACTGTCAAATGCAGGGAACTCTAAGGACGGGGCAGATCCAGTCCCTGCCAGGAATCAAGACCTGCAACCACCCCGACGCTGCGGACTTCAACTTCAAGTGGCTCCCTAACTGGACCAACCACCAACCAGATATCATCGAACCCACATATGTCACACAATTGATAACTGAGCTCAACTTGGTCGATACTACCCCAGAGCTCATGGAGCTCAAGAAGACTAACAAAATCCCAGTCAAGATCCACGGTGGCAAAGATTGTCCAGACGGATTTATCCGAGACATCAATGTTCTGCCGCACACCGCCTTGTTGGTCCACAATAAGGACTTCGGGTGCAACTGCTACGCTGTGTGCAAGGCCCTCGACATGGGAATCCCTGTGTACATGTCTCGTAAGACCAAGACTCGGATCGGATTTGATGACCTACCAGACGAACTCTTCCTATTTCAAGAGGAGTACAGCATAGCCGACGCTTATAAGATAGTAGTAGACGGCAAGTACGATCACCACCAAATCCAGGAGACGTACCGCTCTATCTACACGCTCGAACGCACAGTTAAAGCAGCAGAGAAGATCCTAGAGGAAGCAGGACTACTAGTATGACAACCTTAGCACAGCTAACAATGAACGCCGGGGACGGTATCCCTGGATCAGTCCTCAAGTGGAACCTTGAGAGAAATGCACATAAATTTGATAGGGTGCTGATAGTAGATGGGCAGCTGACTGATAAGGCCAGCAAATACTACGGTCAGTTTCCTAACCTGGAGGCCCTAGACTCTCCGTGGAAGGACAACCATGCACCGCAGTACCAGCGGTTCACTGACGAACTCGAGGATGGGGAGTGGTGTCTCTATCTAGACGATGATGAGGCTCCCAGTGATAACCTGATCCGCCTGTGTGCTGAGATCAAGGGTGTAACCGAAGCAAAGCCCGACCTCAATGACGTCAACATAGTGATCCTACCCAGCATCCTATACATCACAGAAGATGGGCTCAGGCACTATCGCGCACTGCACAAGCCCTTCCCTGAGGACTCCCGAAATGGAGGACACACGAAGCCTGTCCTTTTCAAGAAAGCAGATTCACTCATTTTTTTGACCTCTCCGCCACCGAGTGCTCACGTCACTCCGTCACACGGAGGAGCTCAGAAAGCAATATATGCTAGTGGGGGCTGGTACTACCACTTCAAGAGCGCCGAGGCCTATGTCATTAATGACTGCCTATTTGCTCTAATGAACCCTAAAGCTGAACGATACACAGATGAAGAGGCAGCTGACTTCGAGGAAGCTCTGAACGACTCCAAAATCCACACCATGCAAGAGTTCCGTGAGGCCACAGAAGAAGGCACATGGAGTCAGAAGCTAATTGATTTCGCCTACGCCAACCAAGACCAGACCGACAGGCCCATCTCCAGACTATGGTGGTGGTATGCTGTCATCTGTCACCCAGAAAAGAATACTAACGCTAATCTGACCTGGGAAAAAGTTGTTGAAACTGCACTAGCCGACGAGTGGCACTGTACCTACCAAGAGAGCAAGAAAGCAGCCCTCCTTCAAGAGTCTATGGGGGGAAAACTGGCCCTCCAGACCATCGACTTCATTGATGTCCCGTCTACTACGCGGAGAATGGCCCTTGTCTAACGTCTACGACTGCTTCATGTTCTTCAATGAAATCGACCTGGTCGAGCTCAGGATCCGAGAACTAGAGTCCGTAGTAGACTACTTCGTTATAGTAGAAGCCGCGTACACACACACTAACAAGTCCAAGGACTATTTCTTCGGTAAAGAAGTAGCTTCTGGGAAATACGATGATCTTATAAAGAAAATCAGGTATATAACAGTCCCTACATTTCCAGAGGGGTTGACCAGCCTACAACGAGAGAACTATCAGAGAGATCAGATAGCGGAAGGGATCGAGGATTTCGAAGAAGGCGATGTTATCATGATTTCTGACCTCGACGAGATACCTAGTGTAGAAACAGTGACGCACTACATGGCTAAAGAGCAGGAGCCTCTAGTAGTAGATCAAGATTACTACTGCTACTACTTGAACTGTAAGACTCCCCACAGCTGGAAGGGCACAGTTATGATACGAGGTATCAGTGCTCATAGCCTCAGCCCACAGTTCTTTCGAGATAGGAAGGATAGTCTGCGCAGCTTTGGTAAGGGCTGGCACTTTGGCTACATGGGAGGACTAGAAAGGATCAAGAAAAAGATAGTATCCTTCCTACACGAAGAGTTTTCCGAGCTCAGTGAAGAGTACATACAACATAAGCTTAATAATAAACAGGACCTATATCAGGAAGTCGACTTCGAGGTTGTCCCCTTGACGCAAGAGCTTCCAGGTTATCTACTAGACAACCAAGAAAAGTTCGAACACCTACTACACGCATATGAATAAGCTAGCCGTCTACACAGCCTGCATCGGGAACCGATCCAAGCTACAGGAACATACCGCGAGTGACCTAGATACTGACTACATCGCCTTTCTTAATCCTGAGCCCCGAAGGGAGATGGAGACCTGGGACACCCATAATGGTGGCCTAGTCACTGGTCACTCCTTCAGACAGGAACCTGACTGGCCTAGGTTAACAGCTAGATGCTGGAAGTCATCCCCTCATGACGTATTTCCTGACCATGAGTACTGGCTGTGGATCGATGGATCCATGAAGTTGATCAAATCTCCTCGAGATGACATCGAAAAGCTAATGGGAGACGCCGATCTAGTAGGATACCAGCACCCCCGCCGGAACTGTATCTATGAAGAAATCAAGACCTGCCGTGGAGACCGTATCGAGACCTTCCAAGCTCGAGACCATCTTGATGTCCTGGATAGGTGTGAAAAGAAGTACCGTGAAGAAGGCATGCCAGAGAACTGGGGCCTCATTGAAAATGGTTTCCTCCTACGGCGCAACAATGCAGCAATCGTTGAGTTCAACAGGCTATGGACACGTGAAATAGTGGAAACCAGTACTGAAGATCAGATGGTCATGATGTACTGCCTCTGGAAGACAGGCCTAAAGTGGAAAGCCTTGGAAGGAGACGCCACTAACAACGAGTACATTGAATGGGCAGGACATGTAGGAACTCGATGAAGAAGAAGAGATTTTGGTTCCACTATAATAAACCAGCCTCTAGAAAGAGAGGCAAGCCCCAAATAACTGTTCACTGGAGGGGAAAATGCCTGATAGTGGACAACTTGAAGTGTGAAGTACCTACCGAGGGACACATTCAAAATCAGCAACCACTATTCGTAGTTCGTGGGTGGGCTGAGAAAATCAAGATCAAGAATCAAGTAGCACATATAGTCTAATGGCAAAATTACTATTTACCCTAATAGGAGCCTCGTCCCCAGGAACAAAGCCTCTAAATACTTCACTCCTGTCAGCTGTAGCAGAAAGAGGCGGACATGAAACTGCCCTGTTCGACACTACCTTTATGGATCTTGGCTTCGAACTGGATACTGAGGTGTCCAATAAGATCAGCCAATTCAAGAAGATTGACTATGACAGGTATAACCTAGTCCGAGACTCCAATATCAACTGGAAGAAGGAGTTCATTCGAGTACTAAAAGAAGAGAAGCCCGACATCATTTGTGCCAGTGCAATGTCGGATATGTTCTACTACACTGTTAAGTTCCTCACCTACATGAAGGAGGAGGGGTACGACATCCCAGTCATCTGTGGTGGTATCCACCCCACCCTACAACCAGACGATGCTATCAGTCATGACTGTGTAGACTATATTGTGATAGGTGAGGGAGAGGATGTCCTACTGCCACTAGTAGACAGTATCCTGGACAAAGAGGATCCTTCCTACATGACCAAGGTCCCAGTATGGTATAAGAAGGACGGAAAGATAGTCAAGACCCTAGGTAATTCCCTTGTAGACCTAGACGGCCTGCCTGTTCTGAACTATGAGTTCTATGATAACCGACAGTTCCTACGACAATTTGAAGGTAAGGTCCTTCGTAGCGGTGATGTGCAGACCATGCGTGGCTGTCCACGTAGATGTACTTACTGTGCTAACGCTGAGCTCAATAAGGTCTACCAAACCATGGAAGGGTGGACAGGATGGCGGGTCTTCACCCCTGAACGGTTCGTAGAGGAGGCTGAGTACCTAGTCAAGAAGCACAAGCTTGAGTTCTTCAAGTTCTTCGACGAGGACATGCTACTCCGACCTGAAGAGGACTTCGCTGCTCTCTCTGAGCTGTACAAGAAAAAGGTAGGCATCCCCTTCACCATGCAGACTCACCCAGGTACAGTCACCAAGAAGAAGGTGGAACTGCTGAAGGACATGAACTGTGCCAGCATGACCATCTCTATGGAATGTGGAAACAATCACTACCGCATGCATGAGCTGAAACGCAGGTACACCAACGAAAAGTTCATCGAAACCATTAATCTAGTCAAGGACGCAGGCATACCCAGAGTCACAGCTCTAACTATGATCGGACTACCTATGGAATCCAGGAAGATGATCTTCGAGACTATAGACCTAGCCCGCCAATCCAAACCTACACATACCAACGCGAACATCTTCTTCCCCTATCTAGGTACCCCTTTGGGTGAAAAGACAGTGGAGCTAGGCTACGCCAATAAGACAGAGATCCGAATTTCTAAGTTCGATGCCTCAAGGACTCTATTAGACATGCCACAAATAGACTCTGAGGACATAGAGAATATCCGTAAGTTGTGGAGCTTCTATGTAACCTGGCCCAAGTTCATGTACCCGTTGTTCCGCTGGCTAGAGAAGGACACGACCATACGAAGATCTATACTCAGCGTCCTTCGCAAGATCGAATATGCCATTAAACCCTTCAAGAAATGCACAGCGTAGACGAAAAAATCTCCCTCGCATGCAATCCTATCACCAACAAGGAGATAGACGAGCTCTGTGAGTGGCTAAAGAAGTACCCCAGGCTCACCAAAGGTGGCGTAACAGTAGCCTATGAGGCCGCCTGGTCTCAGTACCTAGGCTGTAAGCACTCCGTATTCGTCAATTCAGGGTCATCAGCTAACTTGCTGATGCTTTATACTCTAATGATGAGCAAGGAGATAAAGCCAGGAGATAAGGTGGTAGTGCCAGCTCTAAGCTGGGCTACCGATCTAGCACCAGTCATACAGCTAGGTCTAGAACCTATCCTATGTGACTGCAACCTAAAGGACCTCTCTATTGATGTGAACCACTTCACTAAGATCATCAATGAAGAGAGACCAAAAGCATTGATGCTAGTCTCCGTCATGGGACTGTGCCCAGACATGATGGAAATCACATCATTGTGTACTCACAACGACATCCTCCTTCTAGAGGACACATGTGAGTCTCTAGGCTCTGCAGATGGCACCATGAAACTGGGCACCTTTGGTCAGATGTCCTCCTTCTCTACCTACTACGGACACCACTTGTCTACTATTGAGGGAGGGATGGTCTGTACCGATGATCCAGAATACTACGACCTACTATTAATGCTCCGTAGTCATGGATGGTCAAGAGATCTCTCTCCAAAGAAGCAGAAGCAGCTAGCAGACCAATGGGGAGGCTCAGACTTCCAGAACATGTTCGCATTCTACGTTCCTGGATTTAACCTGAGATCTACTGACTTACAGGCCTTCATTGGGCTACAGCAGCTAGAGAAAGTAGAAGACGTAGTCCAAGGACGATGGGAAGCCTACACAGAGTACCGACGTAAATTCAAAGCAGCTGGTATGTGGGTACCTGAGCCTTCAGCAAACAGTATCAACTCAAGCATGGGATATCCTCTCCTTGTTACTAACAGAGACGAGATAGTAGCTAAGCTTCAAGCCAGCGATATAGAATGTAGGCCTATCATCTGTGGCTCTATGGCTAACCAACCTATGTATAGGGAGAGATACGGCACAGCTGAGGTTGAGAATTCAAAGATTGTAGATGATAAGGGACTGTACATCCCCTCACATGATGG
>TARA_R110002110_G_scaffold165165_2_pt1 | contig 18946 bp, 18 predicted proteins | sample TARA_R110002110 | Tara Oceans TARA_R110002110 (sample SAMEA4397330) | marine metagenome | biome: Polar Biome; feature: [SRF] surface water layer (ENVO:00010504); material: water (ENVO:00002006), including particulate matter (ENVO:01000060) such as... | depth 5 m
GAAGACGCTTACGACTGGACCGGCCCATACATTGAAGATGTTCAGATTGCCGGAACACTGGCTGCCGGTAATAAATACGAGTACGTTGCGCTTACAAATGTTACTGGTGCATCGCTCGATCAAAGCTATGTAGGAAGAGTTTTGACTGCACTTCGAGCCGGCAATCAAACCATGTTGTTTTGGATTGCCTCCGTAACCGATTCCACCACCGCCACTTTGTATTGTGCCGGCTGGTCAAATAATGTGACTTCTACAATCCCGGATGGAGCCACTACTTTTTCACTGAAGAAGATAGCCACCAGACCCGGTGTCCCAACAGAAGAGGTTTACGCTCCTGCGGTGGCCGGCTCCGCTAATGTTCTTTCGGGTGATTTCACGCTTCATTCCAGGGTTTCAAATGTTCTTCCAAACGGTCATGTAACCGCATTCGATGGAACTGGCGGCACCGCTACTTTGGGTGGCTCCGTTTTCGTAGCCGGCGGGGCTGGCCGTGCAACCTCCTCGGCAAACGCAAATACTTATAGTTGTACAGGCTCCACTGACCGGGCTTATTTCGGCCCAACTTTCAACTGGGGATATGGATATTCGTTAGGTACTGGATTTCCAACGTGCGGAGCAAGTCACCAGGGCCGTGTCTTTTTGTCTGGCTTCAAAGATGACATTCAGAATGTTTTGAGCGGTAGCAGGACCGGACTTCCCGACGACTTTATTCTCGGAGCCAACGATGACGATGCCCTTCTTTTTAAAATCGCCAACAATGTGGGCAATGGTATTCGGTGGATGGTTTCGCAACAGGATTTATTGATAGGTACGGAGCTGGCTGAGTTCAAAATGAGCGGCCAGCCGCTAACCCCTACTCAGGTGGGCGTAGACCTACAGAGCACCTATGGTAGCAAGGTGGCAATGCCATCACAGATTGGCTACACAACTTTGTTTATTACGAGAGATGGAAAAGGTATTCGAGAGCTAGGGTACAACGATGTTTCTCAGAGATACCAGAGTTCTGACTTAACGGATTTCGCCAGTCATCTCTGGGAGGGACACACCCGAGGGACAACTACGTATCCAGCTCGGGAAATCGAGCGAGTCGTAATGACTTCTTCTCCAGATATGTGTCTTTTTGCACAGGGTGGTAGTGCCCTGGACATTTTGACTTACAGAAAAGAAAGCCAAGTACTCGGCTGGAGTCCTACCAATCTTCAGAATGTCACTGGTACCGACAACATAAGCGATGTTGCAGTGCTTCCTGGCTATCCAAGCGGAACCCCCGACCGTGTGTACATGGTTACCAACCGCCTCAAGGGTACTGACGAATCTGACAACAAAAGATGCGTGGAATACCTGACTGATTCAGCGGTTTTGGATTCAGAAATAACAGCAAACTCTTCAAGTGGATCAAGCCCCACAATTTCAGGACTTGGACACCTCGCTGGTCGAACAGTACAGGCTTTAGGAGCCGGAGGTTTTTACCTTGGCGAGTTTGATGTATCTGCCGCCGGCATAATTACCCTTCTTGGGTACACTGGGGTTATCGCTAGCGTTCAGGTTGGACTTCCTTTCACCTTCAAAGCAACCCCAGCGGTACAAGAAATCCAGGGTCGCCACGGATACACGCATGGACACAAGCGAAACTACGATCGAGCCATCCTTTTCCTGAACAAGTCTAGAGGTGTCGCTGTCGCTGGATATGATTTGCAGACGCTTCCACTTGCTGGTGGTGCTCTACCGGATTCGATGGATGGATGGACGACCGTGCCAGTACTGGGCCTGTACGGGACTAGCCCAGATTTAGAAATAACACACAACAATCCATACACGATTGAGATGCAGAGCATTTCGATCGAGGTTAGTTACTCAGATTAGGGGGCAAAATGCCTTGGGATATAATTATGTGGATGCTTTCGGGCCTCAGTGCTGGAACTTCTCTTTACGCCGGCCACGAGGAAGAGAAAGCCGCCAAAGCCCAAGCCTACGAATCCGAGCGTGTAGGTAAAGAGAAGTCGAAGCAGGTGCAGGAGAAAGGACGTAGAGTTCGAGGCCAGCAACGTGCTGGATTTGGTGCTGCCCAGGTAGACACTTCTACGGGAACTCCCATGGAAGTTGTCCTTGAAACCTTGTCCGCACAGATAAGAGAAGACGAGTCTGTTCTTAAAAGTGCAAAGACAGAATCCCAAGCTTACAAACGAAGAGGTCGGTTGGCGCGTTATGGTTCTTACGGTGATGCTGCTGGTGCTTTTGGCTATCCAGTTGGAAACTCGATTGAAACAACAGATTGAAGATTAGTAGGTAAAATGGCAATTAACATCCCCCGCAGTCAGATTTCTCAGGCTGCTGCACAAAGAAGAACGCTGCTTCCAGCTTCAGAAGCGGGGGCTGCGCTTCGTGGTTTCGGTCGTCTGTTCGAGCAAGGAGCAAAACTCGCTGGTGGTATGCTCAATAAGCAACTACAGCAGGAGCACAAGCTCTGGGCTGAAGAAAGCAAAATCAAGTTCGAGGGATTAGAAGATCAATACCTCCAGACTTTGAATGCCATTGGTACAGAGGAAGATCTTGGAGACATGGATAGGGAGGCGAGTATATGGGGGGCATGGCACGATCACGTTGACGCACTAGAGTCTGCCGGCCTTGAAGCTGCTGCCCAACTTTCTCCCAGGTCACAGCGCAGGATTCAAAAAGAACTAACCAACACGACGCGCATCATGCGAGAGAACCCAGGATCAGCCCTTCGTGAGTCCAACAACACTGTAGAACTGGCTCAACTTGATTTTTCTAACCAGCGGGCACTAAACAACTATTCAGGGATTCCAAAGGAGGGCGTAGGATCTCGCGCTGCCTTGGATATTGCTCGTGCAAATGACATGGTGCGCCGCCGGGTCATCACATCCGACAGGCTGAGTCAGGTGTTGACCACTACTTTAAATGGTGCGCGAGCTGCCTACTTCTCAGAGGGGTATCAGGGCCGGATTGACTTTGCACTTCAGATTTTTGGAGATCCAGGTTCTGGTGGATTGTCTGACCTTCCCGAATCGGTCAAGAAAAGAGAACGAGTCAACATACTGGAAAATCGAGATCGGTATATTGACGCAACCGACATACTTACTCCCAAATGGGGTGCCTATGTGCAGGAGCCACAGAGCCAGGTCGGTCAGATAGCCGGTCATTTCCCTATGATTTCTGGAGCCATCGCATACGAGCCACCAAAACGAGACTGGCAGTCGGTTGACGCATTCCAACAATTGCTCCACGTTAACGGATATACTCATGAGGCAAACAAACTCCTCGCTGAGACTGCCGTTGCAAGAAAACATCAAGCCAGAATCGACAACGCGGGAGTCGATGCTGCTAATGTAATTGAAGGTTTCATTGCGCCGGGCTTCACTCATCTGAGTGTGCTCAATAACATCGTTTCCAGCCCTGAAGCTTTAGATGATGCTATATCTCAAGCACCAGCCACCGTCTTCCGAGGGCTGATGCGAGATACAGAACAAGCGACAAAAGTCTTTACCGCTATCAACAACCACTTTGGCGGCCTTCTTCCTGAGTTTAGTAAACAACTCAACAACTTGATGGCCGAGGACGACCTCAATGCTTGGGAGGTCGCATCCCACTTGCTTGGTCGTGGCATCGATTCCCCCAATGCGATCGCGACTCTCCAGATTGGTGATAAACCCTTCACTTTTGCCGATGAAGTCATCCAAGATATCGTCGCCTACAACGCCTTTCGTGCTGTAGACCATCCACCTATCTCTGCGTTGAGTGCTACAAGGACTGATATTGACGAGAAACTGTTATCCGAGCCAACGGGAACAAACGAAAGAACAACCCTCCGCTCAAAACCAGAGTACATCTTTAACTATCTTAAAAATAACCCTGCCACTCAGGGTTATGACACTAACCAACTGAATGTACTAGCCAATAATGTGGCTGCTTACCAAGAACCAGCATTGCGACGAGTCGCAGGGGATTCTGGGTTGTCTGGACTAAGCCATTCGAGAAAAAAAGACTTGGTTATCGACATGGCTGCCAAGCAATTTCTAAACCGATATGAACCGATCGACTTCAACGACCAGAAGCTCGCGTGGCAAGTGCGGCTACCGGCTAACCAAAGACAGAACAGTCGAGGAGAAGGTGCTCCGACCCGGGCGTGGATGGTCGATAGTCTTGTGGACCTCTTGATGGAATCGAAAGAAAACTTTCGCGATAAATCCTTCAGTCAAATGACTAGAGAAACTATCGTGAAAGATGTAATCCCCTTCATCTCTGTTGTTCCATACAACGACGATGACGAGATGAGAGATGATTCAGGAATCTCAAAATACAAGGTTATGATTAACAATCCCGATGGGGAGGTAGGGGATACTGGGTATTTCAAAAACAGTCTGGGTTATAATCTTATCTTTCAACCTGACTACCGAAGCTCCATGGTCGGCATGATGTCAGAGTACCCAACATATTTAGGTGTAACAGAAGAAATCGCCCCAGAAGATCGGGACACCAGAGCTGAAGTTACTGCAATAGCAGCTCAACAGATTGTCAGCGGTGGTATTCCAGATAAATACTTTAACCCCGGAACTTTTGGTGGGTTTGCCGAGAGAGTCTTCGATACTACTGCTGAATATTTAGGTAACCAAGCCGGCGGTATCGGGCACGAGCTAGTGACTTCGGCAGAACTTATCGGTATGGCCTTTTTAACGCTTGGTTTAGAGGAAGGTGCAACCTTCGAGTCTACTCGTCAAGCAATGCTTGCTCACGCAAAAAAGCGCGAAGAAGACTACGCTGCAATCGATCGGGATATGGAGAATACTATCGGGTTCCAGTCCGGCGAGTGGTTTGAGTCTTGGGCCTCGTCTAAAATTCTTCAGAGTCCAAAGTATAGAGACAGATTCTTTAATGAGCTCCTACCATCAGTAGTGAGGGATTTCTCTCCTCAAATCACCACCGATGAAGAGGTGGATGTCCCTCTTATTGGACGGACGAAGGTTCGTCCAAGAATTCAACGGGTCTGGAAGCGATTGAGAAAGTTAGCTCGGGGCGATATTTCTGTTGAACCCGGACGAGCTGAAGGAGCAGACTATGACCTACCCGGTGGTCGTGACTCATTTACCGGAGAGGCTATACCACCACAAACACCCACAGACCTAAAGGGTGATGATGAGTACTATGCGATGATCACGCAAATAGCTTTTGAAATGTTGGAGAAGGAAGTGCAACTGGATATCCAAGACGACACTCGTGCGTTCATGGATATGTATGAAAGCGATATCGCCGGCCCGAGGCTAGAGTCTTACTACTTCACTCCAGATACTTTAAGAAGTCGGGTGGAAAACGAAGCACATCTAGCATTGAGATGGACACCACCTCCGCTGCCGCCGGTTGCTGCTGAAGATGCAGACATGGGCCTTGGGCAACCCTCGGCTGGCGCACTTCGTTTTGCGAACCGAGAAGGCGCGGTGGTCGTACCCAAAGGATTCAAGGGTTCTGGATTCGGAGAAGGTCCACTCATTCCTGAAGAAGTTGTAGATATCACGAAAGAGGCTGCTGCCGTTGTCTCTGGAAAGGATGTCGTTGTTTCTGGAAAGACCGGGTGGGATCGAACAATAGAAAATCTGTCAGACCTAAAGCGCGTTCCCGGAGCTGCTGTCGATATGTATGTTTCTGTAATCAAAGCACTCATCTGGGATATACCACAGAGAATTTCGACAGAGATGCCATCGCAGCCAGTCGGTTCATCCCCAGTGCTAGATGCTGGTGTTAAGTTAGCAGGGGGAGCCGCCCAACTGATGGAGGCGACTGTTAAATTCCCAGTAAATTTCTACACAAAGACAACTGAAGCGTTTCCCTCGCAGCCAGTTGGTTCTTCGCCAGTGTTAGACGTTGTCGGCGGTGCTGTAGGAGCAGTCGCAGAGCCTATGGGCAGAGGAGTCAAGTTCGGCGCAAGCATGATGTACGATGTAGGGAACGGATACATCGACCTCCTCGGTGAAACTCTAAAAGTACCCTACCAGATGTACATGAACCACATGGGTGGGCGAGAAGAGATGGCTAGAGTAATGAAAAACTTCAATCTGGCAATTGAAGTTCACGGGAAAGGAACCCCCCCCACTGTACTGACCGGACGAGCACAGTTCACAAACATGGGTGTTCGATTCCTTCCCTCTTTAGCACTGGATAACCAGGACTATTTGCAGAACCCTGCCTATGGAGGTGGAAGCGAAGTCGTGATTTCCATAAGACCACCAACTCAGCAGGAACAAATGTTCAACTCCCTGATAGAGGAAGGAACGGGAAGCCTCTACTGGTACTTGCCGCAACAAAATCCAAAGGCTGTTCAGATTACAAATAAGTGGGAAAAAGAAAACGCCAGCGTTGGAAACCTGATGCCTCGCACAGGGAAGGCTTACATTCCCCCTGGCTACACAACAGATGTTGAAGCTGTTCAGCAGGTTTGGAACATAGACCCCAAGAAGTCAGCTCAAACAGTCTCGGATTTCTTCTATCCCGTACTAGGAACCAGCGGGAAAGAAAAGTTGTACGGAAAGTTTGGTGCGATCCCAGGTGTTGCAGCCGAAGACCGGAAACCAGGCTGGATCAAACGCTACTACACGGCACAAAGTAAAAGTTTGTCAGAGACTTTTGGAACCGACCCGTTCATGGAAGCCAAGGGACTTCAGGCCGGGATAGCAACGATCATGCCGGGTAAGGGAGCCGCCGTCATCATGGGCCTGACCCTCGATCAGTTCTTTACAGTGCTCGAAGCTGGCGTTAACCGCTACGAATTTGAAAGAGGATCAGAGTGAGTTCTCAACTTCAACTATTACAAGAAGCCTATGGTGATCAGACGATTCAGAATCAGAGTCTTTCGTTGCTAGAGAATTTGGCCTCGCCAGCCGGTGCGTACGTTCCAGATAGTGGGTACTTCTCTCAGGTAGGCGCATTTTTTCGACAGACCAACACAGTCCAAAACGCTTACATGGCAATCAACAAACCCTTATTTGTTGACGACCCGTCATACAATCCAGCTCAAGATATCGAAGTCACGCAGAATGAGTGGATCAAGTCGGTCTACCCAGACGCTTTTGTTCGTCTGATGAAGTCCACAAGTCGCATGGAAACGAACCACCTTGTCAATCAGGTGAAAGAGGAACACGCAGATAGGCAGATTATCGAGAATGCCGGCTTGCTTGGCAATATCGGGTCGGGTCTCACAGCGGGGCTGGTGGACCCCGTTAACTGGGTGGCCATGGGAGGCGCAATGAAGGCCGCGAAGGCCGTAGGGCTTGCCACACGGCCTCTGGCGGTGGGTGCAGTAGGTGCCACGGAGAACGTGCTTGCCCTGACGGCAGCAGAACCCTTCCTTCAGGCAGCACAGGCGACCAGGACGACCGAAGAGTTCCAGCGAGACCTTGTAGGTGGGGCAGTCTTCGGCTCGATCCTGGGGGGTGTCGTGGGGTCCGTCTCGTCTGGCCGCACAGCAGTCAATCGACGACTCCTCGGAGCTGACTCCGCAGAGGACGCGATCGACCCGAACTCTTACAGGCAATGGCTTGCTGATAATCCATCAGACCAGCAAACACTTGACGATCTACTGGAGGGAAGCGAGGGCTTCTCGATATTCGGGGAAGATCGGGAACAAATCTCTGGAATCCTGCTCAAGGCTACCAAAGAAATAAACCCAGGTTTAGCCAGAGTGTTGGGCACAGGAAGAAACAACTTCCTCAGTCGTATGCTGGTGAGAATGTTGTTTCTGAATCCAGAGATGAACCTTGCAAGATCTCAGTCTCAGTTTGCTCGAGGTGCGCTCGATATCATGCTGAAGCCGGCAATCGTTCGTACCGATACGCTGAATCGTCAGAGCGTAGAAGCGGTGATGGGCATTGCAGAAATCGCAGCGTTGCGAGTCCGACACGCAATGGACGAAGCCTTTGCTGATTACCGACAGGGCGGGGGAGCACTGAGCAGTGATCAGATAATGGAGATCGCTGGTCGAGCAGCGGTGCGTGGCGATGTAGTAAATCAAAACACTCTCCCTGATTATGTTATCAGTCCCACTGACGGAACTCTGGTCGAGGTGAACCCATTTGAAGCACTCGACGAGGCTGGTGTGAAGGTTGTCGAGAAGATTGCCAAGACGAACAGGAAGTTCTTTGATGCATTCCGAAAGACAGCGATAGCAGTAGGTGCATTCACCGAGCAGGACTTCGTGGATCCAGACAAACTAGCCAACTACCTCACACGCAGATACTTGAAGGACAAGATCAAAGCGTTCGATCCTCAGTTCAAAGAATCAGTAAAACTAGGACTAGCGGAGAAGAAGAGACTTGAGTTGCCTGAGCTAGAGTCAGAAAGAGATGGAAGAACGACCGACCTCAACAACCTAGTAGCAAGGCTGGGCCGGATGGCCGACGACGATCCCGACCGGGCAGCTCTTACTTGGGATCGAGATCAACTAGTAAGAGAGATTGAAGAGTACGAAACAGCCATCTCTTTGCTCGGTGATGAATCTCAGTGGGACTACGTTGCAGATTTAGTTCAGCAAAACATTACCGATGACATATCGGATGGACCTACCGGACTCATGAGCAACAGCCTTAAGCGCAGAGTGCTGGACATTGACGATCGTTTCCTTGCTGGTTTTGTTGAGACCAATGTCTCTAACATTCAAGCACACCAGATCAGAACGCTGCTTCCCAAACTCATCATGAGTGGAGAACTAGACAAGAGCATGGACGGCTTTCAAGTATCTAGGAAACTCCAACGCAGACTTACAGCCACAACAAAGAAGCTCGAAGAACTACAGAGTGACCCAAACAATCTGAACTTAGACAAGATCTCGGAGGTTCGTCTGGACCTTGAGTTGCTTCTCGATGACGCAGCTCACCTGAGACTTTCCACTCACCTGAGATTACAGCTTGACGTTGAAAGACTCGGCTTCTCCTCGATGCAAGAAGCCCAGGTTCGAGTCAACGATCTAGTTACAGCACTCAAGACAACAAAAAGGGAACTGAGTGACAAGGCTCGGCGAGTGGAGGTCCACGACCTGGAAATCACGAGAGCCACTTCAGCACTCTCAGCAGCCCAAGGTAGAAATCTGGGCCGCACTGTCATTCAAAACCTCCAGGACACACTAGACACACTCAAGCAGAATCGAAGTGATCTCAAGAACGACATCAAGATGTTACGTCTTGAGGGGAACGATACTCGCGATTCGCTCGGGAATATCTCAGAGCAAATGATATACGGTAAAGGCTCCGCAAGCGAACGCCTGGGAGGAAACACTGCAACGAGAAGGCAGGAACTCCGTTTCGGTGCGAACTACCTGTCGATGGGTGGAGCAATAACCGAGGAGCAAAAACTTGTCCGGCTCATGATGTTGAAGAACTCCGTAGTCAACAGAGTTTCAAATTCTCGACGCGAGGCTTACGAGATCAACCTACACGACGAGCAAATGTTGAGAAGGATTCAGGAAGACTACGCAAGGCTACGAAACAATGTGGATGTTGAGTACCAAAGCCAGCGCATAACCTTCAAAAGAAAGAAACGTGAAACAGAAAAACTTCTGAAGCAAGAGGCACGAGACCTCGAAGACATGAGGGTGATCTTCAAAAGATTCCACAAGACTGACGGGGTGGGAAATGAAGGGCTAGGCCGGATCGGCAAGACCATTCGAGATGTCAACTACGTTCGACTAGGTGGTGGGTTCCTTCTCTCCAGCGCACCAGACCCAGCCATGATTATCGCACAGGTTGGATTGCCTACCTTCATCAGAAGCATGGCTCGATACATGAACCCATTCTTCAGAGAGAGACTGTCTGAAGACATGGGAGATTGGGTGTTCGCCGCAGAAGCAGTTCTCGGAGGAGAACGTAACAGCAGGATTGCCGGCCTGAGCGACCTAGATCCAGCTCGTGCGACCTTCCTGGAACGGGGAATGCACAATTCTTCTAGGTTGTTCTCCAGAGCGTTGATGCTAAACAGGTGGAACGGCATGATGAAAGACATTTCGAGTAGTGCTATTCAACACAAACTCATCAAGATAGGGAACAAAAAACGTGCAGGGAAAAGACTCAGTCGTTCCGACAAAGCGTTTATCGAGGGACTAGGTCTCGACGACGACCGTTTAAAAAGGATCGCACAACTACAAGAAGAGTTTGGTGAGAACAGTACTACGTTACTGGGTGGTCAGTACCACATTGCTAGAACTCGTAGGTGGGGAAAGACCGGCAGCATCGACTCACGAGTAGCACTCGAAGATAGACTCGCATTCGAGAGGGCAGTCTTCCAACGTGTGCAGCAAACGATTGTCACTCCTGGAGCTGGTCAGATCCCTCGCTGGATGACCAGCTCCGAAATGGGAAGAATCATAAGTCAGTTCGGTAGCTTCACCATGGCCGCTACCAATCAGGTGCTCGTTCCCATGGTGCAGAAAGGCGCAATGATGGGTGACTTCAACCAAGTCGCTATGTTCGTTGGTGCCTCGACGCTCGGTGCCATGGGCTACTGGGCGCGACAGTCTCTGAATGGAAAGAACCCCTTCGAGGACGAGGTAAAAAAAGACAAGAGTGGTCGAGTGATTGCCCGTGTCCCTTGGTGGAAGAAGAGCATCATGGAGGGTATCGACCGAGGGGGAACCATGGGCTGGCTCACCCAAGGAAACGCTATGATGGAGCGCATGACAGGGGTCGGTGCATCGACAGCTCTGGGTGCAGGGCAACTGTCGAGAATGCAAACAAGATCGAAGGTCGATATTCTGGCTGGCCCTACCGCTGGATTCATAAACGACTTGGGAACTTTGATGGGGTCCACTGCTGCAAAGTTAGTGGAGGGTAAACCGTTTACCGAAGGTGCATACAATGCTGGCCGGCGAATGCTATTGGGTCAGAACCTGACACAAACTCGATTGGCACTCGACGTTGCCCCCACTCTTTACGAACAGAGAGATGGTGGCTACGGCAACCCCACCTATCCTGAAACTTTTGTTCCTGTCCAACAGCGACTCAGAAACTTTTTACAGGGGCTATGATATGGAAAACCTAGAGTGGACCGAAGGTCTAGGGGCGATTGCCCTGACAATACTAATACTTCGAGAGGTCTTTGGGTTTTTAGCGAAGACAAAAAACGGGAATGGACAAGTGGCTTTGGATACGAACAAAACTATTACAAGGCTAGAAGGAGAGATTCGGAAAGTTAGCTCTGCCATCAACAACCTGAATCAGGTGTTGTCGTTGATGCATCAAGAACTAAAAGAAAACAGGAAAGAGTCACAACAAATAATAAACGAGGTCAGAAAAATGAGAGAGGACTTCCGAAGATGAAGTTAGTTTCGATTTCTTTATTGCTGTTTGTAATCACAACGCTTTCAGGTTGTGCGTTTTGGGATGGGTTTACCAGGGGTATTGCCAGTGGTGATCCTGTTATTGCCGCTTCGGTAGAGGGTGCCGGCCATGCCTCCGGTGCAGCTCTTGTCGAGTCAGTTAGGTTTTTCCCATCGCCGTGGCGGGAAATTTTAATCGCTCTTATTTCGGGAGCAACTGGATGGGCTACGGCTAGAAAGGAAAAGGAAAAAGATGCAACTAATTCAAGACCTACTGTCTAGCAGGAAGGCGCAAGGAACGCTTCTTCTCGTGCTAATCGTGGTTTTAGGAGAACGAGTCGGGTTGACCACCACACAGGTGGAAATGACAGCCGATGGGCTGATAGCCTATGTGCTAGGCCGAGCCATTGTGGACCACGGGTTGGCTAAATCTTCTAGTTAAAACAGTCTGGAGTTTTTTCCAGTAAATAGGTATGCTCAATGCCTCGTCGATCTTCTCCGGCCCCGAAGCGTCTGGTTATTGTGGTGTGGAGAGACATCATAAGCCGCGCAGACTGGGCCGGGGAAATCGATGAGATCCAAGGAGAAGTCGAACCAATACTTTGCGTAACGGTTGGCTGGATCATTCGAGATGATGATGAAACTCTGACGCTAGCAGACTCAGCGACCAGAGATAAGACTTACGGGGGTCTCACCTCAATCCCGAAGTCGGTGGTGGTGGAAGTCGATGAACTTAGGAAGGAATCACCCATCGACATCCTGAACAAAGCACACAGGAAATACAAAAAAAGAAGGAAGACAAAATGAAAAAACTATTCGATTCGTTTCTCGATCGAGCGATAGAGTTGCTGACAATCTCTGCGCTGTGTGGTGGGAGCTGGCTAGCCGTGCGCTACGCCTGGTTCTTTTTAGTACAGGAGGGATATGTATAGAGATGTTCACAGCACAAGATTCAAAAGGAAGGAAGATTCGCGGTTCTGATCTCTCATCGGAGAATAAAAATAACGAGTATTTTTGCCGGCACTGTAATGCGAAAGTTCATTTTGTAAATGGAACTTTGGTAGCGAAACATTTCAGACATGAAGTTCTGGCTGATTGCTTGTCAGAGCCAGAGACTAATGAACACATAGAGGGGAAGAGATTGATTTCCTCAATCTTGAGCAAAAGGTACGGAGGGAGTCCAGAAGATTATGAGGAACATCGAGTTAAGTCTGGTCTTGTAGTAGACGTATTTTTGCAAAGGGATGGCAAGCCAAGCATCGCCTTCGAGATCCAGGCAACAAGTGTTAATTACACAAACTATGGAAAGAAGATAGAGAGATATCAGGAAGAGGGTTTTATAACGGTGTACCTGTTTGTTCCTAGGAGACAAAAAAAACTCGATCCCAGGGGACCACTAGAATTTTGTAACCCGCCAATGCCGCTAGCCGGAAGGCATGGTGAATGGAAGGACCGAAAAGACCTCTGGAAGAAAAACATATTTCGATTGAAAGAAATTGAAATAGACCTATTCAATCCAAGAGACTTTCAACTCGACGAGCCATGGCATTACCCTATCAGCCTCTCTTCTGAAAAGTATAGAAACCCTCCTGTTGTAGCGGCTTACCTGATCGACAAGAATATCTTTATTCCAAACTTTCATAGAAAACGACAAAAAGGAGGGCCCGGACTTTTAAGTAAAACCGTTAGGATACACAAGCCAGATCATTTTACGGACAAATCAATGAGACTTTCGATAGAAGACTTCATCGACCATGTAACTAAACACAACACGATACTTATTGTTTGCAGAACGTGCGGCCTTCGGGACTATTACTATAGAGAGTGCCCTCCGGAATCTCCCCATAGTTTTGAAAGAGTTTGCTCTAAGTGCGACCTTCATAGGGGATGGGTTTCTAAAGAAAAGTTTGACGAGTTAGAAGTAGGTGTGCTGCCTCGCCGGCAGTTCTTTACGGTTTCAGTTGGTGCTAGCTGTGGATCTACTCGAAACAAATGAGAAATAGTTACAACAGAAGGGGGAAACATGGACGTTCTAATCGAGAGTTTCGATTTCAGTGGGGAACATCGCTGTCCATTTGAAGCAAGAGTTGGAGTAAAGCACGGCCAGCCAATAGTTTTCACTCGACGGTCGGACTCTGATGACCACAACCATACATGGTACGTTCAAAACTACGGGGGATTAGGGGTAGAAATCGCTGGGTTCTCAGAGTTCACATTCAAGATGTTTCTTCAGGAGCACCAGTATAAAAAATGGGTGAACCACCGAGGAAAACCATACGAGAAAAGTCGTAGCCCAATCGAGCGAGACCTCAACGACATGGTTCGATTCATTCTACGAGTGAACAGTCCGAGAGATGAATACTTTGGATTCAAAATACACAACCCAGTAATAGATAACGAAGTCCTGCACGGGCTAGTACAAAAAAATAATAAGATGAAGAAGTTTCTCAAGGCTATAAAAACCGCAGTCGAACTCTCTAACCAGTGGTATGAGGACGGGGCACCAGTAAGTCAGGAACAACTAGACAAAATGACAGCACTCTTCAACACACAAAAGAAGTCGGACAATGATGGTCTAAGGTGGCGGGAATTCGAGCCTGGGTTTTTGCAGGGATGGGCCAGATTTGTGCTAAATAAGCGCAGGAAAGAAGGGATTGAAGGGGTTATTTAACAGGTAGCAAAGCCTTGACCCAGTCAATCATCTGACCGCTTTTAATATGTAAAGAAGTACAGCGAAGTACGTGCCAACCAAGTACGATCGCCGAGTTGTACTTCTCACAGTCGTTGATGAATCCTTTAGGGTTGGTGTGCCGGCCACCACTCCAGACTCCTCCCTCGATCTCAAGAGCTACCTTTTGTTCTACCCAAGCGAAGTCGAAACGCCAACGCCTGACTGGATGGAATCGGTACTCTATATCAAAGGAAGGGAGCTTGTTACTTTTCAGTTGGCTTTGCGCTGCCATCTCCAAGTGACTGATCCTGCCACGAGGGAGGGAAACGGTACTCGACGACCGCTTGCGGCGTGACGACGACGACCGCTTTCCTTTGTTTCGAGAAGTGGACATCGTACTCCGTGTCTTCAATGAAATCGTGGAACTCACGAGGGTAATGTACAACCACCCGTGTTTTCTGACCCACTGGTTTTCTTTTTAACGCACACACGTTTAACCTTCCTTCTTCTCTCGAAGAGCTGCCTTCTCGGCTCTTCTCCTGGTTATTAAAACATTTTGAGCGTGTACGTACAGTGCTTTATCTTTCGGAGTATCTATCTTTTTCATGTTGAGTATCAACTTGTAGCAGCCTATCAGGTTGTCGTCTATCGGACAGCCACTGAGCCACCACCAGTCGCGTTTGCAAAACGCATCATATGTTAAATCAAAGAAAGCAGCCGCCGGATCAGAAGCCGCAAGCGCATACAGAAAGGGATAAGAATCTTCGTCCGGTTCTTCTTCGAGGAGTTCATGAAGAACTTCTTCAATCGAGAGGTTGTGAATCTCTCCCTGCTTGTCGCAGTATCTGTACTCACCCTTGTCTTCTGGGTAAGAGTTGAGGGTTCGATCCGCGACGGAACCGTCGAGAGCCGATATCAATAGTCGAACGGCCCCCTGGAAATGCCAGACGCTAACGATCTTGTTCGAGCTGAACGAGATGTTACCTACAAGTTCTTCAGCCGGCGGTTCCATCAGATCGAACCCTCTCAGGAATGCTAGTCTTCTACGAAGTCAGCAACCGACATAGACGGCAACGGTTTCGCTTCGTCGCCACCTCCCCGGTATTCACCTTCCCTCGCTGCTGTGAAGTGGTCTTTGCTACCCCTCTTCGGAACCCGTAGTAACACATCCAAGTTGCAATTGTGTGACCAACTTTCCACTGCACCAGTATCGAAGGGGACAAAGATCTCATCGACGAGATCCCAGAAGGCTTCTACGTCAGTCAGACTCAAGCCTTCAGCGGTAGCACGTTCTTTCAAAAGTTTTTTACGTAGATCATTGATCATGTACCACCTTTTTACTGGTTGCCCGATCTTCTTGGCAGTCGCCTTCGCTCTAACAAGGTGACGATCCCAGTCCACACCGTTTGCCGAGGGGCTTGAGGGCTTCTTCTCAGGGGGGGCTGGAAGAGCCTCTACAACGGGAGCCTCTACTTCTACGTGTTCAACTGTGTCCTGCATATCGAGGCGGCCCAGGAGCGCGTCGGTGCCCTTGCTGGGGCGGCTGCTGCTGCGTACCTCTGCCGATACAAACTCAGCCTCGTCGGCCACCTGAAGCTTATCCTGCACTTCTGGACTCAGCTTGCACTTCTTCATGGCCCTACGAATCACACTCTTCTTGGCCATCTCCTCGAAGTATTGTACCCAAGGTCCGTTGTTTCCACTGCGCGAACCACTACGCACTTGTTCGATATCTTCTCGACTCATCGTTTCGATCTGTCGGCCACCATTCATGAGGTCAACCAGACAGTACGCTCCAACCACAGGACCGCGAGCCTCAACCGAATCGAAGGCTGAGTATTTGTGAGTGAAGTCGTCATGGGTGCGCTCGTAGAAATCGTTTGCACGTACCACACCAGAATGGATGTTCTTCACAGTACCAGATCGATGGGCAAGATCGATGAGGCCAACGTACCCAATCATGAGCGTGGCTTGCTGCCCGTAAGGTACGATGTATGCACTACCCAGAAGTCCAATGTCGAGACCCAGGTGGGTCGCTGTGATGATAGCGTTGATGATCGTATCAGGTTTGCAGTTCTTAATCGCAGAGTTCATCTTCACCTGAGAAGAAATGTTCCTGAGAAACCTCTGCTGGTCTATGTTGTTGGGTAAAAGTTCCAATAACTTTGGGCCAGAGTTGTCCAGCCAACTATCTACTTGTTGCAAGTTGTTCACTTTTTCACTGCTTTCCACCGGGCTACCCGGAAAGTTGATTCCTTTGCTTCATACGCCTTCCTGGTCTGCTGCATATAAGTCAACATACCAAGCTCACAAGTTCCTCCTTCGGCAGTACCGAGACTCGCAAGAAGCTCCGCCTTCGCTTCTTTCTCTGCTTTCGCCGCTTCACCTAGTTCCTGACGAGCAACTAACCACTTCCTCACGATCTCTCCAGAAATATCTACAACACTCTCAGGCTCACGCTTCAAACGAGAGAGTGTATCCAAAGACGGGGCCACCTCCTCCGGTGGTACGCCTAAAACTACATGGTTATTCCAGAAGTTCATGGCTGCGTGTTGACACTTCTTCAACAGGTCTTCGTTAGGCACCACTCGATACAGCTTTCTCTGCAATCCACCGTCTGCACTGAGCACCGGCACAACAACTTCTTTCAGATCAGCAATCCAAATCTGCCACTGACACTGAAGGATGACATGGTCGGGGATCTCGTCGGTCCCGTCCTCTCCGAATACGTCATACATGGAAGAGGTCTTCGCTTCGATCCCCACTCGCTCGGAACCGAGAATCATTAGCCCGTCCAGGTTGGCGTGACACTTCACCTGTTTGCCATTTTCCCAGTCCAAAACTTTTTCAAGTCGCTTGTCCACCTCAAGCATGGCTTCAGGTCTCTCCTGTTCGTGAGCCCACTGCACAAGCATAGGTTCGCAGTCATTGCCGAGAGTCATGGCTCTGCTACTTCCGTCCTCCGTTCCTACCACCTTCTCAAGGTAGACATCATGGGCATTAGCAAACGGTGAAAGGTTCAAGATTGCAGCAATGTCCGATCCTCCGACCGAACTCCTGCGCCTTTCCCTTTCTTCTGGTGTGATTGGCATACGTTCTCCCTTCTGTAGAGATTCAAAAATAGGGAGAGAGTAACGGCTTTAGTTTGCCGGCTTCGCTAAACTAAACTTGTGGGTTACTCTCCCCCTGGGGAAATGATGGTATTACTTTAACTCTTTTTCTTATGCTTTTCCCTCAAAAGTTCCTCATCTTCTGCAAAAATCTGCATAGCCTGGATAGAAAACTCGACCGGGTCTCGCTGCCAGTCGGCTGCTTTCCAGATATAGAAGTCCCTTCTGAGCTGGGGAATGTCCAGCTTTGGGTAGGCATTCTTCAACTTCTGGAGGGGTTTGTTGTTCATAATCGAGTCGCTTCTGAACATAGCCAAAAGATATCCTTTATCGGGGGACAGAATCGCACTCAAATCGTCGTTAATCAGACCGTTGCTCCTCATAAACCTGCGGATAGGGTGCATTTCGACATAGATCAGACGGGAAACGAAGGCTATCGAGCTCTCCTCCCTCATTGGGTAGGGTTTGAACTGGTTTTCACGGACAGAATCTGGCATAGATTCCTTTCTTTTCTTTAAACGACTGGCAAGTTTGTGCTCTCTTGCCTGATTATAATTCTCAGTGAATATCAAGAAGTCTGTTGCGTAATACTCTCGGGGAATACCTTCGATCACCGCATCTTCCGCATACTTCTTCAGTGGATCACCAAGAAAAAGTTCTCTAGCCGGCCCAGTAAAATCCAGGTACTGCATATAAAGTTCGGGGGAAGTTTTCTTCTTCGACATTTTTAGCACCGAGGCATAGTTGAACGTGTTATTAACGATCGACTTGTAGGTTTTGGCACTGGTCTTGTGTCGCCAAGGGTGGAAGTACGAGAGGGCACGGCAGTGAAACAACCACCATGCCCTCAGTGTGAACACTCCCCACACTCTGGATCCTCGGCCCTCTTCACAGTCCTTTAAAAGCTGAAGGTCAAGAGGGAGGGGGATACTTCTCAATGCTGTGGTTTCTGTGTTCTGTGTTCTACTGCCTTCTCTCTGGCTGCTGCCCTGACTGTGTTCTGGCGCATGGCATACCAGTACCGTTTCATTTCGCGGACCTTCCGGCGCAGATCAGTTCTTTTCTGCCGGTCGATCGGAAGCTTTCTCGACATCGGATCCTCCCTGGAAAAATGGGTTGCGAATAGTCTGATTTCTGAGTCGCCTCAGATCTTCAAGCTTTCCCCTGACTATCTTTAGTTCATCCAACAGTTCAACCCAGCTCAGTTCTTCGACTGGTACTACCACTTGATTTCCTTTCGTCAGGCCAGATCAGATAGTCTCTCGTCATCCCCTACTAATTCTACTATTCGGTGTACTCGGGAACGGCAGATATCGACTAGCCGCCGGGTTACTTTTGATCCTGACGGAACAAACTTGCATCGATGGGGTTTGTCATCCTTTATTTCTGGCTCGATCGGCATCAACTCAGAAATACCACAATGCGGATGAACAAATCCAGCCAGCGACTCCCCTACGGTGCCAACGGTGAGGTTAAAAGGTAGACGGAAGTCTGCTGGTAGTCGGTCAGATTGATAAGCTATCGCACACATCAAGATAAACTTGGCATTGATTCTTTTCTTTTCTGACGGGCTGAGATGTTCAATGTATGAATACATCATTCTTCTATCCCTTCTGTTTTCTGTGTTCTGTGGTCTGTGGTCTCGAGTACCGGCCTGGGCCGCGACGCGGGGAGCGGGACCGGCGGCATCGGCCAGTCCCCTAGGATATTCATCGCATTTTCCCCGGTCTTTTCACGGCCATCCAGATCATCACGATGGCTAGGATCAAAATTAATTCGGGCATGGTAGGCAGAATCCCTTCTCGATGGCCCGATCTTTTGAATGCTTCCCTTTCCAGCTCAAAAATTGCCAGC